>ERZ791605.1770-NODE-1770-length-10028-cov-2.610849_pt1 | contig 10028 bp, 10 predicted proteins | sample MGYA00509965_ERZ791605 | MGnify/ENA primary metagenome ERZ791605 (study PRJEB30046, sample SAMN00791923) | human gut metagenome | study: EMG produced TPA metagenomics assembly of the A metagenome-wide association study of gut microbiota in type 2... | reverse complement strand
TAGTTTTATATCAAAAAGTTTTTAAAAAGCTTTTTAGAGGTATTTTACGAGGTCGTTTTTTTAAGAATAAAATTAGAAACGAGAATATCAAATTAGAAGCAGTAAAGATAGTTAAAAACTTGATTTTTATATAAATATAAATTTAAATCTAAAACAGTTGAATTCATACCAAAAATATGATAAAATATCTATAACAAAAACTAACTAAGTCGCATGCATGCGACTTAGTTTTTTATAAAAGGAGTTGCAAATGAAAAAAAAGGTAGGACTATTTTATAAAAAAAATGGAAGTTTTAATAATGCAGTGTTGACAATAGATAGGAGTATAACAGAGGCTCTTGATGTAAACAAAGAGGAAAATGAGATAGTTTTTTCTATGAGTAATAGAATAATTACCCTAACTAAAGGTAGATGTGAAGTAGAAGAAAAAGATATTCATGAAAATTTAATTAATTATAGAAAAAATGTAAGTATAAATTTTAGTAAAGTATATAAAGATAAAGATTATTATGTAGCAAAACTTAATATTCCCTTTGGTGTAGTGAATACATTAAAAATTACTAAAGAGAGTAATGATGTGAATATAACAACAGGAGATGGAATAGTTACAATAGATAGAGAGGAAAGAGTAGGAAAAGTATATACTCTAAAGGTAAATAAAGGAGGAATAGGAAAAACTTTTCTTACAGTTCAATTAGCTCATGGACTTACAATGAAAGGGAGTAAAGTAATAATTTTAACTTCAGACTCTCAAAACAATATAATTGATTTTACAATCCCAGAGGAAAAGCAAGAGAAGGTAGAGTTAAAAAAGGGACTCAGAAGTTGGGTAATGACTGGAAAAGGAGACAAGATTAATTTAAGAAAAAATTTAGATTTTATTCCTTTGGAGAGTTCAGTTTTTACAGAGAGATTTTTAGAAAAATTACCAATTTTTATAGAGCATCTAAAAAGAGAGTATGACTATGTGTTGATAGATAGTATTCCTACTATGAAGATAGATACGGAATTTGTAAAATGTTCTGATAAAATAATAATACCAGCTTTTTGTGACATTCCTACATTAAAAGGGGTAATCAATGTAATAGAAGAGGCAGGAGTAGAGAAGATACATGCTATATTAGTAAATTTATATAGACCAACTGTTACACAAAAAGATATTTTAAATAAATTAAAGATGATGTTAGAAGATACAGATGTATTATTCCCAGAGCCAATTAAAGAAACTTCACTTATAGAAAGCCTTGTGAAAAAAGGTAAAACTGTATGGGAGAGCAAGGCAAAATCTGTAGAGGAAGCACAAAATAGTTTGCTAGATATAATAATGGAGATGTAGAGCAGGAGGAAAAATGAGTACAGCAGAAGAAAGATTTCAAGCTATGATGGCAAAAAGGAAGAAGGCAAAAGAGAGTGTAGAAAAAGAAGAGAAGCCGATTGTAGTAAATGAAAAGAATAGTAAAAAAGATATTAAAGAGATTTTTGTAATAGAAGATTCTGTGTTTGGAAATTTAACTAATGATATAGAATTAATAGAGTATTTGAAAAATAAATCCTTAGAGATGTTAAAAATTCAAGGAAATAATATCATTATGCTTGGTAAAAATCTTACAGAAGTTTTTGAAGAGCTTGGAAGAAAAGGAAGTCCTGATGGATTATATTTAAAATATTTAGAGTTTAATGGATATAAAAAAGATACAGCTCTAAGACTTAGAAAGAGATATGAGTTATTTAAGAAAAGTAAAGCTGATGTAGTAAAACAAATAATAGCCATACTGCCAGTGAGAAGTATAGAGCAACTGTATAAGGAACAGGATTCAGTATTGCCAGAACTAGAGAAAAATAGTGAAAATTTGACATATAAAAAGATGTTAGATATGCTGAAGAAGAGCAATGAAGCTATTGAAGTAAAAGAGAAAAATAGTATAGAGATTTCAAGTTATAACATTGATAGACTAGATAGCTTATATAGAAGAATAAATAATAGATATGATGAGTTAGATGAAAAAAGAAAAGAGAAATTAGATAAACTTTTATTTGAAATTGAGAAGTTATTGAGGTAAAATAAAGGATAATATAAAATCACTATATAAAAATATATACTGGAAAAAGGAGTGTACTTATGTATAAAATTTTAAAGAAAAAATGGTTAACTAAAGAGATTTGTTATATGGATGTTGAGGCAAAAGATTTAGCAAATGGAGCAAAGCCAGGACAATTTTTGATTGTAAAAACTGATGAAAAAGGGGAGAGAATACCACTTACTATTTGTGATTATGACAGAGAGGTAGGAAGTGTAGCAATAGTTTTCCAAGTAGTTGGAGAGGGAACAAAAAAGATGGCAAGCTACAATGAGGGAGAGTATTTTCAAGATGTAGTAGGTCCATTGGGACAACCAAGTGAATTTTTACATATACCATTAGAAGAATTAAAAACAAAAAAATATCTATTTGTTGCTGGAGGAGTAGGTACAGCCCCTATCTATCCACAAGTAAAATGGTTTAAGGAAAATGGAATAGAAGCAGATGTAATAGTTGGAGCTAGAAGCAAAGATATATTAATATTAGAAGAAGAGATGAAAGAGGTAGCAAATAATCTCTATATCTGTACTGATGATGGAAGCTATGGAATACACGGAAGAGTAACTGATGTAATAGATAGACTAATAAAAGAAGAAAATAAAAAATATGACCATGCTATTGTAATTGGACCTATGATAATGATGAAATTTGCCTCTATGAAATGTAGAGAGTATAATCTGCCAAATACAGTAAGCTTAAACCCACTTATGGTAGATGGAACAGGAATGTGTGGAGCTTGTAGAGTTACAATAGATGGTAAGGTAAAATTTGCTTGTGTAGATGGACCAGAGTTTGATGGAGATAAGGTAGACTATGATGAAGCAATGAGAAGACAGATGATGTATAAAACTACAGATGGAAGAAATATTCTTGAGATAGAAGATGGAGAGACACATCATAATGATTCTTGTCCTATGCATAGTGACTTATCTGAAATAAAAGGAAGGGTTCCTGTAAGAGAGCAAGACCCAGATAAGAGAAATAAAAATTTCTATGAAGTGTGCTATGGATATAATCTTGAAGAAGCACAAAAAGAAGCACAAAGATGTCTGAATTGTAAAAATCCACTATGTGTAAAAGAATGTCCAGTATCAATAGATATACCAGCTTTTATTCAAGAGATAAAGAGAGGGGATATAGAGGGAGCTAGTAAAGTAATTTCAAAATACTCTAATCTACCAGCTATATGTGGAAGAGTGTGCCCTCAAGAAACTCAATGTGAAGGAAAGTGTATTTTAGGAATAAAAGGGGAGCCTGTATCTATTGGAAAACTAGAGAGATTTGTAGGAGATTGGGCTATTAGAAATAATACAAAGGTAGAAGTAGAGGAGAAAAGAGAGGAAAAGGTAGCTATAATTGGTGGAGGACCTGCTGGACTTACAGCTGCTGGAGATTTAGCAAAGCTTGGTTATGATGTAACTATATATGAAGCATTACATAAACTTGGTGGAGTATTGAGTTATGGTATTCCAGAGTTTAGACTTCCAAAAGAAGAAGTAGTAGATAAAGAGATAGAGAAATTATACTCTTTAGGAGTAAAGGTACATACTGATACTTTTGTAGGAAGAACTTTTACTGTGGATGATTTGTTAGATAAAAAGGGATATTCTGCTGTATTTATAGGAAGTGGAGCAGGACTTCCGAGATTTATGAATATTCCAGGAGAAAATTATAATGGAGTAATTTCAGCTAATGAATTTTTAACAAGAGTAAACTTAATGAAAGCTAATAGAAAGGATTATGCTACTCCTATAAAAATAGGAAAGAGAGTCTTTGTTGTAGGTGGAGGAAACGTAGCTATGGATGCAGCTAGAACAGCAAAGAGATTAGGAGCAGATGTAACTGTGCTATATAGAAGAGGAGAGGCAGAATTACCAGCAAGACGTGAAGAGATACATCATGCTAAAGAAGAGGGAGTAAAATTCCAATTTCTAGTAAACCCAATAGAGATAATTGGAGATGAAAAAGGTTGGGTAAAAGAGGTTAAGTGTGTAAGAATGGAATTAGGAGAGCCAGATGAAAGTGGAAGAGCAAAATTCTCTGTGATAGATGGAAGTGAATTTATATTAGAGGGAGAAACTGTCATTATGTCACTGGGAACTTCTCCAAATCCATTGATTGCTGATACTACTAAAGATTTAGTAACTACTAGATGGAAAGGTATCGAGACAGATGAAAATGGAAAAACTTCAAGAGAGGGAGTTTTTGCTGGTGGAGATGCTGTAACAGGAGCAGCTACTGTTATATTAGCTATGGAAGCTGGGAAAAAAGCAGCAGCTGAGATAGATAGATATCTTAGAGGAAAGAAAGCGGAACACAAATAAAAAATTATCTTGACAAAATAAAATTACAAGTATATAATTTGCTTGTAAGGATAGAAAAATTGAATAGTTGATTGCTAGGGGAGCCGTTAGGCTGAGAAAGAGAAATCTTGACCCTTAGAACCTGATATGGATAATACCAGCGTAGGGAAGCAATATGTTTACTAGATTTTTATTAATCAGTATAATTATAGCTCTGTACATTGGTACAGAGCTTTTTTTATTAGAAAAATTAGAGAAAGATTTAGGAGGAAATATGTATTCAACACAGATGGAAGCAGCAAAAAAAGGAATATTTACTAAGGAGATGGAAATAGTAGCTAGAGATGAGCAAATGAGCAAGGAAGAGCTTATGGAAAAGATAGCTAAAGGGAGCATAGTAATTCCAGCAAATAAAAACCATAAAAATATATATCCAAGAGCAGTAGGAGAGGGGACAAGAACAAAAGTAAATGTAAATCTAGGGGTATCAGAAGATTGTTGTGATTACTGTGGGGAGATGGTAAAGGTACAAAAAGCTATTGAGTATGGAGCAGATGCTATAATGGATTTGAGTACTTTTGGAGATACACAAAAATTTAGAAAAGAGCTAGTAGAAAAGTCGACAGTTATGTTAGGAACTGTTCCTATGTATGATGCAGTAGCAAAACTAGGAAAAAATATAAAAGATATGAGCGTAGAAGATCTGTTTAGAGTAGTAGAGATGCATTGTGAAGATGGAATAGATTTCTTAACTATACATGCAGGACTAAATAGAACTTGTGTAGATAGATTAAAAAATAATAAAAGACTTACAAAGATAGTAAGTAGAGGAGGTTCTATTCTTTTTCAATGGATGATATTAAATGATAAAGAAAATCCTTTCTATGAGCACTATGATAGATTACTTGAAATTTGTAGAAAATATGATGTTACATTAAGCTTAGGAGATGGATTAAGACCAGGAAGTATAGCTGACTCAACTGATGCTCCTCAAATTCAAGAGTTGATAATACTAGGAGAACTTACAAAAAGAGCTTGGGAAAAAGATGTACAAGTGATGATAGAGGGACCTGGACATATCCCTATGCATGAGATAGTTACTAATATGCAAATTGAGAAAAAACTTTGTCATAATGCACCTTTCTATGTACTTGGACCATTAGTAACTGATGTGGCACCTGGATATGACCATATAACAGCTGCTATTGGTGGAGCTATTGCTGCAGCTAATGGAGCAGATTTCCTATGTTATGTAACTCCAGCTGAACACTTAAGACTTCCAACTTTAGAAGATATGAAAGAGGGAATTATGGCTTCAAGAATAGCTGGACATGCAGCAGATATAGCTAAGGGAATAAAAGGAGCTAGAGATTGGGATAATAGAATGAGTAAACATAGAGGGGAATTAAACTGGAATGGAATGTTTGAAGAGTGTCTAGACCCAGAAAAAGCAAAAGAGTATAGAAAATCTTCAAAACCTATTGAAGAAGAGGTTTGTACAATGTGTGGAGATTTATGCCCAATGAAGAGATGTAATGAAATTTTAGATTAAGGTGATAATATGAATATTATTTTAAATGGGGAAAAATATGAGATTTCAAAAGATAGTATCACTGTGGAAGAGTTACTTAGTGAATTATCAGTAAAATGGAATATAGATTTATCTGGAGCTGTTGTTCTAGTAAATGATGAAATAGTGAAAAAAAATGATTGGAAAACAGAAAAAATAGCTGAAGATTATCATCTAGAAGTTTTATCTTTCGTTTCTGGAGGATAGTTTTATAATTGATAATATAGGACAAAATTGTGAAAATTTAAAGATAAAAAGAGAAATTTATTAAACTATAAAGAGAGAATGAGTTGCTAGTAAAAAATACTAACAATATAATTGGAGGAAAAGATGGAAAAATTTATTTTAAAAGGAAAAGAGTTTAGTAGTAGATTGCTTACAGGAACAGGAAAATTTGCTGATAAAAATTTAGTAGCTCCTATGTTAGAAGCTAGTGGTTCTCAAATTATAACAATGGCACTTAGAAGAATAAACTTTCAAAATCCAAAAGAGAATATCCTAAACTATATTCCAAAACACATAACACTGTTACCTAATACTTCAGGGGCTAGAACAGCAGAAGAGGCTATAAAAATAGCAAGAATAGCTAGAGAAGCTGGATGTGGAGATTTTATAAAAATTGAGATAATAAATGATAGCAAATATCTTATGCCAGATAATGCTGAAACAATAAAAGCTACAAAATTTTTAGCTGATGAGGGATTTATAGTACTACCATATATTATGCCTGACTTAATAACAGCTAAAAGACTAGAAGATGCTGGGGCAGCAGCAGTTATGCCACTTGGTTCTCCTATTGGTTCAAATAGAGGAATACTTACAAAACCATTTGTAGAGATGTTATTAGAAAATAATAGAGTACCTATCATAGTAGATGCTGGAATAGGGAAACCATCAGATGCAGCTATAGCTATGGAGATGGGGTGTGATGCTGTACTTGTAAATACAGCTATTGCCACAGCACAAGACCCAGTTAAAATGGGAAGAGCTTTTGCACTAGCGGTAGAAGCTGGAAGAGAAGCTTTCTTAGCTCAACTAGCAGAGGAACAAAAATATGCTAGTGCTTCATCACCACTTACAGGCTTCTTATTTAGAGGTGAGTAGAATGAGTTACTATGATGAACTAGTTAAATGGAAAGATTTTGATTTTGAGGGATATTTTAATTCTGTAACTGATGAAGAGATATTAAAAAGTATAGAGAAAGATAAATTATCAGTATATGATTATCTAAATCTTTTATCTCCTAAAGCAAAAAATCATATAGAAAAAATGGCTCAAAGAGCACATAAGTTGACAAGACAATATTTTGGAAATGTAATAGGACTATATCTTCCAATATATGTTTCTAACTATTGTACTAGTAACTGTATCTATTGTGGATTTTCTAAAAAAAATCATATAGTAAGAAGACATATGAAGTTTGAAGAGATAGAAAGAGAAGCTAAAGAGATAGCAAAATCTGGAATAGAAAATATACTTCTTTTAACAGGCGAAGCTAAAGGGCTAGTAGATAAGGAGTATTTAAAAGGTGGAATAGATGTATTAAAAAAATACTTCTCATCTGTATCTATTGAAGTAATGCCATTAGATGAAGAAGATTATAGATATTTAGCTGAAGATGGATTAGATGGACTTACTGTATATCAAGAGACTTATGATGAAAAAAGATATGCAGAAGTACATTTATCAGGGGAAAAAAGAAATTTCAAATATAGATTGGACACTCCAGAAAGAGGAGCCAAAGCTGGCTTAAGAACAATAGGAATAGGAGCACTATTAGGACTTGGAGATATAAGAAGTGATGCCTTTAAGACAGGATTGCATCTGAAATACCTTATAGATAATTATCCAAACAGTGAGTTTAGTATCTCTTTCCCTAGAGTAAATGAAGCAGAAGGAAATCTAAAAGATAGTTATGCTGTTGATGATATTACCTTTGTACAGATAATATTAGCCAATAGAATTTTCCAACCAACAGCTGGAATAACTTTATCAACTAGAGAGAGTGCTTATATGAGAGATAACCTATTACAACTAGGAATTACTAAATTTTCAGCAGGTTCAAAAACTGAAGTAGGTGGTTATTCACACGAAAATGAATCAACAGCTCAATTTGATATAACTGACAATAGAAGTGTAGAAGAGATAGTGGAAGCTATTAGAAAAAGAGGACTAGAACCTAAGTATAAAGATTGGGAGACATTATTATGAAAATAGGTATAGCTGGTACAGGTGGGATAGGCTCAAATGTGGCTATGCATCTAGTTAGAAGTGGAATTACTAATCTAAAATTTGGAGATTTTGATAGAATAGAAAAATCCAATCTCAATAGACAGTTTTACTTTGAAGAGCAGATAGGAAAATATAAATCTGAAACTCTAAAGGAAAATCTTACCAAAATCTCACAGGGTAATTATGAGGTTGAAGTAATAAAATTTGAAAAAGAGAATATGAGAGAGTTTTTCAAAGATTGTGATATAGTAGTAGATGGATTTGACAAAAAGGAGTATAAGGCTCTTTTACTTGAAGAGGTTTTTGATGGAAAGAAACTTTTAATAACAGTATCTGGGATAGGTGGGATAGATTCCTCAAGTGTACAGATAGTAAAGAGAATGAAAAACCTCTATATAGTGGGAGATATGAAAAGTGATGTTTCAGAATATAAAACTTATTCACATAAGGTAAATATAGTAGCTAGCAAAGTAGTAGAACTAATCTTAAAGGAGCTATACAATGAGAAATAGAATAGAGATTCCTAAGGGAATATATGGAATAACAGGAGATAATTTTTCTAATGGAAGAAGTAACTACTTCTGTGTAGAAGAGATGATAAAAGGTGGAATAAAAATAGTTCAATATAGGGCTAAAACAAAAGATACTAGAGAAAAGGTAAAAGAAGCTAGAGAGATAAGAGAGCTTTGTAGAAAGAATGGAGTAATATTTATAGTAAATGATAATGTAGATATAGCCCTTCTTGTAGATGCAGATGGAGTTCATATAGGACAAGAGGATATGCACCCAGATGATGTGAGAAAACTTATAGGAGATAATAAAATCATCGGGCTTTCTACTCATTCAGAAAAGCAGGGAATGGAAGCTTATAAAAATCCCAATGTTGATTATATAGGAGTAGGACCGATATTTCCAACAACTACTAAGGATACGACTCCAGTAGGATTAGGGTATCTTGAGTATGCAGTAAAAAATTTAGATTTGCCTTTTGTAGCAATTGGTGGAATAAAAGCACATAATATAGATGCTATCATAGCTAAAGGAGCACAGAGAGTATGCCTTGTTAGTGAGATAGTAGGAGCTGATTCAATCTCTGATATGGCTAGAAATTTACAAGAAAAGTTTAATAAATAATTATAGTTTATAAAAAATTTAAATAATTTATAAAAGAAGATAAGTATATCAAAAATTATCTTCTTTTTTATTGTACTATTTTAGTTGTTATATTTCTAATAATATAGCTTTATAATGTAAATAAAGCGCTTTTAAATAAATAAATTTTTGTGAAAAATAAAATTACAAGTGTATGCCATAAAAATGTCAAATTAAAATAGTAGAATAGTGAAAAATTTTTAAAAAAACTAAAAAATACCTTTCCTAGAAATAAATATAGTACTATAAGGAAAAATGGAAGGAATTATATGAAATTAATTTTACTATAACTGCGGGGTGTTATATGAAAGAAAATCAAGTCATTTTGAAAAAAAGGGAAAGATTTTTTTTAGAAGATAAGTTTTATTTGATTATTTTGGACAATCAAAAGTCAAAAGGAAAGACAGCAGTAAGTTCGATGCGTGCCCGAATGTTAGAATACGGACAGGAAACAATCAACAGTCGCGAAACACTACAAGAATACGGCGAGATACTAATCAATACACGTGCTTTGGAAGTTCTCTCAAAAATTTAAGATATGATAGATACCATAAAAGAAATCCCGATTAAGGGGATTCCCTTCACAGTAGAGTTCTTCATTGTGCTCTTCGTGACATTTGGAATGTCCTTGATTTTCACCCCATTAATGACCTTTGTTTCACGCCGAATTGGAGCTGTAGATAAGCCTAACA
>ERZ791605.1763-NODE-1763-length-10066-cov-7.341025_pt1 | contig 10066 bp, 12 predicted proteins | sample MGYA00509965_ERZ791605 | MGnify/ENA primary metagenome ERZ791605 (study PRJEB30046, sample SAMN00791923) | human gut metagenome | study: EMG produced TPA metagenomics assembly of the A metagenome-wide association study of gut microbiota in type 2... | reverse complement strand
CTTACCCCTTTTGGGGGCGCGCATTCGTTCTTGAACCTATCATCTTTCTGTTATTGTAAAATACGGTCACAGTATACACGGTTTGTTTTGTTTTACCACATTTTTTTACCGTGCAGGAAAGACTGCTGGAACCCTCTGCGCCCCTCTTTTTGCGCATCCCGGCCTTCCTGGGAGAGTTGGCGTTTGCATCGCTCACGTATCTCGACGCAGTCGCGTTTGGCCATTTGTTCGAGCTGCCAATATAACGTGATAGTATCAAAACGCCATATCGCTTCCATGAACGGATGCATCCCGGAACTACTATGCAACGGCAATACTGTATCTCTGCAACAAAGAAAGGCTCTCCCCGGATTTGAAAGGAACGGCACATCCTCTCAAAAACGGCATCTTTTTCCTCATCAGGCGCTGAACAAATCCGTTTTTCTCCTTTCCCCAAATATTTTCATAGCAAAAAAGGTGGCGCGTAAGCCTTGAACGGCCTTTCCCACATCTTTTTTACGGAGTTGCAGATGGTTCTTCTGAGGATCCGTGTTTACCCGGAGCCCGTTCGCTCAAGAAAGCTGTGCCACAAATGGTCGATCTTTCCTTGTTATAGTGCCACGGCCTGGGTACCGTTTGGACAATGCATCCATTTTCTTCTTGACCCCTATAGCCCATCTTTCTATTCTCTTTATATACCAAAACGGGTTGCACGGAAAAATCATGAACAAGCGTTACGGCATCCCCCTCCATTCCATTGTTTTGCTCGCCCTCTTGCTGGCGGCGGGGGGATTTGCGCGCGTTTTTCCCGTGCACCCAACAAACGGGTCGGCCCGTTTCAATGCGCCGGAATACATCCAGCCTCTCCTCATACAGGGGCTATGCCCTCCGGGTTCCGACGAGGATGTTACATCCTTCAAGTCAAAAGCTCCGCCGCCGGACCCGGGCACACATCTGGCGGCGTCCACCTCTCCCCCTGTCCCTCCTCTGACGCAGGGCCGCCTGTGTTCTCTCATCCCCGAGTGCCCCCGCCCTTCATGGCGCGGCCTCCTGCCCTTCCCTCTTCCCCCACCTTCCCCTTGATCCCCTTCCCTTCGTCGTCTGTGCACCCCGCGTGCGGGCCTCCCGTGCCTTCTCTTTCCCAGGGATAGCGTGCGGGCAAGTTGCAAAGAGCCATGCCAAGCATTCCTCCTGTCGCGTCCAGCGTATGGGCCGGGAAGGGCGCCTTCGCGGATAAGGCTGCCCTTCCCTTGCACCCGTTGAACGGCACCCGAAAGGGAGCAGCGGAGAGCCCGTCTACACGCCTGAACAGGGCGTACCACTCTCAACCCCGTGAGGCGACACATGCAATCAAGAATCCCCACCTATATCTTCTCCCTGTTCATCCCCCTTGCGCTCGTTATCGGCTGTTTCGGCTTCTATAACCGTGTGGAACCGCGCATTTTGGGATTTCCTTTCATCTACGCCTGGATTTTTGCCTGTTTTTTCCTTGTATCGGCCAGCATGTGCATCGGCTGGCTCCTTGATCCCCAGTCCGACAGGAACAAGAAACGGGCTTCCTCTTCTCGCGCACCGAAGGAGAATGCATCATGACCGCTCTCGTTTTCATAGCCCTTATGGCTTTTTCAGTGGTACTGGCTTTTATGGCGAAACGCGGCGTCATTGCCGATTCGATGGATGACGTCATGGTCGCGGGGCGCTCTTTCGGCGCATTCATGGTCTTTTTCGTCACCGTAGGCGAAACCTACGGCATCGGCACCATGATCGGCGTACCGGGCGCCATCTACTCCAAGGGCGTCAGTTATTCGCTGTGGTTCCTCGGCTATATCCTGCTCGGCTTCGTGGTAGGCTATTTCATGAACCCGGCGATCTGGCGCATGGGCAAGATTTCGGGCGCCATGACCATGCCGGACTGCTTCCGTTGGCGCTACGGGAGCAAGGCGCTGGAAGTGCTCGTCGCCGTGATCTGCATCGTGTTCCTGCTGCCGTGGATGCAGATGCAGTTCGCGGGGCTGGCCACCATCCTGCGCTACATCGGCTGGGACATCAGCTACACCGTGGGCATCGGGATCTCCGCGGCGATCGCCTACCTCTATATCGCAGTGGCGGGCATCCGCGCCCCGGCATGGATCAGCATCATGAAGGATATCCTCATGATGGCGGCCATCGTTTCCGGCGGGCTCGTCGCCATCCACAACATGCCGGGCGGGATCTCGGGCATCTTCGATATGGCCATCGCCCATTTCCCGGATAAAGTCGTTATCGACGCGGAGCCCATCACCAAAAACGCCACGTTCGTCTTCTCGACCATCATCTTTCAGGCGCTCGGCTTTTGCGTGACGCCGCTCCAGTACCAGTTCATATTCACTGCAAAATCGGAGGACACCATCCGGCGCAACCAGATCATCATGCCGTTGTACATGTTCATGTACCCGTTCCTGATTGTGGCGGCGTACTTCGTGCTGGTGACGGTGCCGAACCTGAATGATCCGGACTCGTCGTTCATGGCGCTGGCCGCAGCCAACCTGCCCGAATGGACGGTAGGCATGGTGGCGGCGGGCGGCGCGCTGACCTGCATCCTCGTCATTGCGGTGAGCGCCCTCAATCTGGGCGGGATTTTCAGCCGCAACATCTGGGGCGTGTTCCGATCTTCCGTGTCTCAGAAGCAGGCCGTCCTCGTAACGAATATGGCTACAGGGGCGTCTCTCCTGATCAGCGTGGTATTGGCGGTGATGCTGCCCAACCTGATGCTCGGAGTCATCAACATCGCGTACTTCTGGGCGACCCAATGTTTCCCGATGGCGCTGGCAACGTTCTTCTGGCGGGGGGCCACCCGGACGGGCGTATTCGCCGGCCTGCTGACGGGCGTGGTCGCCGTCGTCGTCCTCACGGAAACGCACGTGACCTTCTGGGGCCTGAATCAGGGATTTGTCGCCATGACTCTGAACGCGCTGGTCATGGTAGCGGTTTGCCTGTGCACCAACCCGGATGAAGCGACGAACGAAACCAGCAACGCCCTGTTCGCCTATGCCGCTCAGGAAGAACCCGAAGCCGCGGATCTCTAGAGCCCATTCCTTTTGAAACGGCACGAAGGCATTGGGGAAGGGGAATTTTTCTGAGGAAAGCCCCTTCCCCTGGCTTGCGGATCGGTTCGCGCGCCCCTTTCCAAAGGCTTTTCTGTGTGGCGAATCCTGTCCAGCAGCGTTCCTCCCCATCCCTCCCAATAGCCCTCCCCGTCCGCTTCGGGAAGAAATTGACGCGGCAATTCGCCGCGGACAGGACTCTTTCTTCCTCACTCGGACATGGACATGTACGCCGTCAAGGGCGCATCCTCGGATGAGCTTCGTCTTTGGCGGCAACTCCCACGCCTACAGCATACGCCGCGGAAGGTGGAGTTTTTCCCATCCATGCCGATTGACTCGACCGGGAAACCGTGCTGAACTTTTCGCAACGCCTTCTGGAGAATCCGCTATGCCAATGCCCGCTATGCCGTCATTGTCCGTTGCCCGTCTGAGTTCCGTTTTCGAGGACATGGCGGGGGCGGCCCTTAAAAATGCCGTAGATGATTCCAGCTGTGTCTTCAGGACACAGGGGATCATCGGAGATTGGACCGCCAAAAGGACGTTTTGGAATGGCGTCCATTACGGCATTGAACTCGCTGACGGGGGAAAAAGCATCTGTGTGGACCTGCCGCTTGAGGTCATTCAAAGCGGCGGCATACGGCCGGGGGATCGCGTTGATGTTCTCGGCATTCCGGTGGTATACTTGAAGAAATCCGTCGTCCTCTTCAAACTCCATGTCCATGCGGCCTCGGTCATTGAGGCTTCCGCGGGAGGGCGCGGCCCAGAGCCCGTAAAGAATATTGAAGGGACGATCAGCCATCTCAAGGAACTCGGCTTTAAAAGGATACCCTTTCCGAAACGGGCAACCGCCATCTCCGTGATCCATTCCAAATCCCATGCCGCCAACGTCTTCGCCGACTTCAAGAACGAACTTGATCTGAAAAGCGTCAACGTGGAATCCCTGCCGACCGCCATGACGGATCCGTCCGCCATAGCCCGGGCGATAGATCAGGCAAGCGGCAATGTCGTCGTGCTGATACGCGGAGGCGGAGACGATGCCGAGTTCACCACGTTCCAGCATGACGACGTCGTCAAGGCCCTTGCGCGCAAAGCGGCGCACAGGATCACCGGCCTCGGGCACTACGGCAACCTGACGTATGCGGACATCATAGCGGATTTCTGCACGACAACGCCCACCAGCGCCGGAGCCTACGTCCGGGAACAGCTGATCCGTACCTACAATATGCGGCAAACGGAAAGGGAAGCCCTCGAAGAACAGGCCGCGCTCATCAAAGCGCTACGGATCAGCAAGCTCAAATGGATGCTCGTTGCCCTCGCGGGAATAGCCTTGGCGGGGTATCTCGGGTTTTTCCGCTAGATAAGGATAACGGCTAAAAAATCCTGTCGGACGGTTGAACAAACCTCCCCAGCGCCCCTTTCCGGCATTGTATCGGGAAGGGGCGCTTTCGCCTTCCAATACATGGAACAACGGCAAGACGATGAGCCGTCGTGCCTTTTCCCGGCGGCCTGCCCTCCTCATCAGGCAGAACCCAACCCTGACCGGAATCGGCATTCCACACCATACGCGGGGCTTCACCTTGGGGCATGGCGGGTTCCTCTGCACTCCTTGGCAGTTTGTGAAGAAAAACCACGACATGCCGTCATCTGTCGACAAAAGGCCGCGAAACGCCTTGTCAAACGCTCCGGTTTGACGGAATAATACATCTAACGCCAACGTTCACAATATAGACTTTATACATTAATATACTGTGTTATTTGTATAAATAAAAAAAGAACCCGTGTGACACCGAGCACGGATATCCGCTCGCCGCATTTGAAAGATGCCTTGCGAGGGTATCCCCCAATACGTCCCCGCCCAACGGCTGCCCCATCCAAAGGAGGATGCATGTCCACCATCAAACATTCGCAGATTTCCGCGCTCCTCGTCGATGACGACGCCAAGCTGTGCGGGCTGCTGCGGGACTACCTTGAAGGATTTGGGTTCTCCCTCGACGTTGCCGAGGACGCTTCTTCCGGGCTGGAAAAAGCCGTTGCGAAGTAATACGACGTGATCCTGCTCGATATGATGCTGCCGGATATGGACGGCCTTGACGTGCTGCGGCGCTTGCGGGAAATCGGCTCCACGCCCATTGTCATCTTCTCCGCGCAGGATGAGGAAGCCAGCCGGATTGTGGGGCTTGAGATGGGCGCGGACGACTATGTGCCCAAAGCCTTTTCCCCGCGCGAGCTGCTGGCGCGGGAAACGCTCGACGAAAGCGATATCCGTCAATTGACTCAAGGACTTGTTCGGAACTGAAAACAGTAGTAGGTGCCATTCAGAGTAAACCGACGGCTCTGTTCAGTGCGTCATCCAATTCGTCGGCATTGTTCAAGGAGAACCGATATGTCTGCATTGACTCCGTGGGACCCCTTCCGGGAACTGGATGAATTGCAAAACCGCCTGGCGACGATGTTCGGACGAATACCCCAGCGACAGGGCGCCCGTACCGGCAACGAAGCCATGACCACGGCGGACTGGGCACCAATGGCGGACATCAGCGAGGATGAGAACGCATTCCTCCTCAAGCTGGATCTGCCGGAGGTCCCCAAGGATGCCGTGCGCGTCAGCGCGGAAAACGGTGTGCTCACCATCAGCGGCGAGCGCAAACTGGAAAAAGAGGAGCAGGGCAAGAAGTTCCACCGCATCGAACGTGCGTATGGCCGCTTTGTGCGCAGCTTTGTCTTGCCTGACAACGTTGATCCGACCAAGGTGACGGCTTCCATGAAAGACGGCGTACTGGAAGTGCGGCTTGTCAAGGCCGAGCAAGCCAAACCGAAACAGATTGAAATCTCAGTCAACTAACTTCAATCAGGAGCCCAAGATCATGAATATCAAACAGCCACAATACACCTTCTCCGCACTTGCCCTGGCGGTCGTCGTCGGACTGAGCGGACCGGCTCTGGCCCAATCGGCGGCAGGTTCTAGCCCAGGTGCTGCAGCACCCTCTGCCGCATCCAAGGCGGCACAGCCACAAGTAGATGACAAGGCCGCCCGGGAAGCCGATAAAAAGCGTGCCGAGCTCACTCAAGACGCCATCACGGCGCTCACCAAGACCCAGGAGGCTTTGACCCTCCTTGATGCAAAGAAGACCAAGGAGGCGCTTGCTGCGCTGGAACTGGCCAGCGGAAAGCTGGAACTGGTATTGGCACGTGACGCCAAACTTGCTTTGGCGCCGGTCGATGTACGCGTCATCACCCACGATATCCACGCCAACGTGGAATCGGTAAAGAAAGCGGTCAAGTTGTCTCGGGAGTTGTTGGGTGATGGCGAGGTGCAAAAGGCCCGGCCCATCGTTGCCAATCTGGCCAGCGAAATCGTAATCCAAACCGACAACCTTCCGATGGCAACGTACCCGGCAGCGATCAAGTCGGCCGCACGGCTCATCGACAGCGGCAAGATCGACAACGCCAAAGCGGAACTCGCCCGAGCACTGAACACGCTGGTGGTGACCTCGGTCGCCTTTCCTCTGCCCGTGCTACGGGCCGAAGCCGCGATGGCAAAAGCTGAAAAGCTGGCCGAGACCGACAGGCGCGATGCCAAGCAGAACGAGGAGCTCAGCACCTTGCTGTCGTCCGTGCGCACGGAGATCGAGATGGCGCAGATCCTGGGTTATGGCAAGAAGGCGGACTTCAAACCCATTTTCGATCAGGTGAAGTCCATTGAGCAAAAGTCGGCTGGTGGCAAAAGCGGCAAGGGATGGTTCGACGAGTTGAAGACGCGCATCCAAAAGCTGTTTTGAGGTGATGAAGGGGCTGACTGCTCTGTCGGTCAGTCTCGCGATGTTCGCATTCAGCCCCAACAGATTCGCCTATTTTCACTATCTCATACGAGGCATATCACCATGAATGAGCAAACACCGAATCCCAATGCGACGAACGAAGGAATAAACGAACAAGCCGCGGTAAGCAGCCTTCCTGTCAGTCCAGAGTCCAAGCCTGAAGTCGTCACGGAGGTACAGCCTGAGGTTCAGAAAGAAACGGACTCGCAGGCGGCAGACAAACGTAAACAAGTCCTCGATGAGGCAGTCTCGGCCTTGTCGCTGACCAAATCAGCGCTGGCCGCACTTGACGGCAAGGACACTGCACGCGCATTGGCAACGCTGGCCGAAGTGACGGGAAAGCTGGAGCTGATCGTCGCGCGCGAACCCACGCTCGCCCTGGCCGGCGTTGATGTGCGCACCATCGTGCACGACTTGTTCGCCAACACGGAAACCATTGAGGCGATGACCGACGAGGCGCTGGATGCCCTCAAACATGGCGAGGTGCAACAGGCTCGCCACGTGCTGGCTTTGCTGGCCAGTGAAATCGTGATCACGGTCACCAACATCCCTTTGGCGTCCTATCCCGCAGCCGTGAAGGCAGTCGTGCCGCTGATCGATCAGGGCAAGATCGAAGAAGCCAAAGCCGCGCTGCAGTCAGCGCTCAGCACGCTGGTCGAGGAGCGCAGCGTGCTTCCGCTGCCCGTCCTGCGTGCGAAGCTGCTCCTGAAGCGCGCCGAGCCTCTGGTAGAAGATGGTCAGCGCAGCGAAGCATCCAATGAGCGCCTGGAGACATTGTTGAACGAAGCCCGGCAGCAGTTGGAAATGGCAGAACTGCTGGGCTATGGAAAAAGGAAGGACTTTGAGCCCCTGTACGCTGAACTCAAGAAAATCAAGGAAAAGACGGGAGGGGGAGGCTTCGGAAAAGGCTGGCTCGATGAAGTCAAGGCAAAACTGTCCAGGTTGTTCTGAAACCGCTGGAGAGGGGGCGCATAGCGCCCCCTCTCTTGTCCCATGAGTGTTTGATTTTTTATTTTGTATAGATCTTTAGGAGATATTGCATGAACACAGACACCAACGCCAATTCCAATGCGGATGACCCCACCAAAGCACTGTGTTCGCTGAGCCAAAATTGGTGGCTTTTTGTGCTGCGCGGTGTCTTGGCATTGATTTTTGCAGCCCTCGCGTTCTGGATGCCACAATCGGCTCTGTTGGCCATGACCATCATGTTCGGCGCATTTTCCTTGGTCAATGGCGCGTTCAACTTGTTTGCAGCAGTGCGCCATATCCAGAAAAAAGAGCGCTGGGGCTGGTTGCTGTTCAGCGGCATTGTCGGCATACTTACGGGCGTCGTCGTCCTGGTTGCTCCTTGGGTCGCCACGATAGTCTTGGCTTCTTTTTTATGGGCTAGCGTGGGCTTCTGGGCGATTTTCACCGGTGTGCTGGAGATATCTGCCGCCGTTCGGCTGCGTCGGGAAATCAAGGGTGAAATCTGGCTTGCCCTCAGTGGACTGCTCTCGATTATCCTTGGTGCTATCGTCTTGTGGATATTTTTTACCCGTCCGGTCGAGTCATTCGTGGCCGCAGGCTGGCTGTTGGGTTTCCATGCGGCAGTCTATGGCGTCACGCTTTTGTTCTTGAGTTGGAGTCTTCGCAAAACGCGCCTGGGGTAAGAGCGTGCCAAACCAAAATCTATGGATATGAGCATCCTCGATTCATGCCTCCATAGAAATGACATCGAAGGAGTCATACATGCAGATACAATATAGCTATCGAGCTATCGACAAAGAGTTTCATGAACCTTGGCAGAGAGCTTTGGGAAATGTGATCGAGCACGCCCTCAAGCCATTGCTCGACAAACACACTAAAGATTCAGCGCGACTTCAAATCGTCCTTGATCGCGACAAGATCAAGCGGCAATTTCTGGCCAGTGGCTATATGCACCTGCCCGGCAAAAAGATTGTCAGCGTTACTGCATCACATGACGAGCTGACGCCCCTCGCGCAGATGCTCGCACAGTCGTTGTTCCGTCAGGCCAAGAAGCATTTTGACCGACTGCATGCTCAGGATCAAATCAAGCGCAAAGCACGACGCGAGCGCTTGCGCGAGCTCAAGGTGCGGATTGCCGCAAAACCCGCATCAGCCGCCCATGAGGCCGAGGTGACCCGAATGCCTCTACTGTCGAAACTTGAGGCTGTCGCAAGGCGTGAGCTGGCTTATCTGCGGGCCGTCGGCGATTTACCGCGCGATTATCCGACGCTGCGCGACGTGGTGGATGAAGCGATTGTCCGAGCTAAGGTGGAATGGCAATCCGTGCCGGGGGAAAAAGAGGCTTACACCGGTCTTTTGAAGCATCTGTTCGCCGTCCTGGATAACGAAGTGGCAAGCAGCCGGCAATTTGGCGAATTCGTTTCTCTGGACGCGCCGGTCGAACCGGATGCCCAAGACGTGGCCGAGGCCATGGTGGAAGAGGAAATCTTCGAATTTTATCAGCACGATGACACACTCAAGCTGGCCGATATTTTCGCTGGCAGTCAGCATCCCGATGTCGCAACGATCGCGGAACAGGAGGAGCTGATTGATCGGTCGAGCGAGTTCGCTTTTGCATTTGACCTGCTGAAGGACATGCCGCGTTTGTGGCGGCGCATTTTTCTGCTTATCCGTGTGGACGGGCTGAATGCCAGCAGCGTCTCTGAAATCCTGCTGATTCCTAGTAAGGAAGATGCTGTCCAAAGGTGGCTCATGCAGGCCGAAGCATTCATCGCTGCTCATCTGGAAGAGGCCGGAGTAAGCAAAAACGGGAACGATTGGCTCCAAGGCGTTGATTGGTCGGCATTGTCTGTGACCCGAAGCGAGGCAGCCTCACTGTGGTCCAAGGAGGCGAACCATGAAGAATGATCTTCACCTCGTCTGCCCGCATTGCCAGTCCATCAACCGCGTACCGACTGCGAAGCTATCGGAACATCCCAACTGTGGCCGCTGCCAGCAGCCCTTGTTCACGGGCGAGCCCATCGAGTTGACCACGGCGACGTTCTCGCGCCACGTGGAGCGCAGCGATCTGCCGCTGCTGGTCGATTTCTGGGCGCCATGGTGCGGGCCGTGCAAGATGATGGCGCCACAGTTCCAGCAAGCGGCGCACCAGCTCGAACCGACGATCCGGCTGCGTTTTTTTACACAGACCAAAGTCCTTTACATAAAGGGGAATAT
>ERZ791605.1758-NODE-1758-length-10086-cov-5.387598_pt1 | contig 10086 bp, 10 predicted proteins | sample MGYA00509965_ERZ791605 | MGnify/ENA primary metagenome ERZ791605 (study PRJEB30046, sample SAMN00791923) | human gut metagenome | study: EMG produced TPA metagenomics assembly of the A metagenome-wide association study of gut microbiota in type 2... | reverse complement strand
TTGATTCAATCATAGTAACTTTTAATACATTTATTAATTAAGCAAAACTTCTACGCTTGCAAAATTCGGAATCTTATTTGGAAAAAACAAATCTATTTTTTCTTGTTTATTTCATGAAAACAATAATGTGTTTACTTTCAGTGACTTATACATTTCTATAAAAACATGATGCCTCTGAAGGCTATTGCATTTTTATAAGTATCTGTATAATAGCTTTTTATATCCCTGAATTATGTAGCTTTTCTTTCATTTATCTGTTTGTACGGGAATATTATTTCGGTTTGTAGATAGACATTTGCAGAGTGATCCACATTCTTTTTACGCTCTCTCGTTATTTAGATAAAATCTATATAACGATGAAAACTTACTTATCTTTTTTACCGAATAATGAGAAGTGAACATAACGCTTCGGATGTGCTTTCAGGTCTTCAAGCAAACTGGCGGCATTCTCTGTCGTTGCGTTCAGATTATTGTATAATGACGGATCGTTGAAAAGCAACCCAAGCGTGTTGTCTTTGCTGTTCAATTTCTCTGTAAGTATTTTTACGTTAGCCAAAGTTTCGTCTATTTTTTTGAAAGTAGCTGCATAGTCTATTTCCTTTAAATTACCGCTAATGGCTATGAAGTTGTCTCCGATTGTATTAAGTTTCCCGGTGAGCTGGGGGATGTCTTTGCTCATTAGTCCTTTCATCTGTGAGCTGACTACTGCGAGGTTGGCGGTGGTAGTCTCCATTGAATGCAGGGTGGCGGGGATGCTCTTGTCTCCCAGAATATTGTTCAGGGAGATCAGGATTGAGTCCAGCTTGGGCAACATTTCCTGCACTTTAGGCATGAGCTGTGCCACGCTTTCCATCATTCCGTTATTCAGTTTGCCGGGAATCGTATCTCCTACGGCATATTTTTCGCGCGGATTGTTGGCGAGAAGGATGTTCATGCGCACACCTCCCATTAACTCGGATACCAGTTCGGCGCTACTTCCTTTGGGGATACGCAGTTCCGTATCCAGTTCAACTTCGACGATCACATTTCCCGGGTTCACGTAGTCATAATAGATGTCACGTACAATACCTACGCGGACACCGTCTGCAAATACCGGACTTGATTTGGTCAGTCCGTTTACGTTTTGAAATTTGGCATAGAAATAACTGGAAGGCTGGAACATGTGTATACCTTTCAGCCAATTAATTCCATAAATCAGTACGCATAGTGCTATTATACCTGCAATACCTATTCTGACTTCTTTTGTAATGTACTTCATTTTATATTTTTATTTATTTTTTCTTTTCTTGAATTCGGTGATCGCTTCGTTGACGTTCATTTTCTCGCCGTTCCGGAAAGCGATGATAAAGGCATCCTTGAATTGTGCCGTGATGCTACGTTTCGTACGCAATACCTTATTATAATCGGCAGAGGCACCATACGTATATTTATAGATTCCTTTTTCTTTATAATAGTCCACTCCTTTCAGTCCTTTCAACCTTTTGTCATTTTTAGTGAGAGGCTTGGAAGAGGTGAGTATCTGTATCTTAAACGTAATTTCACTGTCATTGGTTGCACTTTCTACTACAATAGGACGTTTGGGCGTTGTTTTCGCTGTTACGGCAGGCTGGGGAGAAGCTTGTGCGATTACCGGAGCATTTTTCTCCTCCTGTTCTTCGGCAGGAATAATCGTCTTGCTGACTCCTGTCAGGCGCAGTTCATGTTCTCTCTTGTAATTCAGAAAAGCACGGTAAATTCCGTTCGCCATTGTATTGGCACCTGCTTCCGAGTTCAGGTAACGTTCTTCCTCGGGAGTGGAGATAAATCCTAGTTCCACCAGAATGCTGGGCATGGCGCTTGCTTTTAATACAAGGAATCCGGCTTGGTGCACGCCCCGGTCCACTCGTTTGCAAGTATGTCGGAATTGTTTCTGCACCAGTGAAGCCAGATGCACGCTCTGCTCCATATATTTATCCTGCATAAATTCGAATATGATATAAGATTCTGCAGAATTCGGATTAAAACCGGCATATCTTGTTTCGTAGTCGCTTTCGTAGAGAATTACGGCATTCTCTCGTTTGGCAACTTCCAGGTTGGCTTCTGATTTGGCCAGACCCAGGGTCCAGGTAGAAGCACCTTTTGCTGTACGGTTGTTTGCCAGTGCGTTGGTGTGAATGGAGATGAAAAGATCGGCTTTCGCGTTGTTTGCGATTTCCGCCCGTCGTGCCAGAGGAATGAACACATCTTTGCTGCGCGTATAAATCAGTTTGACATCATCACAGTTCTTTTTTATCAGATTTCCTACTTTCAGGGCAACGTTCAGGTTGATATTCTTCTCTTTAGAGATTTTGCCGATAGCTCCCGGGTCGTGTCCGCCGTGTCCGGCATCAATGACTACGACAAAATCTTTCCCCCATAAACGGTTGGTGCATGAGGGCAGGAAAAGTAGCCAGAGGCAAATGCATATATATAATATGTATGGTCTATTCAGTTTCATATCTGTAATACGCTGCAAATGTAGTAGAATTTTGTAGAAAACTCATTATTTGCCATTAAGTTTTGTGTTTTTTTCGGTTTAAAGGTAGCTTTTCTCCTGAAATCTCCGTTACTTTGCACCCCGAAGTTAAAATGTATGCCGATGCTTAAGTTTTTAAAGAATTGGACATTACCTATCGCTATGTTGGTAGGCGCTGTGGGGTATCCTTTGTTCATTAGTCTATCTTTCCTGACTCCTTATCTCATATTCACGATGCTGCTGCTCACTTTTTGTAAAGTATCTCCGCATGATTTGAAACCAAAGCCACTTCATGCATGGCTGTTGTTGATCCAGATTGCGGGGGCGCTGGCTGCTTACTTGCTGCTTTATCGTTTCAATAAAATTGTGGCGGAAGGGGTCATGGTTTGCATTATCTGCCCTACGGCTACTGCTGCGGCAGTGATTACTTCCAAATTGGGAGGGAGTGCGGCGAGTCTGACTACTTACACATTGCTAGGGAATATTGGAGCAGCTATTGCCGTCCCTATTTTTTTTCCTTTGGTGGAAGTACATCCCGATGTTAGTTTTTGGGGAGCATTCTTTGTTATATTGAGTAAAGTATTTCCATTATTGATCTGTCCTTTTCTGGCTGCGTGGCTGTTGAGCAAATGTCTGCCGAAAGTGCATCAGAAGCTGTTGGGCTATCATGAACTTGCTTTCTATTTGTGGGCAGTCTCTCTGGCTATTGTTACAGCCCAAACGTTGTATTCGCTGTTGAATGACCCTGCGGACGGCTTTACCGAAATAATGATTGCAGTCGGGGCTTTGGTTGCTTGTTGTTTGCAGTTTTTCTTAGGGAAAACAATCGGCTCTGTCTATAATGACCGTATCAGTGGCGGTCAGGCATTGGGGCAGAAGAATACGATTCTGGCTATTTGGATGGCACATACCTATCTCAATCCGTTGTCTTCTGTTGCTCCGGGATCGTATGTGCTGTGGCAAAACATTATCAATAGCTATCAGCTTTGGAAAAAGAGAAAGAATGAGATGAAAAATTAAATATAAATAACTGAAATATAGTGATTTATAGAATGATGCGCACGGATTTCAGAATACCAATAAATCCAAAGCAAACGTACTTGACTATTTGTTGGATATGAGAGCGCAATCTAAAGAGCGTGGCAGTCTGAATTATGAAAAGATTATTGGCAACACTATCCGTGAATTGAAATTGTTTAGAGGGGATTATATCGCTTTTCGTGATATTGATAAAGATTTCCTTAGTAGTTTTGTGGATTTCTTAAAGCAGGCAAAGAAAGCGAGTAAATACGGAGTAACAAAAGCAGGCGGATTATTAAGCAATAATTCGGTAGTTGCTTATTATGGAGTATTGCGGACTGCTATAAATAGGGCTTATAAAGATGGCATTATAACAGTAAACCCAACAAAAGAGTTTGATTTTGCCGACAAAGTGAAGGCAGAAGCCAGCCGTAGGGAGTATTTGACTATTGAAGAATTGAAACTCTTAATAAATACGGAATGTAAATATGAGATAATGAAACAGGCTTTTCTTTTTAGCTGCTTATGTGGATTGCGAATAAGTGATTTAAGAAAGTTAAAATGGAATGATTTACAGAAAAGCGGTGATAGAATTAGGATTGAGATAAAAATGCAAAAAACTAAAGAACCTCTTTATCTTCCTATATCTGATGAAGCGTTGAAGTGGTTGCCGCAGAAAGGAGAAGCAATAGACAGCGATTTAATCTTTCCTTTGACACATGAGGGGACAATAAATAAGATACTTCAACAATGGGCTAAAGCGGCAGGAGTGACTAAACACATCTCCTTCCATGTTTCACGCCATACACATGCAACCATGATGCTAACATTAGGGGCTGATTTATATACGGTTAGTAAGCTGTTGGGGCATAAAAATATTGCGACTACCCAAATTTACGCCAAGATTGTGGATAAAAAGAAAGAAGAAGCTATAAGTTTGATACCGAATTTGACAGACTAATTTAAAAGAAAGTACGGACTATGACGACCGTACTTTCTTTCTTTTTTTGCCCTTGTTTCACAAGAAAAATATATCTTTGCTTCTACTAACTGAAACAGAGTATCTTATGACAGAAGAAGAATTGAAAGTGAAATTCGACCATATACAAGGCATATTCAACCGTTGCATAAATCATGCCTACCAAATTATAACGGATAGCATTGCTGCCAAGTCCGAGTATTTGAGCCATGAACAGGCTGATGAACTGGAACAGCAGGAGTACATTCGTACCGCAGATGAATTGGCACAACTCTACATCCGTTATTCCGTACTGGATGATATTCAAAATTTTTATTCGATACCTGATTTCTTTTGGGAAAGCGGTTTTTATGAAGCCTTGAAGCCCAATGAAAAAAGAAAGTACCTTTTATTCTCTCCTCTTTCATTTGAGTATTTCCGATACGAACAGGACAATTCAATCTATGATGAAGAACTGCCTTATTTTTCCGTAGTAGTTAGAGTTGTTGTATTGGAAAGATATTCAGCATACTTGCGAAAAAAGAAAGAGGGCAGAACGCAGACGGAAATACAACCGCAGCAGGAACAGGAAGTACAGAAGTCGACAACAAACACCGGGTTTCCGATAAAAGCCGTACCCCCTATTGCTGAAACGGAAAATCCGTTTGGTTCAATTCTTAATGACAAACAGATAGAATTGATTGTAGATTGCATCAACGAGGTTAAAATGTTCAATGCCTCTGTAACTGTTGATGACTTGAAAGCGATACTCTCCTGTAAGCCTAATGCAATATTAAGGTCAAACAATAATAGATATGTAGCTTTTCTTTTTTCGGAATTAAGTAACAGGTCTTTGATTACCGCTAATTGGCAATCGGTCATTGCTAACAATAAACTATTTCTTTCCAAAGACAAAAGTAGGGATAAATACCTCAATCAAGGGGATTTAGCCACAGCAACCAATTATGTGAAAGGCATCTCCCATGAGAAAGGATTTGCAACCATTTGCAACTATATTAAACAACTGAAAAGACTTTAAGAGTAGGTTAAGACCTCAAACATGGCTTAATCCATTATCAAGCTAATCCTCAATACCTTTGCCCTCGTTAACGAAAAGAAAACGAGGGTGCGCACCTTCATATTGTTTCACTTAATCCTAAAAAGCAATATGGATAAGACATTAGAGATGCGAGTTGAGGAACTCGAACAGATGTTGTTTTTAACAAAGAATGTGCTTAGCTTTGATGAAGCGAGCAAGTTTCTTAACCTTTCCAAAAGTTACCTGTACAAACTGACTTCGGGTAACTTGATACCCCACTATAAACCGCAGGGTAAGATGCTGTTCTTTGAACGGGCTGATTTAGAGGCGTGGCTACGCCAGAATCCTATCAAGACGCAGGCGCAAATAGAACAGGAAGCGCAGAAGTATATTCTTAGTAACCGTCCTTTAAAGAAGTAAAGCTATGGAAAGCAAGAAAGTGACGGAAAACAAGAAAGAAGCTGCAATGACAAGAGAGGATTTTGCAGTTTTGTGGAAAACCATTCATTTAAAGATTACTGATACTTACGATGTACCACCCGAAATACTTTGGATAAATGGTTCAACTATTGGCACATTGGGAAATTTCAGCGCATCCACTGGTAAAGCCAAGAGTAAAAAGACATTCAATATTTCCGCTATTGTGGCAGCAGCGTTGAAGAATGACGAAGTTTTGCACTATTCGGCATACTTGCCAGACAATAAGCGTAAAATCCTTTATGTAGATACCGAGCAGAGCAAATACCATTGCCATAAGGTGATGGAACGTATTATGCGTTTGGCTGGTCTTCCGACTGATAAGGATAGGGATGACTTTATCTTTGTCGTATTGAGGGAATGTACACCCGACAAACGGAAGCAGATAATAGATTATATGCTTGCCAATATGGAGGGTATAGGTCTTGTGATTATAGATGGCATCCGTGATTTGATGTATGACATCAACAGCCCCAGCGAATCATCGGAGCTTATAAATCTATTGATGCGATGGTCGAGTGAGTGTAATTTACATATCCACACTGTACTACACTTGAATAAAGGGGATGATAATACACGTGGGCATATTGGAACGGAACTCAACAATAAAGCTGAAACAGTCCTGCAAATCACCAAAAGCACACAAGATGTTGATATTAGCGAAGTCAAGGCGATGCACATCCGTGACAAGGACTTTGAACCGTTTGCGTTCCGTATCAATGAAACTGCATTGCCCGAAGTTGTGAAAGATTACGTTTTTGAACAACCCAAACAAAATCGCAACTTTCCACTTACAGAACTTACGGAGCAACAGCATCGTGAAGCGTTAGAAAACGGATTTGGAAAGGAAGTGGTTCAAGGCTATCCCAATGTTATCGCAACCTTAAAAAAAGGTTATGCAAGCATCGGCTTTGAACGTGGGCGCAATATTCTTGTGGACTTGAATAAATTTCTTGTAAACAAGCGCATGATAATAAAAGAGGGGAAAGGCTACAAGTTCAATTCTGATTTCCACTATTAAAACAAGTTTGGTTTAGTCCGTGTGTATATATAAAAGGAATGGACTGCTTTTCATTGTACGATTAAGTACAAGATAAGTTTAGTACAGTTCGGGTGTATATATAGCGGACTAAACGGAACTGATTCAATTATTCATTCACCAATACATTTAGATGATGACAATCGAAGAAGCTAAAAATATAAAGTTAGCAGATTATCTGCATAGTTTGGGATATAATCCCGTGAAACAACAAGGTAACAGCCTTTGGTATAAATCACCGTTCAGAGAAGAGAAAGACCCCTCTTTCAAAGTGAATCCTGACCGTAATTTGTGGTATGACTTTGGTATGGGTACAGGTGGTAATATTATCACTTTGGCGCAGGAGTTATATGCATCCGACAGTCTGCCTTATCTGTTAGACCGCATAGCGGAGCAAAGCCCGTCTATCCGTCCTGTTTCCTTCTCTTTTCGGCAGCAGTCTTCAACACAGCCGAGTTTCCAGCAGCTGGAAGTTGTGCCACTTTCTTCTATTGCCTTGTATTCCTATTTGCAAGGGAGGGGAATAAATACGGAACTTGCGAAAAAAGAATGTAAGGAAATCCGCTTCGTGAATAACGGCAAACAATTCTTTGCCGTTGGTTTCCCGAATGTTTCGGGAGGGTATGAGATACGGAACAAGTATTTTAAAGGATGTATCGCCCCGAAAGACATCACTCATATACGGCAACAAGGAGAGCCGGGAGAAACGTGCTATGTGTTTGAGGGCTTTATGGACTACCTTTCTTTTCTGACTTTACGGCAGAAAAATTGTCTCGATTGTCCCGACCTTGACAAGCAAGACTATCTTGTTTTGAACTCTGTTTCCAATCTATCCAAAGCGTTATATCCGTTGGGAAGTTATGAAAAGATACATTGTTTTTTCGATAATGACGAGGCAGGAATGAAAGCAGTCCGGGCACTTTATGAAGAGTACAGTTTTCGTGTTCGTGATTCCTCACGTATTTATAGTGGCTATAAAGATTTGAACGACTATATCACAGGAAAGAAACAGGTACAGTCAGTTGACTTGTCACAATCAGCTAAGCAAACGCAACAGGTGAAGCCGGTCGAAAGGCAGGAACAACAACCAGCCAAAAAGAAAAACAGAGGGTTCAGAATGTAGTTACCGCACGCTTCCCACAGGCTTTTGAGTAAAGAAAAGCCATAGCTCAATAGGGCGTTTTCTTCACGCAGTGCAAGCACCGCTAAAAACACCCTATCGAGCAAAGGGGCGATGCCCCTTTTGAAACCCCGTGAGCCATGCGGCAAATACGCAGTGCAAGCGGAATTGTCTAACAAAAAACAGATTACAACATGGGATATTTTGCCCTTGATTTCAAGAAAGCAAAGGGTGCATCCGATGCTCGGATGTCCGACCACATCGAGCGCAGGGTGATAGCCCCAAATGTCGATGCGACACGTACATATCTTAATCGTGAACTGGTGGAACTTCCCGAAGGTGTGACGGTACGTGATGAGGCGATAGCACATCGCATCAAGTCGGCAGGCATCAAACGGAAGATTACCCCCGACCAAGTAAGGGCTATCCGTGTCATGATGTCGGGAACACACGAGGATCTGATGAAGATACAGCAAGAGGGGCGTATGGATGAATGGTGCAACGACAGTATGCAATGGCTGTATAAGACTTTCGGAAAGGAGAACACTGTTTCAGCAGTTCTGCACATGGACGAAACCACACCTCACATACACGCTACCATCGTACCGATAGTAACGGGAGAGCGCAGGAAAGCAAAGCAGAAGCAAACGGAGGGTAAGCGTTCCTATCGAAAGAAAGCGGATGCAGCCCGACTGTGTGCCGATGATGTATTGAACCGTGACAGGTTGATAGGTTACCATGACGACTACGCCAAAATCATGGAGAAATACGGCTTGCAGCGTGGCGTGCGTGGCTCGGAAGCAAGGCATACGACCACATCCCAATATTACCGTGATTTGAAGCGGCAGACGGGCGAACTCGAAGCGGGCGTACAACAACTCCAAAGCGAGAAGAAAGAAGCGGATATGCAGCTAAAACAGGTCAAACGGGAAATCAATACACAAAAACTGGAAGCGGTCAAGACCGAAGCCAAAACCGCTATTCTTTCAAAGGTCGGTTCTTTTTTGGGCGGTGGGGAAATAAAGGAACTCAAACAGGAGAACAGGTTGCTATGTACAGAAGTCGCCACCCGTGACGAGAGTATAGAAAGATTGCAAGCCATGATGCGAGAACAGCAGGAACAGCACCGCAGGGAACTCACGGAAGTACAGGGAAAGCACATCCGGGAACTGGACGAAACCAAAAAGCAAGTTTCACGGTTGGCGAGGATGATTGAGAAGGCTTGTGTGTGGTTGCCGATGCTGAAAGAACTTTTCCGCATGGAAAAGCTGTGCCGTGTGGTGGGTTTCTCGGCTGAACAGACCGCAAAACTGATGTCTGGTGAAAGGGTAGAATACTGCGGCATGCTTTATTCGGAAGAACACAAACGGAACTTCAAAGCGGAGAAGGTCACGGCACAGGTGCTTAAAAATACGGATGTGGATAGGAAAAAGCTGTTCCTGCACATCGATGGGCAAAGTATTTCCGACTGGTTCAAGGAGCAGCTTAACAAGTTCTGTCGAAACATACAGCCCGGACAGGAACAGAAAAGGAACAAAGGGGTAAGGATGTAAAGGACTTATTTTGCTGGAATACAAGAAAAAAGTGCGGTTCACAATAACAATGAACTGCACTTTTCTTATATTTGCATATAAAGATACTAATTAGAAAAAATAACAGCGAAAGTTTAATGTTCCGCTGTTAGCGTAACGTTATCGTCAAAGTAATAAGTGATATTAAAAAAATGAGAATAAAACTAATTAATAACAACAACATTTTTACAGTAATAAGCATCAATCCAAATATTAAACTTCATGAGTTGTACGCTTTAGCTGTAAAAACAAAGTTTATTCCATATACACATAATGGAGTATGTATAATGAGAATAAATGGCAGCCTTCAAATAATGTATTTATAACCATAGAACAACCAAAACTAATCAGAAATATCCGAGTGTAAA
>ERZ791605.1748-NODE-1748-length-10118-cov-4.434264_pt1 | contig 10118 bp, 9 predicted proteins | sample MGYA00509965_ERZ791605 | MGnify/ENA primary metagenome ERZ791605 (study PRJEB30046, sample SAMN00791923) | human gut metagenome | study: EMG produced TPA metagenomics assembly of the A metagenome-wide association study of gut microbiota in type 2... | reverse complement strand
CTACGAGGCCTGAACTACGACAAACGGAACTGGCAGCAGGTCTTCAGTGGAGCGGGGGATATCACTGTCACAATGCCGGATGGAACACAGTATTCCGGTCCATCATGGCCTTCAATTGTCTCCTCTGTCAGCGGAAAGCTATCCTCTGACGCAACTACTCTAAGAAAGCTATTCACCGCTGCATTTGTGAATCCAGGGGATAACTGGCCGTATCCAGGAGTTACTACATATAATAACAATTTGTGGGGAAGCCCCAGCCAGTGGGGGACTGTACTTACGCTCTCTAATCAGGATGTATCAGGTAGTGGTTACGATGGGCGCTGGTATAGTTACCTTCAGATAGATACCTCTGGCAACTTTGCCGTTGCGGCGAACATTAACAACACCTACTTCGGTGCCTACAGGGTCTGGACTACTAAAAACACAACTGTTGATGGCTCAGGCTTCATCAAGCGCGCCTCGCCGATTGCAAGACTGGTCGCAGACACTTCAATTATGAGCGGCGAGTTTACTGACTCGTTTAAAATCTCCGGCAGCGGTGCGGTTAATGAAGAGGCGGAAGGTGTTGATATCGAAAAGCTGGGTGATGGTAGGTATCGGATTTCCGGTTCTGACGGTCTCGCACAGGATGGGTGGCAGATCGAAGTGCCGAAAGATATTAACGGCAATCGACTTTGCTTTGTTGAGGTCACGGAGGGTCTTGAGGGTATTCTTTTAAAAGTATTCAAGCCAAAACTTGACCTTGAAACTGGAGGGATCATTGCCGGTGAATCTTTTGACATTCCAGAGGGGCGCTGAATTGATGTGAGGCTGCAAATGCCAGCAAGCTCAGCATACAATGTCGTTCAGGGAAAAATCGCAGGGCAACTTGAATCTCAGCAAATGGCCGGATAAACCAGCATAAAAAAGCCCTGCGACCGGGCAATGACTCAGCCGCGCCTCTCTGAGCAGGCTACGGGGTGGGTAATTTGAGGTTAGTCACCCATAAACGAAGCCGCCAGATTAAAATTTCAGCGCCAACAGTGGCTTTACAAAACTGTGAGCCGTTTCGCCTTGATCAAATCTACCGATCGATATTACTGTTTATCCATGGGTCTTCCCTTGTTGTGGTGGCTGAAGGCATGATAATGGCGTATTAAATCGCCAGAGGTCACCACCATGGACGAAAAGTCCCTCTATGCACATATCCTCAACTTGTCAGCTCTGTGGCAGGTAAAGTCTCTTTCTCTCGATGAAAATGCCGCTTCTGTTACCGTTACTGTCGGAATCGCTGAAAAATACTCAGTTGACCTGTCGTTAAAAGTGACGCAAGGAAGCGTCCTGCTTATCCGCCTGGCTGGCGAACTGCAGTTTGCAAAATTGATGGGCAGCTCTTTTATCACAGCCGAAGGCGAGAGCATTGAAGGTGAGGCGCTGGAAGATGTGGAAGTTCTCGGCGTAGCCACACACGATTAACGATTTGAGGCAGGATGCCAGTCCTGTTTGATGTGTCGCATTTGTGGCGTAACTGAAAAGCGCGATAAGGACAAGGAAGTCACACAACGACACGAAACGACACAAAACCGGATGCGAACGCGGAAAACATGTGTGATTACAGTGTGTTATTTAACGCTCTACTTTCTTCTAAGCCGTAGGTCACAGGTTCGAATCCTGTAGGGCGTGCCATTTAATAATCAATCACTTATCAACTTCCTCCAGTCGCTGATTTTTCCTTGTGGGACATATTTGGGACATCTTCTGCAAAAATTTGCAAAAATTGAGTCAATTTGACGTGCGTGCTCAGTTAAATGGTTAGGTGCCAGGTGAGCATATCGACGGACCATTTCGATGATTCTAATGTCTTGTAGTATCTGTCGGACGATGGCCAGTCAGAGTACAGCATTACTGCTCTGTAATATCGAACAGAATGGTTAATGCTGGTTATAGCTGAGTGCAGAATAAGCGCTCTGCAGGAATGTGAAAATATGTTGCCGGTAACAGGCTAATAGTCATTATAGCTTTAGGTTCTGTCTGACTGGGTTAAATATCGCATTTTAAGCTGGCGTGAAGTACAGTTGTTATAGATCAATATTGAACACTATTTGAAAGCATACCCTCGATGTTCATCCACTGCCTGGAAAGATCCGAATGAACATCAAATTCGTCGCCATCTCCGTATTCGCTGTTGTGTGCGTCTTTGCATCAGATATTTCCATCGCCAAATCGAATTCCTTAAGCGATGATCAGGTCAGTCAAAGGATTATTGATGACTCTGTCGCATCCTACCCCGGTACTTGTGCCTGTCCCTTCAATACCGCCCGGAACGGCAGCTCGTGCGGTGGCCGCAGTGCCTGGAGCAAAGCTGGTGGGTACTCACCTATTTGCTACAAGAAAGAGGTAACAAAGGAGATGGTTAAGGCGTGGCGACAAGAGAATCAATGATAACGATCAATATCTGAACCAGGTGATTACTTACACTGGAATAGTAGTTTAAATAATATTAAATGATTATTTCGAATACTGCAGCCCATTTGCAGTAAGCACTGTTCTGGTAGAGGCGGCAGAGGCCACGGCGTATATCTTTTTACCTTGTGATATTTGAACCCAGCAAATCTATTTCCCCTGCCTGATAGACTTAGTGTCACCGTATCCTGTTACTAAGAGCACGGGGCTACCTACTCATAAGACACTTCCTCTTCTTACGAGGAAACCGGTTCAGCGTGTTGTGTGTGGAGACAGTACCCATCAACTCAAACTGATAACAAAAAGTTTAATTTTTTTCCCCGCCGCGCTGACTATAGTTAGGGCACTTTCACTTGCCCAATAAGGTCACGATTATGAAATTAGTTATCGCCTCCGTAATTTCTCTGCTCAGCTTCAGCGCGCTGGCGGCGCCAGAGGGGACGCTCAGCGTACACATTCTTAATCAGCAAACCGGGCTCCCTTCACCGGGGGTGCAGATTGAGCTGGATAAACAGCAGGGGGAGAGCTGGCAGCATATCGCCACCGGTAAAACGGATGCCGATGGGCGGATTAAATCGCTCTATCCGCAGGCGGAGAATATGGAGCCGGGGGTGTATAAAGTGACGTTTAAAACCGGTGACTATTTTAAAAGCCAAAATATGAATACGTTCTTCCCGGTGATTCCGGTTATTTTCAATGTCACAAAGCAAAATCAAAAACTGCATATCCCGCTGCTGCTCAGTCAGTACGGATACTCTACCTACCGCGGCAGCTGATGACCCAAGCCGCTATCCAGCCAACGCCTGCGCGGCTTCCGCAGGCGTCACGCTTTTCTCGCACCACGATGTCCACGCCTAACGCTCGGTCTCTTTCTCTTTAAAGTGTTTAACGGCTTCGTCGTACATCGCCAGCAGGCCGGAAATTTCGCCTTCATATTGCGGCACGCGCTGGGCGCGAACGAGCTCAATCAGCAGCGCATAGGCTGCTTCTTCCGGGGCCGCATGTGGATTGATCAGTCCAGACATATCACCTCCTTAACAGTGGGCCTTTAGCCTACCCCTCGGCGGGAAAACGCAACAGCCTGATATGCAACCAGTACTTCTTATATGGCTCTTATGAAACCTCAGAGGCGAAGACCACGGCGGAAATCAATTGAAGGAGGGGTTATCCAGACCACTGGCGTGGCGGTTAGCGGTGCATCTACACCGGCAGGAGGCTCATCATCAGCCAGGCGATGGCGATGCAGATAAGGGTCATCGACAGCACAAAATTCATGGTAGCTCCTCTTCATCCTTTCTTTACTCAACGTAAATTTTGACAGCGATGATCGCCTTTATCCTTGGCGATTTGTGCCGCTATCCGGCGGTGGGCTGGGGAAAGACGGCCTGTTTCCCCGTGAAGGCCAGCAAAATATCCTCTTTGTCAGGGTTATAGTGATGACATCAATGAATAAGCTGCATCACATTGGTTATGTTGGTCTTTCCGCCTGAAGAATGACTTCGGGTCGCTGATAAGCTTGCTGGGGGACTAACAGGATGAGCACTACACCGTTAACGCTTTCTTTTGCCGGACAACAACCGCCCATCGCCCTGCCGCAGGTGCCGGGAACGCGGGGGCCGGTGGGAGTCGACATGCGCGGGCTAAATCAGTCCGGATTCTGCAGCTATGACCCCGGCTTCGCCAATACCGCCGGATGCCAGTCGGCGATCTCGTGGATCGATACGGAAAACAGCGTGCTATTGCACCGCGGCTATCCGGTGGATCAGCTGGCTCGCCAGTGCGATTTTCTCGAAGTGGCCTACATCATGCTGAACGGTGACGCGCCGGATGAGGCCAGCTATCAAACCTTTCGCGAGACCATCACCCGCCATACTCTGGTCCACGAGCAGATAGCCCGCATGTGCAGCGGCTTTCGTCGCGATTCGCACCCGATGGCGCTGATGTGCGCCCTGGTGGGGGCGCTGGCGGCGTTCTATCATGATGTACTGGATGTGGAAAATCCGCAGCACCGGGCGCTGGCCGCCACCCGGCTGCTGTCGAAAATGCCCACTATCGCCGCCATGAGCTACAAGTACACCATTGAGCAACCCGCGGCGTATCCGCGCAACGATCTCTCCTATGCCGGTAATTTCCTGCAGATGCTGTTTGCTATCCCGGCGGAGAAATATGTTCTGAATCCGGTCATCGAGCAGGCGATGAACCAGATCCTGGTGCTGCATGCCGATCACGGGCAGTGCGCCTCGACCACTACGGTGCGCGCGGCGGGCTCCTCCGGGGCGAACTTATTCGCCTGCGTCGCCGCCGGGCTGGCGTCGCTGTGGGGGCCGATGCATGGCGGAGCAAATGAATCGAGCATGCGAATGCTGGAGGAGATTGAAAGCGTCGATCAGGTTCCGGCGTTTCTGCGCCAGGCGAAGCGCGATCCGCAGGCATTTCGCCGGCTGGGTTTTGGCAACTCGCGCTACCGTCACCGTGACCCGCGCGCCGATATCCTGCGTGAAACCAGCCATCGGGTGCTGGCGGAGGTAGGCATGTCTGACCGCCTGCTGCAGGTGGCGATGGCCCTTGAGGACGTGGCGCTGACCGACCCCTATTTTGTGGACAATGGCCTGTCGCCAAGCGTGGATTTCTATACCGCGGTGATCCTTAAAGCGATGAATCTGCCTTCGTCGATGTTTGCGGTGGTCACCGCGGTCGGTCGGACGGTCGGGTGGGTGGCGCACTGGAACGAGATGCACCAGGCGCCGCTGACCATCTACCGGCCACGGCAGATTTACGTTGGCGAGGGCTATCGGGATTACGTCTCCCGACGCGGCGAGCGGTCTGCTGAGCTAAGGTAATGCCTTACAGGCAGGAGGCGCGCGGCGTCTTCCTGCCCAGGCGGGTTACTACTCAGAGATGCCGGGAGAGCAGATAGTGCTCGACGGCGGTATATTCGGTTAACCGGGTATACAGCGCCAACAGGGCGCTGAGAAAAGCGCCTACCTCACAGGCCTGCGGCCTGGGCGTGGCGAGTAATGGCTGTAGCGTAGCTCTCAGTTGATCAAGGTCGGGCTTCAGCACATACGGTATATGCAGGGTGCTGAGGATGGTTTCAGTCTGCTGGAAATCATGACGAGATGGCAACGCCTCGTCTGCGCTTAGCCAGCTCAGGATAATCAACATGAGGCGATTTTTAGCGTAGAGATACGATTTCATGGCCTGTCTCCTGTCGGTAGTGGCGCAACACCATCCCCTGAACTTTGTTCATCAGTTCCACGTTATTTTTCACCGCCAGCTTGCTAAGGACGCGTGAACGGTAGTAGTAGACCCGTTTGATCGTGAGCTGCATGGTGCTGGCCACGTGACACAACGGCATTCCCCCCATCAGCAGGCTGATTAAAAAAGTTTCCTTACGGGTCAGGTTATAGCTGTCAGGTATGGCGATATAGAGCTTGTCGGCGGGGGGCGATGTCAAGCGCGGACCGCGGGCAAGGGCAGCGCTGAGCCCGGCAAAACTGGTGATGAACTCTGCGCCGAGCACAATGGCGAGGCTGCGTTCGAGCTCGCTCAACGGGTAGCCTGATTTGGCAAAAATAAAGATCCGGATCAGGGGATTAAACGATTTTAAACTGAGCGCGACCTGCAGTACTTCGATGCTGACGCTGCTGTAATCAATAAGGATGGTGCTTAGCCGGGCTCCGGCATCGGTCGCAAAAAAAGTATAGAACATCTCACTCTGTCCACTAAACGGGTAACAGAGTATTTCTTTAATATCCAGAGGCTTGCTGTTTGGTTCATTAATATACGCTTTCAGGGCAATATTAAAATATTCTGAATCCGCAATGCAGATCAACATAATGACCTCCTGGCATAAATACGCTGTGCATGCTGTCCTGCCTGATTCGACAATTTACTGTAGAGAATACCCACCTGAAATAACATACTCCCTGCGCTTTCAATCCAGGGGGGAGAACGTGGGAGGAGGTGGTTAATAATGAGGGTGAGATAGTTAGATCGCATTTCTCGAATGTTTTTTAGAAAATAAAAAATAAAAATTACCTTTTATTTACAGTGAGTTGTGTTTTTATTGTGCGTCAGTTTTATTTCTTTTTCAAAGTGGTGTTAAGACTTTTCTATAAAAAGTAGAAATGGTCCTGGTGGCGAATTTGAATAATAAATAATGAAGTGAGTAGGATGTCAGTGCAGGGAAGGGGTTAAAAGATAACAGGCTAATCCAATGGACTGAGCATTAATAAATTGTACGTATAAAGTACGCCAGGGTATTTCCTGAACGATTCTCCATAAGCGTGGTGATGAGGAGTGAAGATGAAAAAATACAGCAGAGGAATGGCATCTTTCGTGGTGATGATGATGCTTTCTCCGGTAGCGGCACAGGCTGCTGATGGCAAAGTCACCTTTAATGGTGAAGTCATCGAAAATACTTGTACGGTAGTGAATAAAGACAAGACGGTAACCCTACCGACGGTCCAGCGTTCAGCGCTCAGCAGCGCGGGTGAAACGGCGGGCGTGGTTCCCTTCACCATCGATCTGACGAGCTGCACCCCAGGGGCTGATGTCTCGGTGTACTTCGAGAAAGATCAATACGTTTCCACGGAGGGTCGACTAAAAAACACTCTGTCTGACGGCACGGAAGCAGAAAACGTCGATGTGGAGCTGCTGAACACCCGGTTTACGCCGATTAACCTCGCGGAGACCCCGGCGGTCGCTGCAGACGGCACCATTGCTCGCCCGGACGTGATCCCGGTGGCGGTGGCTGAGCAGGATGGTTCCGCCTCGCTGCCTTTCTATGCCCGCTACTATGCGACCGACGCCGCTACGGCTGGAAAAGTCGCTACCTACGTCAACTTTACGGTGGTCTATCCGTAACCCCTGTCCACGGCCCCGCTCAGGGGCCGTTTATCCCCCCGACAAGGAGGAGGTGAATATGCGGCGTATGGTTCTGGCACTGCTGCTGTCCAGCTATTTACCCTCGGCGGACGCCAGCATGGTTATTGACGGCACACGGATTATTTTTTCCGGCGACAAAAAAGAGATCGCCGTCCGGGCCACCAATATGGGGGAGACCCCCTCTCTGACGCAGGTCTGGGTCGACGATGGCCGCGTGCAAAATCAACCGGAAAAGGATGCGGCGCCGTTTATTGTGCTGCCGCCGATTGTGCGCATCGAACCGGGAAAAGGCCAGAGCTGGCGCCTGGTGTTTAACGGCAGCCGCCTGCCGCAGGATCGGGAATCGCTGTTCTGGTTCAATCTTCTGGATATCCCACCTGAGCCGAAAAATGGCAAGACTGACAATTACCTGCAGCTCGCGATACGGTCGCGTATCAAGCTGTTTTACCGTCCGGCAGGCGTGGCGGCGGAAAAAATAGCCGCGGAAAAAGCCCTGAGCTGGGCGCTGGCTCCTACGGGCAACGGGCTGCGGGTGAGCAATGCCTCAGCGCGCTATATCACCATCGACAGCATCACCCTTAACGGACAAAAACACGCTGCCGGCATGGTCGCCCCGTTTTCCTCGCTGGAGATCGCGCCTAAAGGGGTCGCGCTGCGCACGCTGCCAGCCAAATTCAGCTTCACCACCATCAATGATTACGGCGCGGTAGTGAATCATAATTATCCTCAGTAAGGACATTATTATGAAACTCAGGGAGATCAAGGTTGGGTTGATGCTGCTCCTTCCCTGGCAGGAGGCATGGGCGGCAGAGGCGTTTAGTTTTAACCGCGCCCATTTGCACGGCGCCGCGCAGGTTGATCTCCAGAAATATCAATACGGTAATCCACTACACGCCGGACAGTACCGCAGCACGCTCTCGGTGAATGGCCGGGACCTGGGGGAAGAAACGTTTGTTATCCAGGAACACGATGGCCAGCTTGAGCCCTGCATCTCACCCTCGCTGTTCGACGCTCTGCAGCTGAAGGATGCCCAGTGGCCAACCGCGGCCACCTGCCTGCGTTTTTCGCAGATCGATAAGGCGATCGGCTGGGAGTATGACAGCGGGGAAAACGTCCTGCGGGTAAATATGCCCCAGGCGCTGCTGCAACCCCATTATCGGGGGGCGGTGAACCTGAAAAAGGTGGATAGCGGCGTGCCCGCCGCGGTGCTGCGCTACCAGGCCAATAGCTATCAGAGCATCGTCGACGGGGACACCAGCAGCCATCATTATCTCGGGCTGGATGCCAGCCTGCGCGCCTTTGGCTGGCGGTTACATCACCAGTCCAGCTACCAGGCGCAGGAAGGGAATACGCACTGGGATAGCATTGCCACCTGGGCTGAGAGAAGTGTAGTGAACTGGGCGTCCACGTTACGGCTGGGTCAGGGATGGACCGACGGAACCTTCTTTGACAGCGTCAGTTTTATCGGCGGCAGGCTGGCTACCGATGTGCGCATGCTGCCGGGCTCTCGCCGCGGTTTTGCGCCGTCGGTCAGCGGCGTGGCGCGCACCAACGCCCGCGTAACGGTCACCCAGAACGGCGCTCTGTTGTACGAGGCAACGGTTCCGCCGGGCAAATTCACCTTCGACGATCTCTATCCCACCAACGCCGGCGGCGATTTACAGGTGACGATCCACGAGGCGGATGGCAGTCAGGACACCTTTACCGTGCCGTACGCCACGCTGCCTGGCCTGGTGCGGGCAGGCGCGGTCTATTATGATCTGTCGCTGGGCTATCTGGATGAGGACGGGATCGCCGGGCGGCCGGGATTTGGCGAAGCCACGCTGCAGTACGGCTTCAATGACTATATCAGCGGCTATACCGGCGCTAACGCGACGACAGATTATTACTCGACGCTGGTCGGCAGCGCCTTCAATACCTACTGGGGCGCGCTGGCGGTCGATCTTTCCCGTTCTGCGGCGAAGGGCAGGGAGCACGGCTGGCAGGAGGGCTACCGCTGGCGGGTGTCCGCATCAAAATCGTTTACATCCGATACGCGAATGCTGCTCTCGATGAGCCACAGCAACGACGGCAATTATCGCTCCATTCGCGATGCCGCCTGGGAGCACGACCGGCACCCCAACGACTGGCGGGAGATGACCCGCTACAGCGCGACGTTGTCTCAGCAGGCCGGCAGCGGCAGTCTGTCATTTAACGGAATCTGGAGTGAGGATGTCCGCCACCACCGCTGGCGCTCATATCAGCTGGGCTATGCCAACCGCTATGGTCAGCTCAATTATTATCTGTATGCCCAGCAGAGCCAGGATATCCATCACCGCAATAATCAGGTGGTGGGCGTCTCCTTTTCGCTGCCGTTCGGGCAGGCGGGCAGCCTGACCACCCGCTTTAACCACGATAAAAACTACGGCAGCCAGCTGCAGTCCAGCTATACCGGCAGCGCAGGCGAGAAAAACGCCTTCAGCTACGGTTTGACCGCCAGCTACGACATGCCGCGGGAGAACCCAAATGAAGCCAGCGTTGCGGCCAACGGTAGCCTGCGGACGGATTATGCGTACCTGAACGCCAGCGCCAGCGCCGGTCGCCATCAGCAGCAGTACTCGCTGGGGGCATCGGGCGCCCTGGTAGCGCATCAGGGCGGCATGACCGCCACCCCCGAACTGGGGGAAACCTTCGCCATTGTGGAAGCGCCCGGCGCGGTGGGGGCCCGGGTGGCTAACCGCCTTGGACAGCCGATTAACCGCCAGGGTTTTACGATCATCCCTTACCTCGATCCCTTTACCGCTAAC
>ERZ791605.1744-NODE-1744-length-10137-cov-2.177346_pt1 | contig 10137 bp, 12 predicted proteins | sample MGYA00509965_ERZ791605 | MGnify/ENA primary metagenome ERZ791605 (study PRJEB30046, sample SAMN00791923) | human gut metagenome | study: EMG produced TPA metagenomics assembly of the A metagenome-wide association study of gut microbiota in type 2... | reverse complement strand
TTCCGATCTCATCAAACGTATCATCCTCAAATGTCAGGTTTTGGGCATCCATCTGGGAAAAGTAGGCGCTTGCTTCCGGGGAATGTTTTTCGACGTTCTCCCGGGCACACTCGATCATGGCTTCGCTGTAGTCCACCCCCGTAATCTCATGTCCCCGGCGAGCCATCAGGATGGAGAAAAAGCCGGGTCCGCAACCCGCATCGAGGATACGCAGAGGGTGCTTCCACGGAAGCTGCTCCGCGATCAGTTCATCCCATACCTTGGCCTGAATAGTACCAAGTTCATCCGCATTGACGGCGGAATAGGCCGCTACCCTGCCCGACCAGTAGGCCCGGATCGTTTCCAGGCGGCACCTATTCACAACGGCCTCACGGGAATGACATTCAAAAAACCGGGGCGCGTCCGCTCGACGCTCGCCTCCACGTCGTAGACGTCGCCAAGCAAGTGCGGGTGCAGCACCCGTTCGGCCGTATCAAAGGCCTTGATCCGCCCCTCGTGAAGCATGAGCAAGCGGCTGCTGTATCGCGACGCCAACATGAGATCATGCACGACAAAAAGTGTAATCGCCCCGTTTTCCCGCGTGTATTTCCGGGCCAAATCCATGACGACGAGCTGGTGGCGCAGATCGAGCGCACTCGTGGGTTCGTCCAGCAGCAAGACCTTGGGCCGCGACACGAACGCCTGCGCCATGAACACAAGCTGCTTTTGCCCGCCGCTCAGGCTGCACACCGGCTTCCGGCTCAGACTGTCGAGCCCAAGTTCCGCCAGCGTGTCCGCCACTTTTTCGATTTGCTCGTCGGTCACTTTCCATCTGAGATCCTTGACCAGGCCGAGGAGAACCATTTCAAAGGCCGTCAAGCGGCTGGTAACGGATTCGAGCTGTGGAACATACGCAATGTCCCGATCCGAAAAAAGGTTGCCTTTATCGTCGTACAAGGCCACGTCACCGGAACGTTTGATCAGCCGCGCGATGGCCTTGATCAGTGTGGTCTTACCCACGCCGTTTCGGCCAACCACCGCCACCATTTCTCCGCCATGCAGCGTTGCGGATACATCATTGATGACGTGGTTTCCCGAAAAATGTACGGACAGGTTCTGAATAGATAAAGTCAGCATGTCACCTCCCGTTTTTCATGAGCAAAACGAACAAAAACGGAACGCCTACAATGGACGTGATAATGCCCACCGGGAGCATGGAGCCGCCAGAAAGCAGCTTTGAAACAATCGAGGACGCAAGCAGCATAAGGCCGCCAAGGATCGTCGCGCTGGGAAGCAGATACCGCTGATCCTCGCCTAACATGAGCTTCGCACAATGCGGAGCGACAAGCCCGACAAAGGCCACCGTACCGATAAAACCAACGGCACCGGCAATGAGAAATGAACAGATCAGAAAGACATGCAGGCGTAACCTCTCCACATTGATCCCCAGGCTCCGCGCCCGCTCCTCACCCGTCGTCAGTACGGTGAGACGCCAAGACCAGCCGGACAGGAGCGCCGCACCCATTACCAATAAACAACCACTTACGACGACGCTCATCCACGACGAACGTTGCAGGTTCCCGAAGGTCCACCCGGAAATGATCTGCGCGATCTCCGGGGAGGCACGGTATTGCAGGTACTGCTGCAACGCCTGAAAGAAGAAATTCATGATGATCCCCGAAAGGATCAGCGTACTCGTGGACATCCCCTTCAGGCGCCCCAAATAGAAAATGAGGAGGGAGACGGCAAGCGCGAATACGAGTGCGAGCAGCGCCGTACCGATCCAGAGGTACCCCGCCACGGAAAGCCCCAACGTAATGGCTATGGCCGCTCCAAAACTGGCGCTTGCCGTAATGCCGAGAGTATAGGGGCTCGCCAGAGCGTTGTTGGTAATGGTCTGAATTTGCAGACCGGCAAGGCTGAGCGAGCCTCCCACAAAAACACAGGTCAGCGTCATGGGCAAGCGGATGGACCACAAGATGGCCGTATTCGCCGTATCACCGTCCGGCCCGCCAAGCAGGGCATCGACGACTTCACCGGGACCGATGCCGGAAGACCCCATGCCGAGATCAACGACGATGAGGCCTAGCGTCAGGATGGCGAGCACCAGACCAGTCAACAGACGCCTTCCGTTCAGCTGCCTGTACATATGTGCATTGCCGGAAGGCATACCTTCACCCTTCATGCTAACGTGCACATTTGATCATAAAGGTTCCGTCGAACTTCAGTTCAGGGAGATACTTGGCATAGAACGCGCGCATATCGCCCATCGGATCCACTTCTTGGAAGGTGTTGGGATAGAGGATCTTGGCGAGGTACAGTGTCAACGTATAGTCGATCATGTTCCGGAGGCTGCCGTGATCCACGGCATATATCTCTCCAGACTTGACCGCAGCGAGATTCTTCCAAGCCGGACGCTCGGCAAAGCCCTTCAGCCGCTTCTGCGCAGTGGCCTCGTCGATGGTCAGCCCCATGCTCATCTGGTCACCCTCGGCGTTGTTTCGCCAAATACCGCCGCCGATGACGATAAGCTGGGGATTGGATGCAAGTACGAATTCCGTATCCAGCGGCGCATAGGGCTGGGTGGCATTCTCAGCCAGATTGTCGGCTCCAAGGTTTTTCAGGATCGCGCCCCAGAGTACATCCTTATTATAGCTGTTCCCATACTCTCCAATGCCCTTGTTCCCCAATTCCATGTAAACCGTCTTGTGCTTGGCGGAATCAGGGAGCGCGGCAACCTTCCTATACACGTCTTCAAGCGCGGAGGCGTAGACATCGCATTGTTCCTTGGCCACAGCTTCCCTGTCGAGAAGCTGGCCGAGGATCATCGTACTCTTCGTGTGGTTCTCCACCTTCATGGCATGGTAATCAAGGACTACAACCTTGATGCCGGCCTTCTCAAATATGTCGACTTTCTGGTTGTTGTCCGCAAACTGAGAGCGCCCTACCAACAAAACATCAGGCCGAAGAGACAGTATTTTTTCAGAGTCGAGGATGTTGTCGTGATACCCGCCGATACTCGGGATAGCTTTCAGTTTAGGAAATGTTTCAGTATAGACGACATACTCGCCGTACCGGGTTTCCTCCCAACCGTCGAACGTCATGCCTACAACCTTATCCAGACTCCCCGCTCCGCCGACCATCAAAAAATTGGCGATGTAGTTTGCGACGACGAACGTCTTGGGGAGTTTATCCAGCTGGACCTCGCGCCCAGCAATATCGGTAAAGGAAATCGCCGGAGCAGCCCAAATCGTTTTTCCGGTACCCCCCAAAAAAAGAACCGACAGCGCGCAAGCCATCATCACACGGGAGAGCCTTCCCCAAATGTGCATCATGAACCCCTCCTTGCTGGAATAAGTAACACGTTTATAAAAAAAGTATTATGTGTCAAGAGGGAATGAATTCAATTACACTATATTTATAAATATTCCCTTAAATGAAATGCGGTTCAAGCCTCCGCGGGACGAACGGAGAGTTCTTGCGCAACCCCAGAAGGTCACAGTATGGGCAGCAATACCGCACTGTGCGAATGCTGTTTATCGACGTCATCCGTTTACCGCTCCTGATGAGCGGTTCCGTTTTCCCATCGTACTCATGCAGGCTTGGGATTAGCCTTGAAAAGAACCGTTTTTGCTCAGTGCGTCATAACACCGTATTCTTCAGGAAACAGAACCACAGAGGAACCTACCAATACAATCGGTGGGTTCCTCTTTTTTATAGGCTGTGTTATAGTTTTCGGTTGATATTTACCGTAAGGTGTTGTATTCATAGCTCATGACGGCAAAAACCGAAAGCCAAGCTATGGAACCACACATGACGAATTACGAGATCATCCGTGAGCTTTTGCCGACCTTGAGTGCCGACGAGCAAGCAAAAATCAAGGCCGCACTTGACGCACAGCCGGGGTTCAGCTTTGCCGACCTCATCGAGGTCAGAGCCAATAAGGGTATCGAGTGTCCACGCTGCCACAGCGTCGAGTTCGTTAAGAACGGTACGCGGAAAGGTATACAGCGTTACAAGTGTAAGGACTGCAATACCGCTTTTAATGACCTTTCCAACTCATTTTTGAGCCGTACTCATAAGGACTTCGATACATGGAAAGCCTATGTGAACTGCGTTCTCGAAGGACTTCCACTTCGAAAGGCTGCAAAACAATGCAGTATCAGCCTTTCAACAGCTTTTTATTGGCGGCACAAACTGTTGAATATCGTTAGTTCATATGTAAATAGAATCAAATTGAATGGAGTTATTGAGTCAGATGATACATTTTTCAGTGTTTCGATGAAGGGAAGTACGCCAGAAGATCGGCCTGCGAAAAAGCGTGGTGAACCTGCAAGAAAACGCGGTCTGTCAAGGGATAAAGTTTGCGTAACTTGTGCAGTCAGTAGGAATGGGAATATCTACAGTAAGGTTGCAACACTAGGCCGTGCAACGTCTGGAGTTCTCAAGAAAGTCTTGAGGAAGCATATTTCGGACAATGCTATACTGTGTACCGATAAGGATTCAGCGTATCGACGCTTTGCTAAGAATGCGGAGCTTAGACTGATACAGGTGAAAGCTGGACGTGTAAAAGGAACATATCACATCCAACACGTGAACGCCTACCACAGCTGCTTGAAGGCATTCATGTTACGGTTCAAGGGCGTAGCTACAAAATATCTGGACAACTATTTAGCTTGGCACAACCTCATTGTCGAACGTAAATCCGACGTGGTGAAAGTCTTGATAAAGGCAATGAGGTGTAGAAAGAGCGAGAGCTGGTTTGATGTCGCCAACAAGCCAGCTCTTCTTGCAAGTTCATATAAATAAAAGGAGTATTAAAATGGCAGCTCCAACTAATTTGTATTTTCTGAACAAAAACTACACCATGATTCCGGATGACGGTGAAGGTCCCCTTGTGCATGTGAAGTATGGTTCGTACATTATCCCTGTCCGATGGGGGAATAATTCTGAGAAATTTGAAGAAGAACTTCTGGCTTTAATTGACAAATACCTCTTTACAAGAGAGTACATTCGTCAGATTTAATATGATTAACTGGCCTTATGGTACGTGGTAGGCTCAACCATTCTATAAAGGCTTTTTCTCTTTCTGGTTTCATGTACCATGCAATATGCTCTTGGAAAATTTCAGAAATAAAAACTTCTGCTTTATTTGATAAGGTTATGGAATCGAACTCTTTCATGAGAGCTCCCTTTTCACTACTGTAGTCAACTAACCATTCAGCATCGGATAATTGAAACATATTTTCTTTTCCGATTTCAATTAACCTCGTTGCAAAGAGTTGTTGAACCTCAGTTTCAAATTCTTCTTCACGTATACAGTAGCTCACTCTATAAATAGGCATATAACCTCCTTCTTGTATAATATCCCAAATGCATTGACCTCAAAAAGTCCTGTCCGTCTTGGGGGGGTGGTATTCTACTTCACAGTAAATATCCAACTTCCCTTGTCGGTCTGCACTTCAACTTCCCTCACTGCATGAATTGGGGATACGCCAACTAAGGATTCTCCAAACTTGAGTGTTCTGGGGAAAAGTGGGTCACGTCCTATCAAGAATGGGTACAACAAAGTTGCATTGCCGCGATTCGCCTTTACATCCTTGATGATTACAACATCTTCAATGGATTGTATGCTAACTCCATCTGTTGCTATTTTTACCTCAATCGGAAGCTGTGCATCTCTGGCTACTGTTGGGGCGGCGTTCACTGCTATGGTGAACAGAAATAAGACCAATGTTAGCAACGGCGATAATAAAGATTTTCCCATATTCGCTTTCATGTCAAGCCTCTCCAGTAATGAGTTCTATAGTGCCCTTTTGAGTACTATAGCTCCCATTTTCTGTCAAGACTTCGTGTACTCTATTGTACATGAAAGAATACCCGTACTTGGCACAAGCCATTGGTAATACAATTGAAATCCTTAGGAAAAACCGGAAAATGACAAAATCCGCACTGGCTGAGTTTGCCTGGTTGGAAAGACGGTACCTGAGGGAGATTGAGTGCGGAGATAAGAAGCCCACGGTGAATGCCATCTATTCGATCTGTGAAGCCCTTAGGGTTTCACCTCTTGAGTTCTTTACAATGGTGGAAGCCGAAATTCTTAGGCTGTCGAGCCGGGACAAGCGGGGTAGCACCCAGTGAGTCGGTTCGGCGGCATCATCTTTTCAAGGCAAAACGAAATGCCCCCAATGATTGCATAACACAGACATTGGGGGCATTGGATAATGGGAGGACTATATGACCCAAAAGTCAAGTCAGTACCAAAAAATTTTGGCGGCGATAGTATCAACCGTAAACTATAACACAGCCTTTTTATAAGGCACTATGAAAGCAGTATCCCAACAGGCGCATCAGGAGCTAGCCAAACCACACAGTGCCAAGGTGTAGCCATGCTTGATCAGGGACAAAAAACGGTGATGCGAAAGGGAACCGGGAATCACTGGCTCCGCACCCTAGGAAATCTGTACATCATCATATTCCAGCGAGCTCACTCTAACGAACAGGGATGAGTATCAACAGTATAACTTGAGAAAATCATTTACGAATAACTCGTGCTACGATTTTTTAAATCGTATGCTTTTCTGCATTGATGTGAAGAAAGCGAAACCTGTAACGATAGGAGAACGTAAATGACTACTCTTGGAACAAGATACCCTACATTGGCGTTTATTTCCGGAGGCGTGGGAGAAGCAGAGGATGGCATTCCCCCACAACCATTTGAGACGTTTTGCTACGACTCGGCGCTGATGCAGGCTAAAATCGAAAATTTCAATATCATTCCTTATACTTCCGTACTGCCGAAAGAACTGTACAACAACATTGTTCCTGTCGATTCCGTAGCTTCTTCCTTCAAACACGGTGCCGTGCTTGAGGTCATTATGGCCGCTAATGGGGCCAGATTGGAAGAACATCGCGCCATTGCCACCGGGCTGGGCATCTGCTGGGGAAAAAACAAACAGGGCGAACTCATAGGGGGATGGGCGGCGGAATATGTCGAATACTTCCCCACTTGGATCGACGACGATATCGCTAAGGCCCATGCCGAAATGTGGTTGAACAAGTCTCTCAAGCATGAGCTGAGCCTGCGCGGGGTGGAACAACACAGCGAGTTCCAATTCTGGCATAATTACCTAAACCTCACCAAGCCTTATGGATATTGCCTGACCGTTATGGGGTTCCTCAACTTCGAGTTTGCTGACCCTGTGAAACGCTAGCTTTGTCATCCCATAGCCGATCCCGGACCGCCAGATCAGGGCGGCGGTCCGGGCAAAATGGAACAGATTGTCAGTGAACAGGAGCGGGGTATGGCGAATAATACCAAAAAATTAGGTGTGATCGCGCTTGCCAGTGTGGTGGTGAGTTCAATGGTGGGGGGTGGCATTTATAGCCTGCCCCAGAATATGGCAGCCCAGGCTTCGGTAGGGGCTGTGATCATCGCTTGGGTCGTGACGGGTATCGGAATGTTTTTCCTGGCGAATTCCTTTCGCATCCTTTCCGACATCCGACCGGATCTCAAAGCGGGGATCTACATGTATGGCCGAGAGGGGTTCGGTTCTTTCGTTGGGTTCCTCATCGCTTGGGGATACTGGTTGTGCCAGATTTTCGGCAATGTAGGCTACGCAGTCATCACCATGGATGCCCTCAACTATTTCTTCCCGCCCTATTTCGCCGGCGGCAATACCATATACGCCATCATCGGCGGATCCATCCTGATTTGGCTATTCAATTTTGTGGTACTGCGCGGGACACAGCAGGCTGCCGTGATCAATACCATAGGTACGATCGGCAAACTCATTCCGTTGTTCGTGTTTATCATTATTATGATTTTCGTTTTTCATATCGATAAGTTCGATTTCGACTTCTTCGGCAAGCTGGCGGTGGACAATGGACAGCATTTAGGTGGGCTCGGTGCTCAGATAAAGAGTACCATGCTGGTTACACTTTGGGCCTTTATCGGGATTGAAGGTGCTGTGGTCCTTTCAGATCGGGCCCAGAGCCAAGATGACGTAGGCAAGGCCACGATCATGGGTTTTGTTGGCTGCCTCATTGTATATGTCCTGTTGTCGGTATTGCCCTTTGGATTTATGACCCAACAGGAACTGGCCGCCGTGCCTACGCCTTCCACTGCCGGTGTACTGGAACGGGCCATAGGGACATGGGGAAGCTGGATTATGAACATTGGGTTGATCATTGCGGTTCTGGCCAGCTGGCTTGCCTGGACATTGATCACAGCGGAAATGCCTTTTGCCGCGGCAAAAAACGGAACCTTTCCACGCCAGTTCTCTAGGGAAAACGCCAACGGTGCGCCTTCCGTGTCCTTGTGGGTGACAAGCGCGCTCATGCAGCTCGCGCTCCTGCTTGTCTATTTTTCCAACAATGCTTGGAATATGATGCTGAGCATCACGGCTGTCATGGTTTTGCCCGCCTATCTCATCTCCACGCTTTTCTTGTGGAAAACGTGCGAGGATGGCCAATATCCCCAGGGGGCCGCAACCGGACGCGCTTCGGCGCTGGCCTGCGGCTTTCTAGGGTCGGCCTATGGGCTTTGGCTCATTTACGCTGCTGGGCTGCACTATTTGCTTATGGCATCGGTGTTTATCGCCATCGGTATCCCTGTCTATATCTGGAGCCGGAAACAACATCCTGATCAGAACCCCATGTTCCTGAAATATGAAAAAGTACTTTTGGTGCTGCTCGTACTTGTAGCTTTGTTCTCGCTCTATCTTTTTATGCGGGGAATTGTAAAACTATAGCGAGTAGATATTAAGGAGTTAAAGTGCGGCTAACGTCTTCCCCAAGGACAGGACCTCCCTTTGGGTAAAAGTTTGTCCCACTTCATTCGAAGGAGCCCCCCAACAGTGCAGTAAACACTGTTGGGGGGATCTTTTTCGGTAGTGATGGACAGTACCTGCCGGACATTTGGCCATGCTGGGAGACAGCACGGGTTGCTCCGTATCCAAGCGGAACACATCAAGGCCGCAGGTTTTAAAACAGGTGCCGCAACCAGTGCATTTGGAAACATCAATAGAGTTGCTCACCGCTTTCCTCCTTGTTTGCACAGGGTCACAACGGACTTGTTGTCATCAAGAGCCAGCGACATGCCGTAGCACTTGTGCATATCGTCACAATAAAGACACGAAGGGGGTCATGTTGAGTAGCAAACGCTGCCGATGGCAACATATGTTGAAATTGTATCAATGTCCGCTGAAACGGTGGTGTCTATGAATGGCAAGAGGCTGTGGAGTCCATGCTTGTCGGTGCGGGCACTATACAGGTACGTTCCCCAGTTATGGAAAATGGCTATGGCATCATCAAAAAATTCTGTGAAGGGCTGGGGTACTTGGACGGTTCCAGAAGACTGTGGCCGAGTCTCAAGGGCGTCACACACGTCCCTTTCCCTTCTCTGAGTCACGAATTCTGACGAAAACCTACCCGGATTGTTTTTCCGTCCTCTTATGGCATGTTAGCAAGGAAAGACTTTTTTCGGAGCATACGGGTGTTGCAGGTGTCCATCCAGAAACAACTTGAAGCATTCGCGCTTCAGGTTTCTTTTGTGCTCGCTTCCCACGGCATCACGGTACTGTGGGGGGCTTCCGGTTCGGGTAAGACCACCTTACTGCAGTGCCTTGCCGGGTTGCTTCGCCCTGATGCAGGGAGGATCGCCTGCCGTGAGGCAGTCTGGTTCGATGCGGAACGGGGCGTATGCCTCGCGCCCGAACGGAGGCGGCTCGGATATGTTTTTCAGGACGTCCGGCTGTTCCCGCATCTGTCCGTGCGCTCGAATATGCTGTTCGGGCGGCGGTTCCGGGGCCCGTCCGGGGTATCGTTCGAAGACGTGGTAGGGCTTTTAGGTCTGGGACGGCTGTTGCACCGCACGCCTTCCGATCTGTCCGGAGGCGAAAAACAGCGTGTCGCCGTGGGGCGCGCCCTGCTGGCCTGTCCTGAGCTGCTGCTCATGGACGAACCGTTGACGGGGCTGGATCGGGGCAAACGAGAAGAAATCATGGCCTACGTCAAGGCGATCCCGGAACGGTTCGGCGTACCCGTCCTGTATGTGACCCATTCGGACGCGGAGCGCCGTTTTCTGGCGGATCGCGTTCTGAACATTGAAGACGGCAAACTGACGGACTACTGAACTCGCGGTCATTGCCGCACAGG
>ERZ791605.1743-NODE-1743-length-10138-cov-6.520282_pt1 | contig 10138 bp, 8 predicted proteins | sample MGYA00509965_ERZ791605 | MGnify/ENA primary metagenome ERZ791605 (study PRJEB30046, sample SAMN00791923) | human gut metagenome | study: EMG produced TPA metagenomics assembly of the A metagenome-wide association study of gut microbiota in type 2... | reverse complement strand
GGCTGGCGGTGAAGTCCAGCTCGCCACGCATCGCCCGCTCGGTCACTTCCGAGACCAGCTCGCCGGTGCCGGCCAGTTTCGCGATCTCATCGATGCATTCGATCTGAATCGCCGTGGAGTCCATGTCCATCACCAGCAGGCCCGGGGTGCGCAGATGGGGGATTTTACCCAATGGCGCGACGTCCAGCCCCGCCTCATGCGCCAGTCGCGTCGCACGGGGAGTCAGCGAACCGGCCAGGCGGATCACCTGGTAATCCTCGACCACCCAGGAGGCAACGATCACTAACGCGGCGCCCAGCTCACGCTGCCACGCCGTCAGCCGACGTTTATCCAGACCGCGACCATACAGCAGCCAGCCGCTGCGCCCGGCGTGATAATCCAGCGGCATGACCTCGTCGCCGCTCAGGGAAAGCGGCAACCCAGGCCACAGGGAAACGTCTTCAGGCAGGTCGCACCAGGTCAAACTGTTAGGCATTACGGCTCCACATCTCTTCATTCAGGCGAGGAAAATAACGCATGAGGCTACCTTGTAACCAGCGCTTCTGGCAACATTAAGCTGCAAATTTTCAAAGGTGGAATATGGTTCGCGCAAAACTGAAATTCCGGCTGCATCGTGCGGTCATTGTTCTTATCTGTCTCGCCCTGCTCGTCGCGCTGATGCAGGGCGCTTCGTGGTTCAGTCAGAACAGTCAGAAACAACGCAATCCGCAGCTGGAAGAGCTGGCCCGCACGCTGGCGCAGCAGGTGGTGCTGAATCTCGCGCCGCTGATGCGCAGCGAGACGCCTGACGAGAAGCGCATCAATCAGCTGTTGACCCAGCTAACCCATAACAGCCGCGTCCTGGACGCCGGGGTATATGACGAACAGGGCGACCTGGTGGCGCGCTCTGGCGAAAGCGTCGAGGTTCGCGACCGGCTGGCGCTGGATGGTAAAAAAGCCGGCGGCTACTTCAACCAGCAGATTGTCGAACCGGTGCCAGGAAAAAACGGCCCGCTGGGCTACCTGCGTCTGACCCTCGATACTCATACCCTGGCGACCGAGGCGAAGCAGGTGGATAATACCACCAATATCTTACGCCTGATGCTGTTGCTGTCCCTGGCTATCGGCGTGGTGCTGACCCGCACGCTGCTGCAGGGCAAACGCACCCGCTGGCAGCAATCGCCCTTCCTGCTCACCGCCAACAAGCCGGTTGAGGATGAAGACGATGAAAAGAAAGGAAATCTATAATGTCCACATTGCGCCTCCTGCTCTCTGACTCTTACGACCCGTGGTTCAACCTGGCGGTCGAGGAGTGCATTTTCCGCCAGATGCCCGCCACCCAGCGGGTGCTGTTCCTGTGGCGCAATGCCGATACCGTGGTCATCGGCCGCGCGCAGAACCCGTGGAAGGAGTGTAATACCCGCCGCATGGAGGAAGACCATGTGCGGCTGGCCCGTCGCAGCAGCGGCGGCGGCGCGGTGTTCCACGACCTCGGCAATACCTGCTTTACCTTTATGGCAGGCAAACCGGAGTACGACAAAACCGTCTCCACCGCTATTGTGCTGACGGCGCTTAATTCACTCGGCGTAACCGCCGAAGCCTCCGGGCGCAACGATCTGGTGGTCAAAACCGACAGCGGCGACCGCAAAGTCTCCGGCTCCGCCTATCGTGAAACCATGGACCGCGGTTTTCATCACGGCACCCTGCTGCTCAACGCCGATTTAAGCCGTCTCGCCAACTACCTCAACCCGGACCAGAAAAAGCTGCAGGCTAAAGGCATTACCTCGGTGCGCGGACGGGTGGCGAACCTGGTTGAGCTGCTGCCGGGCATTACCCATCAGCAAGTTTGCGAGGCGATCCAGGAAGCATTCTTCAGCCATTACGGCGAACGGGTGGACGCCGAGGTGATCTCCCCGGACAACACGCCGGATCTACCAAATTTTGCTGAGACCTTCGCCCGTCAGAGCAGCTGGGAGTGGAACTTCGGCCAGGCGCCGGCCTTCTCTCATCTTCTGGACGAGCGCTTTCGCTGGGGCGGCGTTGAGCTGCATTTTGACGTCGAAAAAGGGCATATCACCCGCGCGCAGGCCTTTACCGATAGCCTGAACCCGGCGCCGCTGGAGGCCCTGGCGGCACGCTTAGTCGGCTGTCAGTATCGGGCAGAAGTATTACAGCAGCAGTGCGAGGCGCTGGTCGGCGATTTCCCGGAGCAGGAAGCGGAACTGAAAGAACTGTCGGCGTGGATTGCCGGCGCAGTGCGCTGATAAAAAAAGCCCGCTGCGCTTAGCGGGCCTGGAAAACCGTAGGCCGGGTCAGACGAAGCCGCCACCCGGCACAACAGCTCTTACTCTTTATCGCCCAGCAGCACGGATTCCAGCGCGATTTTGATCATGTCGTTGAACGTGGTCTGACGTTCAGCGGCAGTGGTCTGCTCGTGGGTACGGATGTGGTCGGAGACGGTGCAGATGGTCAGCGCTTTCGCGCCGAACTCCGCCGCCACGCCGTAGATACCCGCCGCTTCCATTTCCACGCCCAGAATGCCGTATTTTTCCATCACGTCGAACATGGACGGGTCCGGCGTATAGAACAGGTCTGCGGAGAAGATGTTGCCGACGCGCGCGTCAACGCCCAGCGCTTTCGCCGCGTCTACCGCATTACGCACCATGCCGAAATCGGCAATCGCCGCAAAATCATGGTCTTTGAAACGCAGACGGTTCACTTTAGAGTCGGTGCACGCGCCCATGCCGATCACCACGTCACGCAGTTTGACATCTTCACGCACCGCGCCGCAGGAGCCCACGCGGATGATTTTCTTCACGCCGAAATCGGTGATCAGCTCTTTGGTGTAGATAGAGCAGGACGGGATACCCATCCCGTGGCCCATCACGGAGATTTTGCGGCCTTTATAGGTACCGGTGAAGCCCAGCATGCCGCGCACGTTGTTCACTTCACGCACGTCTTCGAGGAAGGTTTCTGCAATGTGCTTCGCGCGCAGCGGGTCGCCCGGCATCAAAACGACGTCAGCGAAATCGCCCATTTCTGCGTTAATGTGAGGAGTTGCCATCTTCAGTTCCTTTTACATTGTTGTTTTTGCCGGGTGGCGGCTACGCCTTACCCGGCCTACAAATCGTAGGCCCGGATCGCTGTGCGCCACCGGGCAATGACCTCAGAACATGGCTTTGCCATATTCCATGTCAGACGTACCAAAGTATTTCGCAATAGTCTGGCCGATGTCCGCGAAGGTTTCACGGTGACCGAGCGAACCTGGTTTCACTTTCGGGCCGTACACCAGCACCGGGATATGCTCGCGGGTGTGGTCAGTACCAGTCCAGGTCGGGTCGCAGCCGTGGTCGGCGGTGAGGATCAGGATGTCGTCCTCACCAACCAGCTCCATCAGCTCCGGCAGACGGCGGTCGAACAGCTCCAGACCCGCCGCGTAGCCAGCGACGTCACGACGGTGGCCCCAGGAGGAGTCAAAATCGACGAAGTTAGTGAAGACGATAGTCTCGTCGCCCGCTTCCTTCATCTCTTTGATGGTCGCGTCGAACAGCGCGTCCAGCCCGGTGGCTTTCACTTTCTTAGTGATACCGCAGTTGGCGTAGATATCGGCGATTTTACCCACGGACACCACGTGGCCGTTTTTCTCGTCGACCAGCTTCTGCAGCACGGTCGGCGCCGGCGGCTCTACCGCCAGGTCGTGACGGTTACCGGTACGCTGGAAGTTACCGGCTTTGTCGCCCACGAAAGGACGAGCAATCACGCGACCAATGTTATAGCCGCCTTCGGTCAGCTCTTCACGCGCGATTTCGCACAGCTCATACAGCTTGTCGAGGCCAAAGGTCTCTTCGTGACAGGCGATCTGGAACACCGAGTCAGCGGAGGTATAGAAGATCGGTTTCCCGGTTTTCATATGCTCTTCGCCGAGCTGATCGAGGATCACCGTCCCGGAGGAGTGGCAGTTGCCGAGATAGCCCGGCAGGTTGGCGCGTTTCACCAGCTTATCCAGCAGCTCCTGCGGGAAACTGTTTTCCTGGTCGCTGAAGTAGCCCCAGTCAAACAGCACCGGCACGCCGGCGATTTCCCAGTGGCCGGACGGGGTATCTTTACCGGAAGAAAGTTCATGCGCCCAGGCATAGGCGCCAATCACTTCGGCATTGCCATCCATACCCGCGGCAATTTTACCGGTGGAGCCTTCATGCGCTTTCACCAGACCCAGACGGGTCAGGTTCGGTAAATTCAGCGGGCCTTTGCGGCCGTGGTCAGCCTCGCCTTTGGCGCAGGCTTCTGCAATGTGGCCCAGCGTATCGGCGCCGACGTCGCCAAAGCGGTCTGCGTCTTCCGTTGCGCCAATCCCAAAGGAGTCCAGCACCATGATAAATGCACGTTTCATCTTGTTCTCCATACATCTTGCGCTGCAAAAAAGCGATCAGATCAGTATATCGCTATTCAGTGATACGGCGATAGACTGTCGGTGTAATTTCCGGGGCTTTATCGTCCAGTTTAATGGCCGCTTTGACCGCTTTCGCGGCCTCCTGCCAGCTGTTCTCGTCTTTGGCATGGATCACCGCCAGCGGACGCTGTCCGTCGACGCGGTCACCCAGACGCGCCATCTCGGTAAAGCCAACGCTATAGTCAATGGTGTCCGATGCCTGACGGCGGCCGCCGCCCATAGAAACCACTGCCATGCCCAGCGCGCGAGTATCCATCGCGCTGATAAAACCTTCGGTATCAGCATAGACTGCTTTGCTCAGCATCGCCGTCGGCAGATAATTAGCATAATTCTCGACAAAGTCGCTCGGCCCTTTCTGCGCCGCGACCATGCGGCCAAACACTTCCGCCGCTTTACCGTTATCCAGCACCGCCTGCAGCTTCGCGCGCGCCTCGGCATCGTCCGCCGCCAGCTTGCCGGAGATCAGCATTTCCACACACAGCGCCATTGTCACGTCGAACAGGCGCGGGTTGCGGTATTCGCCGGTCAGGAACTGCACCGCTTCGCGAACTTCAACGGCGTTGCCGGCGCTGGAGGCCAGTACCTGATTCATATCGGTCAGCAGCGCGGTGGTGCGCACGCCGGCGCCGTTGGCGACACCCACGATCGCTTCGGCCAGCGCGGCAGAGAGTTCATAAGTCGGCATAAAGGCGCCGCTGCCGACTTTGACGTCCATCACCAGCGCATCCAGCCCTTCCGCCAGCTTCTTCGCCAGAATCGAGGCGGTAATCAGCGGGATGGAGTCCACCGTCGCGGTAATATCGCGGGTGGCATAGAAACGTTTGTCGGCCGGGGCAAGGGAGCTGGTCTGCCCGATAATTGCCACGCCAACATCTTTAATAATCTCGCGGAAGCGGTTGTCGTCCGGGAAGATATCGAAGCCCGGGATCGCTTCCAGTTTGTCCAGCGTACCGCCGGTATGGCCGAGGCCGCGGCCGGAGATCATCGGTACGTAACCACCGCAGGCGGCCACCATCGGCCCCAGCATCAGCGAAGTGACATCCCCGACGCCGCCGGTAGAGTGTTTATCGACGATCGGACCGTTAAGGTTGAGGCTTTTCCAGTCCAGAACGGTACCGGAATCCCGCATCGCCATGGTCAGCGAAACGCGCTCCGGCATAGACATATCGTGGAAGAAGATGGTCATCGCCAGCGCGGCGATCTGCCCTTCAGAGATAGTATTGTCGCGGATGCCGTTGATGAAAAAGCGGATCTCTTCATCGCTTAATGCCTGACCATCACGTTTTTTACGAATAATTTCTTGTGCGAGAAACACGGTAACCTCCCAAAGAGAATAAATTGCCGGATGACGGCGCGAGCGCCTTATCCGGCCTACAGGCATCAATTCGTAGGCCGGATAAGCGCAGCGCCATCCGGCAAATCAAGGGATTAGTAGCTGCTGGCGCTCTTGCCGTCGCCGTGACCCAGGGCTTTCAACAGGCTAGCCAGCAGGCTGGATGCGCCAAAACGATAGTGACGAGAATCGGCCCAGTCGGCGCCGAACAGTTCATCAGCGATCGCCAGGAACTGCTGCGCGTCTTCCGCGCTGCGCACGCCGCCCGCCGGTTTGAAGCCAACGGTTTTCTCAACGCCCATATCGCGGATCACTTCCATCATGATGCGCGCGCTTTCCGGCGTGGCATTCACCGGCACTTTACCGGTCGAGGTTTTGATGAAATCGGCCCCGGCTTTGATAGAGATTTCAGACGCTTTACGGATCAGCGCTTCTTCTTTCAGCTCACCGGTTTCGATGATCACTTTCAGCAGCACGTTAGCCGCCGCACAGGCTTCCTTACAGGCTTTCACCAGCTCGAAACCGACCTGCTCGTTGCCGGCGATCAGCGCGCGGTACGGGAAGACCACGTCCACTTCGTCAGCGCCGTAAGCGATCGCCGCGCGGGTTTCCGCCAGCGCAATGTCGATATCGTCATTCCCGTGCGGGAAGTTGGTGACCGTGGCGATGCGAATATCCGGCGTCCCCTGCTCATTCAGCGTCTTACGGGCGATCGGGATGAAGCGCGGGTAGATGCAGACCGCCGCGGTGTTACCCACCGGCGTTTTCGCCTGATGACACAGGGCAATGACTTTCTCATTGGTGTCGTCGTCATTCAGAGTGGTCAGGTCCATCAGTTTTAACGCGCGCAGGCTGCTTGCTTTTAAATCAGTCATTTCATACTCCGCCGGCGTCATGCCGGATCAATAGTTTGTTCACCTTGCGAGTCTGTTACTATTGTAACATTCGCTCGTCGTTACACTTCGACATTCATCACAGTTAATGAAAACTACTTACTAATTTGCATTACTGTAACGTGATTAAAATCACAAATTAGCACTCAATACCGCAGCAATTATCGTTAGTCCCCTCTTAAGCATAATCGATACTATACCGCCGATGAGAATGTGATAATTCTAACACACAATAACAGATGCACTCGATAGCGTGGCGCACATTTTGCCCAATTTACGGGCAATAAAAACGCTACAAATTGAAATATAAACCTTTTTTCAAAAAAGAGAGTGGTGATGGAATTATCACATTTACAGCAACACCAGCGGCACGGTGGCCGCTGGTTCAGGAGACAGGCTTACAGGGCGAGAAAAACCCCGGCGATGGTGGCGCTCATCAGGTTGGACAGCGTCCCCGCCGCTACCGCACGTAGCCCAAGCTGAGCGATATCCTGCCGCCGGTTGGGCGCCATTCCCCCGAGTCCGCCAATCAGAATGGCGATCGATGACAGGTTGGCAAAGCCGCACAGCGCGAAAGAGATAATGGCTTTGGTGTGATCTGAAATGACCTGCAGCCCGGCCGCCGCCACTTCGGCATCCGCCTTTAAATATTCGCCAAAGTTCATGTAGGCCACGAACTCGTTAATGATCAGCTTCTGGCCGATAAACGACCCCGCCACCGTCGCTTCGTGCCACGGCACGCCAATCACCCACGCCAGCGGTGAGAAGATCCAGCCGAGGATCATCTGCAGCGACAGCTCAGGATGGTTAAACCAGCCGCCGACGCCGGAGAGTATGCCGTTCAGCAGGGCGATCAGCGCAATAAACGCCAGCAGCATCGCGCCGACGTTGAGCGCCAGTTGCATACCAGACGCGGCGCCGGAGGCGGCGGCATCCAGCACGTTGGCCGGTTTATCCGCGTCAGCGCTTTGGCTGTCATGAGCCGGGTTATCGTCCGGTTTTTCCGTTTCCGGTACGATAATTTTGGCAAACAGCAGGCCTCCCGGCGCCGCCATAAACGACGCGGCAATAAGGTACTCCAGCGGAACGCCCATCTGCGCATAGCCCGCCAGTACCGAGCCCGCCACCGAGGCCAGGCCGCCGCACATGACCGCAAACAGCTCCGAGCGAGTCATGGTGGCGATATAAGGACGCACCACCAGCGGCGCTTCGGTCTGGCCAACAAAGATGTTCGCCGTGGCCGACAGCGATTCGGTACGTGAGGTCTTCAGCACTGCCCGCAGCGCGCCGCCGAGAATGCGAATGACCAGCTGCATAATGCCCAGGTAGTAAAGCACGGCAATCAGCGACGAGAAGAAGACGATCACCGGCAGCACGCGCAGGGCAAAGACGAAGCCGCCGCCGCCAAACACCTCGAACATTTTATCGGAGACCAGCCCGCCGAAGATGAAACTAATCCCTTCATTGCCGTAGGCAATAACGCTGGCGACGCCATTCGACATCGCTAATAGCGCCGCGCGCCCGGCCGGTACATACAATATTAACGCGCCGATACCCACCTGGATTATCCAGGCGCCGAGCACGGTGCGCAGGTTAATGGCTTTTCGGTTATTGGAGAGCAGCACAGCAATGGCCAATAGCGCCACCATGCCGATAAGTCCCATGAGGATTTGCATACAGATTCCCTGTGTTTTTGATAGTCCAGTACTAACCGCGTGATTATATCGGCCTGAAACTATCCTGCCCGTCTGGCTTCACACATTTTAAGCAAATCAATGATATGGATGGACAATTATGAGAAATCGATCACCATACAGAGACCGGGGGAAGGGAAAACAAGGCGAGCGTATTGTGCATGATCCCTTCTTCTATGGCTGCCGGCGACTCCGGACGCAGTTCACACAGCGCCTCAAATACCCGTGCAGCTTGTTCCGGTCGATTGGGCTGTCCCTGAAAGCCATTTAGCGGCATATCCGGCGCATCGGTCTCCAGCAGCAGAGCGGAAAGCGGCAGACGCGCCATCACTTCACGGGTTTTACTGGCGCGGGGATAGGTAATGGTGCCGCCAACGCCGATCTTATAGCCAAGCTGAACGAAGCGCTCGGCCTGCTGCAGGCTGCCGGCAAAGCCATGGATGACTCCGGTACGCGGCAGGGCATGTTTTTTCAGCAGCATCGCCAGCTTATCGTGGGTGCGTCTGGAGTGGAGGATCACCGGCAGATCGTGACGCTTTGCCAGCCTGAGCTGGGCATCAAAGATCCTCTGCTGGCGTTCAAACTGCGGATTATCGCGATAGAGATCGAGGCCGATCTCGCCGATGGCTACTACCTTGGGGTGGACGGCCCAGGCTGCCAGCTTGTCAAGATAGCTGTTATCCAAAATACCCTCAAGGTCTTCAGGATGCCAGCCCACAGCGGCATACATAAAATCATATTTTTCGGCATATTCAATGCAGGTTTTTGCCGTTTCAAGGTCAACCGCATTGTTGACAATTCCGCACACACCCTTTGTGTGAATGTTTTCCAAAAGCTCAAAACGGTCATCGTCAAACCATTTGTCGTCATAATGCGCATGCGCATCGAAAATGTTGTTGTAAAGTGACATCGGTGTATCTCCCTAAAAGTATGGGCGGTCATTGACCGCCCACATTGATGAATTTATATGTCCATACACATATGTTTTGATATAACATATGTGTATTCAATTTTGCACGCAATGCGTGCAATCGTGTGCGTTGCACACGAACGGGAGAACACGGTTAGCTCCTACAAAATAGCGGTAACTTTGTGATATTTATACAGTTTATTTCTATCACAATGTTTGTGTCTTTACTTGCGGGCGTCCGATGAACGCCCCTACAATATGACGGTAATTTTGCGGCATTAATAAAAATGTTCTCTCACGAACTCGGTTGTGTGGCGGTTTTACTGCACATTTTGCCGTCAACATCTGTGTAGTATTCGCCTTTGAGCAGAATTTGCGAAATCGGAACGATTTCGTAGCCCTCGGACTTGATTGCCTCGATTACCGTCGGCAATGCTTCGGGGGTATTTTTTGCACCGTTATGCATCAATATAATACTGCCGTTCCTGATTTTTTTCATAATATTCTGCTTTATCTGCTCGGGAGTAGGATCTTTCCAGTCGAGCGAATCGACATCCCATTGCACGCAATACATATTACAGCCGTTGACCGACTTTACAACATCATTGTTGTAATCGCCGTAGGGGGCACGGAACAGGGTGGGAGTTTTGCCCGTAAGCTCCTTGATTTTTTCGTTGCAGGACTGAATCTGACCGACCATATCGGACGATGACATCTGCGTCATATGCGGATGGGTGTTGCTGTGATTGCCCACATCGTGACCGTGTTTTGCAATATCTTTTACGCTGTCGGGATAATTCTTAACCCAGTCGCCCACAAGGAAAAATGTTGATTTCACCTTGTATTTATCAAGAATTTCAAGCAGATGCTCGGTCTGTT
>ERZ791605.1742-NODE-1742-length-10139-cov-2.272808_pt1 | contig 10139 bp, 15 predicted proteins | sample MGYA00509965_ERZ791605 | MGnify/ENA primary metagenome ERZ791605 (study PRJEB30046, sample SAMN00791923) | human gut metagenome | study: EMG produced TPA metagenomics assembly of the A metagenome-wide association study of gut microbiota in type 2... | reverse complement strand
TCTATATCTAAATTTTTTAAAAGTGAAAATAGAAAAGCTTCTCCAGAAACAATTTTAAATTATATTAGAGCTTGTGAAGAAGCTATGCTCATATACAAAGTTCAAAGAGATGATTTGATAGGAAAGAAAATTTTAAATATAAATGAAAAATATTATATAGCAGACCATGGTATACGTCAAGCCATCTTTGAAAGCAATGAAAGAGATATCAATCAAATTTTTGAAAATATCATATTCTTAGAATTACTGAGAAAAGGTTATAGTGTAAAGGTTGGGAAACTCAACGACTTAGAAATTGATTTTATCGCTACCAAAAATGAAGAGAGAGTATATATTCAGGTAGCTTATCTCTTAGCTTCTCCAGAAACAATTGAAAGAGAGTTTGGAGTCTTAGAGAAAATTCAAGATAATTTTCCTAAGTATGTTATCTCTATGGATATGTTTGACATTTCAAGGAACGGAATTAAGCATTTTAATATAATAGATTTTTTATTAGATAAGTAGGGAGCCTCTGCTCCCTTATTTTAATACTCTATTCCCTTAGCAATTACCTTCTTCAAATTCAAATGTTTATCTAAGAAAACTATATCAGCAAAATAATCTGGTTGAAGTTTTCCATATCTATCATCTATCTTTACAGCTTTAGCTGGATATAGAGTAGCCATTCTTATAGCTTCTTCCAATGTAATATCACAATGTTTTACTAAGTTTTTTACTCCCATATCCATAGTTAGTGCAGAACCACCAAGTGTTCCATCTTCTCCAAAACATTTTCCATCTTTATAATAGACTTTATTTCCTTCAAAATAAAAATATTCCATATCAGTTCCAACAGGGGAAACAGCATCAGTTACTAAAAACAGCCTTTCTCCCATAATTTTTATAGCTGACTTTATAGCTGAGTAGTGACAGTGGAAACCATCAACTATTATACCAGCACAGATATCACTATCAAATATAGCTCCCACTGCTCCTGGATTTCTATGATTAAACGATGACATTCCATTATATAGATGTGTAGCTAAAGTTACTCCATACCCCTCTTTTTCTTTTAACTCCTCATAAGTTCCATTAGTATGTCCTAAAGCTACATTGATTCCAGCTTTATAAAGTTTTGAAATTACTTTTTTATCAGTTTTTTCTGGAGCTAAAGTAATTATCCTTACATTTTCCTTTCCAGCTTCTATTATTCTATCTATAATCTTATCTTCAGCTGCTCTTATAAATTTTGGATTATGTATTCCTTTCTTTTCTACATTGATATATGGTCCCTCTATATGTAAACCTATTACTCCATATTTTTCTTTATCTATATTTTCCACTAGAGATATAGCTTTTAATATATTTTCATCACTTGTAGTAATAAGAGTAGGAGTAAATGATGTACAACCAAATTTTAAATTTGTTTTATACATAATCTCTAATGTTTTCTCACTAATATCATCATTAAACAGTACTCCACCACAACCATTCAGTTGTAAATCTATAAATCCAGGAGTAACATAGCACCCTTTAGCATCTATAACTTCAATATTTTCGTACTCTTTCGCTAATTCACTTGCATCTAATATATCTACTATTTTTTCATTTTCAAATACTAATACTCTATCTTTATAGAATCTATTTCCTATAAACAACTCTCCATTTACTATCGCTTTTTTCATCTTACCTCCTACAAAAAAGGGAGCCACATTAATAGATGCAACTCCCCAGTTGATTTTAATATTTATTATTTATTCTCTGCATATAAGTCTGCTAATAATTTTTCTGAATCTAAGTTATCTTTTTCGATATCTTTGAAATATCTATATGTGCTAACTTTTAATTCTGAACAAGCAGCTTCGTCAGAAACTATTATACCACTTCTGTGAAGTTGAAGAGCTGATATTGTCCACATATGGTTTACTCCCTCTTCTACTCCATGTTGAAGAGCTCTTGATTTATTAGCTCCTGTTACCATTATAAATACTTCTTTAGCATCTAATATAGTTCCTACTCCAACAGTTAAAGCAAGTCTTGGAACTTTATTTATATCTCCACCAAAGAATCTTGAGTTAGCAATTATAGTATCCATAGTTAACTCTTTATCTCTAGTTCTTGAAGATAGAGAAGACCCTGGCTCGTTGAAAGCTATATGTCCATCTGGTCCTATTCCTCCTAAGAATAAGTGGATTCCTCCATAAGATTTTATTTTATCCTCATATCTTTGACACTCTGCTCTATAATCTACTGCCATTCCATCTAATATATTGATATTTTCTTTTGGAATATTGATGTGGTCAAAGAAATTATGGTGCATATAGTAATGATAACTTTGGTCGTTATCTGGAGTTAACCCTACATACTCATCCATATTGAATGTCACTACATTTTCAAAAGATACAATTCCATCTTTATTTAATTGAATTAGTCTCTTGTACATTTCTAAAGGAGTTCCTCCAGTTGGTAAACCTAAAACAAATGGTCTCTCTTTAGTTGGTTTGAACTCATTAATCTTTCTTGCTACATATACAGCAGCCCAGTCTCCTACATTTTTATCAGTGATAATTACTCTCATTTCTTCCTCCTAAGTTTACTTTATTTTAAACCCTTGAACTAACTCAATAGCATCAAAGATATAATCTTGCATATTTTTATTCTCTAACATCATTTTAACATAAAGCATATCTATTACTGTAAGCTGTGAAATTCTTGGAGATAATGCTGTTGACCTAAAGTTACTATTCATTTCCACAGTATTAAGTTTGATATCTGCTAAATCTCTAATTGGATTTGGAGCTATACTTGTCATTGCTATAACAGTTATTCCTTTACTCTTAGCTACTTTTACAACATTGTACATTTCCATTGTCTTTCCACTATGAGAGATTACAAATAATACATCATCTTCTCCCATTGTACTTAAACAACTTAGTTGCATATGTGTATCCACTTCTATCATAGCATGTTTTCCTAATTCTAATAATTTATAGTAAAAATCCTTTGCTACTATTCCAGAAAATCCTATTCCCGCTAACATTATTTTACGAGCTTTAGATAACATTACTACAGCTTTTTCTAGCTCTGTAAAGTCTGTAACTTCATAGGTATCACTAATAGCAGTAATATTCTCATTAGATATCTTTCTCCCTATAATTTCAAAACTATCATCTGGTTTTATCTCTTCATGCATAATATTTACGTGAGATTCAGCTTTTCTATTTCCAAGATCTTGGCTTAAAGCAAGTTTAAAAGCTGGAAAACCTTTAAATCCTAATCTTTTAGCAAATCTTACAACAGTAGCTTGACTTGTCTTAGTTATATTAGCTAACTCATATGTATTCAAATCTTTTATCTTATCTGGATTTTCTAATATATACTCTCCTACTTTTTTTTCAGTAGAACTTATATTATCTAACATACTATTTATTTTTATAAGTACTCCCATATAAAAAATCCCCCTACTTCTCTTTTTCGCTTCCCTGCGTTATATTTTCTTCTTTCATAAGCTTATCAATACTATTTAAAACATCTCTTTTATTCAAACTCCAAAGAGGTCCTATTAAATTATTTTTATCTCCATCTCCTGTTACTCTATGTATAACTATATTATACGACAAATTTGCCAAAATTTTAACTATTTTTTTCACGTATTCAGATTTTTTTTGTAATTTTATTTCATCTTTCTGATAAAGCTCTTCTAACATAGTATTTTTAAGCACATGTAGAAGATGAATCTTTACTCCCCAAGTTCCACATTTTTCAGAAAACATAGCAGTTTCAAGAGCATCATCCTCTTTTTCATAAGGAAGTCCAACAATAATGTGTGTAACAAATTTTATATCTCTTTTATTTAACTCTTCAGTAGCTTTTACATAAGTTTCCAATGGATATTGTCTGTTTATTCTTTTAGCCACCTCTTCATTTATTGTCTGTAATCCCAACTCTACCCAAAGAAAATGTTTTTTATTTAATTCATCTAATAGCTCTAAAACATCTTCTCCTAAACAATCTGGTCTAGTAGCAATAGCTAATCCCATCACTCTAGGGTGTGAAAGAGCTTTTGTGTAAATCTCTCTCAAGTACTCCACATCAGCATAAGTGTTAGTAAAATTTTGAAAATATGCTATTACCTCTCCCTCTAGGAATTTTTTTTCAATGAGCTTTAGTTGTTCCTCTATTTGATTGTATATATCATCTCCACGCTTCCCAGCAAAATCTCCACTACCTCTTTCACTACAAAATATACAACCTCTTTTGCTAAGTGTTCCATCTCTATTAGGACAGGTAAATCCCCCATCAAGTGAAACCTTATATATTTTCTTTCCAAAGGTTGTTTTAAAAAAATTGTCTAAAGTATTATATCTCTTCATCACTTTTTCCTTTATAAATTTTTAATTCTCTTTTTTCCATATTATATTTAGTTCTCCTCCTTAATCGTCACGATATAATTATATAAAATGTCGTTGCGATTGTCAAGAATTTTTTTATAAATCCCCCTCCTAAAAACGTTTGATTTTATGGAGTTAATGCAGTATAATATGATTGGCTAGGTCGTATTATACGGCTAACTCCTGTTGGAACTCGTAAGGGAACTGACAGGAGATTTTTTATTTCTTTTTTCTTATAATGATTTCTTGAGTATCCTCATTTACTTCGATTTCTATTTCTCTTTCTTCTTGGTTAACTCCAATTTTATCAAGAAATGTTTTTGGGATATTAAGTTTTGGAGAAATACTACCAGAACCACTTTTAAAGAAAGAAACTTTTAAAATCCTTTTTTCCATAAAGTTCTCCTTTGTCGTTCTGTTATAATTCTATCACAAGACAGAACGACAGTCAAGATATTTTTATTATACTCCACTAGCTCCATAAATCTGTTTTTAGGTAAATAAAAACCTCAGAGTTATTTTTCTGAGGTTTAATTGCATTATTTAAAATAAATCACTATGAGTTCCTGTTCTTGATAAAGTTAGGATTAATTTATTTTTTTCAATTTTATATATTAATAACCAATCAGGACGAATATGGCACTCCATGTATCCTACATAATTTCCAATTAATTGATGATTTCTATACTTAGCTGGTAACACTTCTTCATTTGCTAATTTTTCAACGACTTCTTGAAGAAGCTTGAGATTATATCCCCTTTTTTTTAAAAGTTTATAATCTTTATCAAAAGCACTAGTAGTTATGATTTCTAACATTAACTTTAATCCTCCTTATCAAGAGCATCAAAAAGTTCTTTGGTATTTTTATAAGTAGGACGTTTTACTTTTCCATTGATAATATCTTCTGTTTCTTGAATAGCTTTTATAGTTTCAACATTATAGTTTTCTATTCTTGCCTCAAATGGTAATCCACCTGTTCTAAGCATAGATTTGACAAACATATTAAAAGCTGTTGACATATTTAAACCTAACTCATTACATAACTCATTAAAGGCTTTTTTATCTTCATCATCTAATCTTACATTAATAACTGATACTCCCATTTTCAAACCTCCTTAATATCTTTTAATTATACATATAATAGATAATAAAGTCAAGGTTATTATTTTCCTCAGTATTATTTACTTGCCAATGTCCAATAATTTTCTTATACTAATTTAGCTTGTACCTGTGTAATATGTAGATACTTGCTACCAACTCTCTTTTTAATCTCAAGGCTATTTCCCCATTTTTCTATTAAACTTGGAATCATAGCTCTAAATCTTCCTCTAGTATGGAAGTTTTCTCTCATTACTATATATACACAAGGCTCTCCTTCATACTCTCCAATTTCTCTTACTTCTGCTATATATTGAGGTTTAAGTTCATGGTCATATTTAAAACTAGTCTTTTTAATATCATTCAACATATTAATCCTCCTATAAGGAAGAGGGAGAACTCCCTCTATCCATTAATAGCTATTTCTTTAAGTTCATTGTATTGTTCCATATTAATATTGTCTAAAGTAGATACCCCATAAAGTTCTTTAGCTTTTTTAGTTATATCTATTCCACTTGCTTGTGATATAGTCATAAGTGTTTGCATGTCCTCTGTTGTAGGCTTTTCTTCAACTATTACTCCATCTTCATCATAGTTTATTATATTTTCATCAATATATTCAGAAGTTACTTCATTAGTTTTTTCATCTAATTTATGAATTTGTTCATCTTTTCTAAGATTTTCTATCATTTCTACTGATATAGGTAACCATTTTAACATTTTCTTAGTAACAGTCTTTAAAGACATTTCCTCAAAGTTCTTATTCCAAATCTCATTTTTAAAGTTCCCTTTTCTATATTTTTCTTCATGCTCTATTACTTCTTTTTTAGTCATATATTCAAAAGCTCTAGTTCCATCTTTTAAAATAGCTACTGAATAGAATCCAACTATCTCTCCTCTTCCCTCTGGATTAGTAAAGGCTGGTTTATGTTTTAGAGTTCTATCTAATCCATACTCTATATCAAACTCATCATTTGAATAAACTGTGTATGCATAAATATCACTTAGTTGGCCAGTTCTTCTAAGTAGTTCTATCATTCCCTTATATCCAAGTTGGAGTTGACATTCTATTGTGCCTAGCTTATTATTTTTAAATGGTATTAAATAACATTGTCCAAGAACTCCAGGTTCTAATCCTAGTTGTGCTATTGTCATCAAGCTACCTAATAAGCTTTCAGCATTACATTCAGCTAATTTAGGATTTTGTCTTATAGTTGTAATAGCTATTCTTGTGAATCTTTCACTATTTAGGTGTTTAGGAAGAGCAGCAGCAAACTGTTTCTCTCCAGCTTTTATAATTTCATATATTGTTTTATTTGGTTTTTTCTCTGTTACTGCTCCATTAGATCCTTTTACTAATGAGTTAGTTGCTCTCTTTGTTTCTGCCATTTTAATTTTCCTCCTGCACTTTTTCTTAATTAAAAATTAATACTTAGAGTATAATTTATATAGTCTAAATTGACTTTTTCTTATTATTTTGGTATACTATTAATATAAGGTACCTAGCCCGTAGGACTTATAACTGAAGTGTTATTAAAAATGTTGATGAAATAGGCTCTCACTCCGCCGTGGGAGCTTATTTCATGTCTATAAGGTGTCAACAGCCTTGTAGATATGATAATATAACACTTCAGGAGGTTGAGGAAATGAACATAATTATTTCCAATCCTATTATCAACTTTGATGGCGGGACTATTTTTTTAATTGGAATAGTTTTCATTGTTGTAATTTGGATTAAACATCATAAGTAATTCCTTACCTCATACCCTACGGGGTCTTTTTTTATTATTGATTTTAAGCCACCTCTTTATTTTTCTTTGTATTTTTAGTAATCTTTATGTACTTACTCTCTTTTGATGTAGAATATCTCTTCTCAACTTCTTTATATTGTGCTACTAATTCTGGATTTTCTTTCTCCATTAGTTTCTTATCTACTGAATTTCTAGCTTGAGTTGTTATAGTAAACTTATAATCACTACTTATAGCTTTATTGCAATGATTATTGTTAAGCTCTAATATTATCTCTTGTTTCTTTAACTCTAGTTGTTGCTCCAAGTTCTTTATCTGTTCATCTAAAGCTTTTATCTCCTCTGCTTTAGCATTTAATTCATTAAGTTCTATAACTTCTTCATTCTCTTTATCTGCTTTTTCTAATAAATACTTAGAATAACTATCACTTCCATCTAACATTGGTGGAACTTTTTTCATTACATGATTTTTCCAAAAGTCTGTTGCTTTTTCCTGGATATAATCTATATCTTCAAGACTTCTTTCTATGTAAAATTCTTTATAGTCATTTCCACCTACTAGACAAGCTATATAAGCAAAGCTTAATCCTGTAACATATAAATAATGTTGTACTTGAGCATAATATGATTGAGGAACTGTATCTCCTGTCCACTCATCTTTGTTATATGCTGAAGTAGTTTTTAACTCTAATACTCCATATTTATCTTTTACAGGGTCATAAACCATTCCATCTACATTGGCCACACATACTCCTCTTTGTATAGTATATGGAACTGTATAGCATCTCATATTTGAGTGTCTTTCTTGAAATTCTTCAAATACTACTTTCTCTAATTTATGGCCAAAGTGAGTAAATCTATTTCCATCTTGTTTTTTACCCTCTGTTTTGTCTATGTAAATATCTATAGCTGACTTATATTTGTTTACTCCTAAGATAGCTCCAATATCAGAGCCACCTATTCCTATTCCTCTTAATTCATGCCATTTTTCTTGATTTTCATATTCAAAGATTTTAACTATTGGAGGAACTATCTCTTTTAAATCCTCTTTTGATAATTCTTTCTTTTCAGCTTTAACTTTATTGATTAATTCCTCTAATTCAGCTTTCTTTAATTTACTATATCCTTTCAGACCTAATTCTTTAGCTTTTGCTCTAAGCTCTATTACTGTCATATCAAACACCTTCTTATTTAAGTTTTAGAAGCAACCCCTAATCTTTTAGGAGTTACCCTTAAAACTTAACCTACATAATTCTCCATATATTCAGCTATACATTTGATACATAACCATAGCATTTGATTATTAGAGCTTAGTTTTGATTCTAATTCTTTTAGAGTATCTCTTTTCAACTCTTCTAAATTTTCATCTTTAATCTCAAAACTATCTACTTCTTCAATTAATTTTTTCACTATCTCTTCCATTCTTTCTCTTCCTTCTCTTCCCATTCTGCTATAAGTTGTATTAAATAATTTTCTTCTCCACAATCTTGGCATCTATAAATTTCTTCAGCTTCACTTTCTTCTTCTATAATAAATCCATTTTCATTTAAACTATCTTTATAATGCCTTTCAAATTTAACTTTTCCTCCACACTCCTTACATCTCCACATTTTCTTCCTCCTCATCTTCTTCATAACTCAAAGCAGTCTTAAATGTATCAAATTCTTTTATAAATATTCCAATTATTCCAGCAAATATTAATAAATTAACTATCATTTTTCCTCCCTAATATTTTCATTGATTTTCTTTTCTACTTCTTCCAATTCTTCTGTATCAACTTCAATCTTTGGTACTTCTACTTTGATTTCAGTAATCTCTACAATTATCTTTGGAATTTTTATCTTTTCCATTCATTCCTCCCTTGACAGTTCAAGGGGAAACTTGATATAATTTTTATATGTGGATGTCAAGTTCCCACCAAGAACTTTTCATCTTGAGAGTAGTGTTGGCGCACTACTCTTTTTTTATTATTTTTCGCTCTGTTTTTCAGAGTAAAATATTTAAAAATATAAAGATATCGCTTTTCTATGATATCTCTTAAATTTATTATACTCTGTTTTTCAGAGAAAGTCAACAAATTTATTAAATTTTATCGTATTTTTATATAAAATGCGGTATAATACTCTTATAAACAGAGTGAAAGGAGTAACCAAAATGGAAAATTTTGCTTTATTAATAAAAAAATTCAGAGAGGATAGAGGACTTTCACAAAAACAATTAGCTGAGAAAGCTGGAGTAGGCTCTGGAACTATTGGAGATATTGAAAGAGGAGATAGAAAAGGAAAAATTTCTACATTAGATAAAATTTCAAAAGCTTTAAACTTAACAAAAGAAGAAAGAGATAGATTGGATAATGCTTTTATGGGAAGAAATATTACTTCTAACTTAGGTGAAGTAAATGATCCCAGAGTTGAGAATTTAAACAAAAGAGAAAGAAGCCAATATGATAGAACTATGGATGAAGCAGCATTATTTTTTAATGATGAAAACGTTTCAGAGGAAGATAAACAAAAACTGTTAATGGCTATGAATGAAATGTTCTTTATGAGTAAACAAATAAATAAAAAGAAGTATGCCAAAAAGTCTGACGAAGATAAAAAGTAGGGATGAGTATGGATATAAAAAGAAGGGTAGAAAATTTAGTAAATAAATATGGGACTAGAAATCCATACAAGTTATGTAAAAGAATGAAAATAAATATTTTATATATGGATTTAGGGAATATAAAAGGAATTTATAAAAAAGTAGTTACTAATAAATTTATAATAATTAATGAAAATTTAGATAAATTTTGCCAAAAGGTTGTATTAGCTCATGAACTTGGACATGCTGTATTACATCATTCTAAAGAGATACAAGCATTAAAAGATTATGATTTATTTCCTAGGTATTCTAATCAAATAGAAATAGAAGCTAATACATT
>ERZ791605.1738-NODE-1738-length-10149-cov-2.938478_pt1 | contig 10149 bp, 11 predicted proteins | sample MGYA00509965_ERZ791605 | MGnify/ENA primary metagenome ERZ791605 (study PRJEB30046, sample SAMN00791923) | human gut metagenome | study: EMG produced TPA metagenomics assembly of the A metagenome-wide association study of gut microbiota in type 2... | reverse complement strand
TGGGTTTCGGTCGATGGATGCTCCAATCCGATATTATGCCATGGTCGGCAAATTGTTCCTGACAGAATTCTTGGATGAGCTGCTCCTGCAGGTCTTCCGGCATTTCGTTTGGCAAGGCCATGTCAAAACTCCGGCAGAGTTGCGCGTCTGAACGTTTTTCTGTTTTTTCAACAGCATTCCATAATTTTTCCCTATCTGCAAATTCTGCCGGTGCTCCTTCAGGGAGCACAATTCCATTTGCAGCACAATTCTGTTTCCGACTATAATCGTGCAGCTCTCCAGTTCGTTCATCTTTGATTTTTCCCCCGGCTCGGTAGGCTGCGGCTGCTGTGCTGCTATGCCCTTTACTCCGGCCGATTATGTCAACACTACAATGATAAATTGCCATCGCTACTCCTTTCTCTCCAATACGCCCGTATCCGGGCTTGGTTTTAGCCGCCGGCATGGCGCCTCACCGGCGAGGTGCGCACACGTTCCCGGAGGGGATGTATAAGTGCGCTCTTCATTCGGCAGAGGGCCTATTAGAGGCTATCTGCCAATGCGCCGATAGCAGGCGCCTGGTTTTGTTTATGGGCCGTATCCGGCCCTTCCTGATGCTCTTCAAGTAAATGCTGCAATCGTATTTCCCAAACTTCTGGAGTCCATATCTGACCTTTTGCAATATATTTCTCTGCCAGTGCTCCAATCTGAATGAGCCGCTTTGTTCTAGCTTTTCGCTCTTTCTCTTTCTGACGATTTTCTAACTTTTGTTTCTGCATTTTCATCTGTGCAATTTTTTCTTCAAGTTCTTTAATTCGTTCATTCTCCGTTTTACGAGTTCCCATATTTTTCCCCTTTCAAAACACAAAAATCCCCCTATCATTTTTGATAGGGGGATAAATAAGTGAATACGTTATTATATTGTATTATATATTACCTTGTCTGGCACCGAAAAGCAAGGTATTTAGCCCCTACGGGGCAGAGACACAAAGGAATAAGTGTAGGACAGTCCAGAATTAACTGGTAATCTGCCCTCTTTCTACTCAAAGAAATTCATTTAGATTTTGTACACAAAGTGTAAATCTAAAAATTTCTATGTTTGTATAATATCCGAATACGAATATAGAAAAATTACGCTTCTAAAAATTATTTTTGCCAAATAGAAATCATAATATCATTTTTAATTTTGATATATTATTCATTTTCTTCATTGCCTTTTCCATGTGTATCGCAGTGTATCAGATATTCTGTTACTTTTTTCTCTAAAAACTTTAATTCTTTGAATTTATCCGGATACTCTCGTTCAAACTCGCCGAGAAGAAAATCTGCCATCCGGCTAGCTCCCTTGCTATGTCCCTGTCTGTATTCCTCTGTTTTTTCTTTTAATTCTCCGTACTGCATAATCTACTCCTTTCTGACTTTTTTATAAAATCCAAAAACTGTTTTTTTAAAAGTTCCGAGTTCTTCATTGAAACGTTCTGCTCGATTAGCTTCAAAATGCAACTGATCCTCTACCTCTTTTTTTCCTTCAACCAATTTATCTACTTCCGCAAGAAGTCTTTTATTCTCCAATTCCTTATCTGCTAAAAGTAAGGATTTATCCTTTGCCTCTATAAGCTGGTTTTGTAAAGTAAGTATTTTTTCTTGAAGTGCAGCATTCATCGCCCGAAGCTTCTCGTTCTCCTCAATAATTTCATCATGTTCATTTTGCATGATGACTACCGGGGTTTTATTGCGTGATTCATCAAGAATACGTACAGCTTCTTCATCTAACCATTTCACTCCATCACGAATTTCAACATGTCCAATCAGTTTTTCAGCTTTTCTTTTTCCTTTCATTGACTGATGTACTGCCTGAATGGTAATATTTCGAGAATCCGCATATTCCTTAACTGTTATCACCTTTAAACCCCCTTTATCAATCATTTATAAATTGTTTATTATATCCTTATATTACTGCTTAAGGCATACCCTGTCAATATGTATCATTTTTAATTTTGATAGTTAGAATATGTAATCTCCCTCAACTGACTTTAAGTAATCCTGATCTGCAAGTTTTGACTGTTCAAGATTTTTATAATACTCACTTTCTTTCATTGTTTTTTTATGTCGATAGTAAGTTGCCGCAGCCATTCCAAGTATTTCCATGATTTCATCATCTTTTTTCGATTGCATCATGTAGACTACATCTGAATATTTGTAAAATTCACTTAAGCTTTCCCCATCTTGATTTTTTTGTAATGCAAATGTCTTTCTTCGTCCAGCATTTCTTGTGTTTCTTTCAAGATGATATTCTGGCTTCGTCCATATACTAAGCACTTTTCCTTCTCTCTCATTTTTAATTTCGAGTTCAATTCCGTATTCACCCAAAATTGCTGTAATAGCTGCGAGATCTTGCATAGACATTAATTTTTCAATAACCATCTCGCAATATAAACTCCGGCCTTCATCTACTCTTTCTTTTAATATTTTCTTCAACTCTTTATTCATAACCGCACCTCTCTATCATAATTAAATATGATATAACTCATTTCTTCAAAAATATCAATATTAAATTTGATATTTTACAATCAAAACTAGCATTCCGAGATTATGTATGTTAGTATATAGAATAACATATATCACCTGTTCCTGTATTTTCTCCATGCAGCTTCATCAATACAAAAACTTCCGAGATGATGTTCATCTTTAATCGGATCCGGGTCTGGAACATAATAGACCTTTTTTCCAATCTGGCCATCATTATCTGCAAAATTCATCTCAATCCGGATTTCTCCTTGCTTAAAAAGATTTCTGTAGATAGTTTCATCCGCATCCCCATAATCTTTTAAATCATGGATTGCATCCATTCTATACAGAAAATCCTGCGGCAATTCTTCGATTGCAATAGGCATTTTGGAAGGCTTTGTCCGTTCTGTGATTTTTCTTGCATGTTTTAGCATAGTTTTTGTTTTCGGATCATCTTTAAGAAAATTATAGTGGCAAACTTCAAGTAATTTTATAGCTGCACCTCTGGCTATAATACTTGTATTGGGATTGTTTATCGTTTCTTCAAAAACTTTGCGTTCTTCAAAATAGGCTTTAATCTGTTCCTCAGACATAAAATATGTATATGGCACTTTTTTTGTCTGCTTTGTAATAGACACGATATTTTTTTTCAAATACGTCTCTAAATCCTTTGTATGGAACCATATACTTTCTTTCATGTCCTCACGTCCTAGCTGAATGCTTGCAAGCCTTATCCAGTTCACTCCTGACGTATTGTCTCCTCGCTTATTTGAACGAATATACGTACTTTTAACAAAAGGCCGAATATACTTATTTACCCATACTCTTGAGGATTTCAGGAGCTTACATACATCCCGGAAAGATGTGGTATACTCCGTTGATAAACCGTTTAAAAGCTCTTCCCAAGAATGAAACTGCACATCATTTTCCTGTACTCTCGACTTTTGAACTTCCTGTTCCAATTCTTCCTCAAATATGCTTTCTGAGTTTTTCATACACTTCTCCTTTCTAAAAATATATGTTAGTGTATATTATAACAAATATATTTTTAAGAAGCAACAACTATTGCCTCGTTTTTTCTGTATCGAAATTAAATTTGATATTACTAACTTTCAGGATTTTCTTCTGCTTTTTTTAGCATTTCCCAGAATTTCTTTTGTTCCTCCTCTGGCATCTGCAAAATTCTGGCTGCAATTTCGGTTGCTGCAGTTTCCTGATTTTGAGTATCAATTTTAATTTCGGTAGTATCTTCTTTTGCCTTTGCCGGCTGTTTCCTCTTCGCCTCTTCTTCTCCATTCCACCACTTTCTAATTGTCTTAGGATCTAACTTTGTGTCTCTATTGCAATCTGCTTTTGTTCCATCGGGATGGGATTCTCGCCATTCTTTAATGATTTTTGCTTTTATTGGCGCTCCTTCTTTATTTCGCCATGTTCCATCCGGATATAAAATATCTCTTGTACTGCTCATAATTTTCACATGTACGTCTTGCTTACGTCTGTTCCGTTTGTTTTGAATAATCTCAATTCCCGTGATTTTCATTATATCTTTAATTGGAAAACGATAATAACGCTCATCATAACACTCTAAAGCAGATCTGCAGTCTTCCTCTGTGAACGGTTCCTTATGATCATTACTTAATCCATCCATGAAAGGGATTAGCGAAAGAGCATCCTTCTCTACCTCTTCGTAACTCTTTCCATTCTTTACGCCATAAATGGCCAAACACATAAGACAGAAATAACGATGTCCGACCGCAGCTCCTTCCCGGATTTTTTGCATCCACCAGTCATAAAGCGCATACGGATTATCTCCATGCACCTTTCCAGCAATATCCCACTTTTTGGGGGTAGTATCTTTCCTCACAATCACTTTTTCATACCATTCTGGGTACTTCTTCTTTGCTTGCTCCAGCGTTAGTTTTGTCTCTTTCCATATCTTCGCCTGATCTACCCGAAACTCTTTCGGAACATACTCACAAAGTTGCTCCAGCGTAAAAGGATGGGTGTTAATCTGGAACGCCTTCACACGTTGACCTTCAATCTTTGTCTTTCCGCCAATCGGACGGAATCCCTGATTAATTCCTTGATACTGTACCTTCTCACTTTCACTGGTATATTGATTCCACATCTTTTTGGTCAACGCATATTTAAGCTCTTTCAACTGTATCTTGATGTTTGGATATAAAGATATTGGCTCATCAAACAAGTAATACAAATGCACTCCATGACCAGACAGTGCCACATAATTCGGAATTGGATAGACCTCTGATCGATACGCCCCACTAAAGAAATTCCCAAGCGTAGCATCCGTCACTCCATCCAAATCAAATATCATAGCATACATCTTACTTGCCTGTGCTGCAAGGTTCTTCCTGCCATAATATGTGATTCCATTGACTATAGCAAAATCCTCCTCCTGCAATTCTTGCAGCACCTCTTCAAACGTATCTTCAAACAATATCCGATACTTTCCTTTTTTTGCATCATTCTTTTTGCAATACCCTAATGGATTCGCCTTGAACTCTCCGGAAGGCTCATTCTCTCTCTGAATCATATGCTCTCCTAATCGGAACATATCTGTATATAATTCCATGGCAGTAACCTCATAGCCACCCCATTCCACTATCTCTTTTTCTAAACTCATAACTACTCTCCTGTTCTAGATTTCCTAGAGAGAGGACAAGCCCCCTCTCTTAGGGCACGTTATATTATCAATGAAGTTATTCCCTATATTTTTATAAAAATAATAGCACCACATTTGGTGCGTGTCAATGAGAGTTCTCCCTCTCCTTTTGGCTACCCGGTAGGGACATCCTCCGGATAGACTACTAGGGCACGTTATATTATCAATACAGTTATTTAACCTTTTTTATCATAAAATATTAAGGAAAATTTGTCAATTTCTGGAAGAATCTAGTAGATATAGAGTACCGTATGTGGTATAATTTGCAGGAGCTACCATAACACGGTAGGCGGTTGGCCCTGTCACTTAAAACTGACAAGGAGGGCCTAGATCCTCCGGAAAGGAGGAGATACTTATGAGTGATTATGAAATTCTTATGGTCGTATTGACCTTTATCAGCATCATTGTCGTACTTATTGTTGAATTAATTAACACAAAAAAGTAACCGCCGGCCTGAGAAACTTGCGATTACTTTTTAGTTAACTGTTTTTTAGTGCCAACCGTCTATCGGTAGCTCTTTTTGTATGATTATATTAGCATATCTTACAAAATATTACAACTCTTGATTATCAATCTTTTTTATCTAAAACAATTTCAATGATATCCTCTACATGACATTGCAGCAACTGACATAAATCATTCAGTGTCTGTACACTCACACTTTTATTATGTTTTAGTCTATTGATTGTCGCTGGAGCTATTCCATTTTTGATAAGTGTATATGTAGAATGTTCTGATTTTTTCAGTGTCTCCCAAAACGGATTATAACTGATCATAAATAATTTCCTCTTCCTAAAACCTTGATATTATCATAATAATCCATAGTAACATTTATTGGTATAGTAATATTTATTACTATTTTTGTGCATTTTGCGAATTGATTTATAGTAATATTTATTACTATAATCTATACATCTAAGGATATACAAAGGAGGTTATTATGAAGAATTACACCCCAGCAAAATTATATGAAGAACTCTCAAAAACAATTATGTTCCAAGATGAATATTTGCAGACACTGGCTACAACTTTATGGCTGCACGACATCAGAATTAAATCTCTTAAATACATAAACCCTCTAAAAAATACTATTCCACCCAAAAATAATCTTCTCATTGTCGGACCAACTGGATCAGGAAAAACATTGGCATTACAAACAATTTCAAAATTATTAAAATACGACCTGTTAATCACTAACTTTGCAAGTTTTACCGGAGCCGGATGGAAGGGACGAGATGTAGAGGAAATCATTAAAGATTTATACAATATCTGTGATAGGGACATTGAACGAACAGAACGAGGAATTATATTTTTAGATGAGATCGATAAGGTGGTAGAAACACTGGAAGAACATATCGCATCCACGTTTAGTGTAGTGAACTCGTTATTAAAAATACTAGAGTCAGATACTATCGATGTCGAAGATGATATCAAAATTAAAACTGACAATATCCTTTTTGTTGCTGCAGGAGCATTTGAAGGCATAGAAAAAATCATTGAAAAGCGAATTTCCGGAGAAAAGGGGATTGGGTTTAATGCCACTGTTTATTCGAGGGACGAGCATGATCCGGATATTTATCTGCAGGTCGCAAGAGAAGATTTAATTGAATACGGAATGAATCCGCAATTGATAGGACGATTTTCCAGCCTTACAGCACTACACGAGCTACACGAAGAAGAAATCGAGCAAATACTTTTATATTCCAAAGCATCTGCCGTATTTGGAATTAACACTTTAATTAAAAGTTATACCGGTGTAACGGTAAAAATTGATATCAAAGGTGCAAAGGCAGTGGCTGCACAGGCAGTAAAAGAAAAAACTGGCGCAAGAGGGGCAAATTCCATTATTCAGGAAGTTATGGAAGATGTGTATTTCTTGTATGAGGCATGGAAAGATGATACATCTATCATTTTGATTACAGCAAATAGTGACGGAGAGCCGGCAATTCAAACGATTGAGGGGCATCCGGAAATTCCTTTTCAGAAGTGCACTTTTGATTTGGAAAGCATATCTTTCCCGAAATATTGTCGTGTGCACGAAGCAGAAATTTGTGCAGATAAGATTATGGAGTCGGATAGAAATTACTGTGAAGGACTTGCAATTAAAGTAATACGAGCAGTTCATTTGCTTTTGACGAGCTGTATCCTATACTTGCAGACAAATTGTCCAGAAGCAGATAATAACCTACTTTCACTGCAAAAACTAGTCAAGGCGGCTAGGAAAAACAGTTCCGGTGAATCCGTTTGTACTATGATGTTTGATAAAGCAATTCCTGGCAGCTATATACGAATTTATGAAAATTACAAAAGTGTAGGAGTGGGAAATTCTGCCGTGGATGCTGCACTGCATTTGCTTGATTCGTTTGCAGCGAAACAACCACAGTGGTTTTAAAAGAGGTTATATTATGAATGACATTGAAAAAAAACTTTTACATATCATCGAAAAGTATGAAGCATTGACTCATGAAGATATTGCCTATCATATCGAAAAGGCAATGAAACCTATGAATTTAAACAAAACAGAACGATGTCTTTGGATTGCAGAACATTGTTTAGAGCCGGGACGTGGAAAGGGGAAGGATAGTGTTTACTTTTGGCTTTCTCCTAGCCGGAGTGAAAAAATGCCATTAAAGGTTTTGACTAAATTTTCTTTGGAAATGCAGATTCCATTAATGGAATTATTGGAAAAACCTGAAATAACGAATCCCAATATTTTGCGTGAAAGAAAATTACGCAAATACAGTTACGAAAACAAAGTAAAAGAATATGTTACAGAGCATCCCAAAGCTAGTGTTAAGGAAATTGCAGAGGCATTAGGGGTTGTGCCATACACGGTACAGCGACATTTGAAGAATATGGAGAAAGGTAAGTAAAAATGAGTAAATGGAATGATTTATACAACATAGACCGAAGAGATTTTTCACAGAAAATCAAAAAGATGAATGCGGTCGAATTACTAAATGCAATCGATGAAATTATTCAAATCGATTTGTTGCATTTATCTTTAGACATTTGGATTGATGATCCTAAATACGCTGCATATCACCGATGTGTTCACGAATTGCGTCGGAAAATCAAAAAAAATAATACGCCGTAGATATACAAAGGTGAGGACACAGCAAAATGCTTTTCTTTGCAAGCATTTTGCTATTCCCCAAAAATAAGGGAGGACAAGCCTCCCCCATTAGTATACCTTGGTCAAGTTAAGAATATTCCTAAACTGACGTTTTGTATCGGTCATAAGCTTGCGCATACCGACCACCATACTATATAAGCCTGTTTCCAGGATATTTGCAAGACTTGGTATTGCCCTAAGTGTAGCCAGTACCAGGATTACCTGTGCGGTAGTGGCTTCATAAAAGAGCCAGCTTGCTCCATTTGCCATTAATTCCATTCCTGCTTCCATTACATTTACCATTTCATTCATCATAACTTTTTTCTCCTTTGTTTTTGTTGATTTCTTTTGTCCGATTTGGTAGGGATTTTCAAGGGGCAGGGGAGGGATACCGGAAGCCCCTTGGGGCGGGATATGCTCACCTGGTGGAACGAACCCTTTAAAATCCTGAACAAATTGGTATAATCAACAAAATTAAAACAAAGGGGAAAATCGTGATGAGCGAAATGAGGGAATTGATGCTGCATGAAGTATTGGAATTGCAAAAAATGGGGCAAGTGTACGGTGTGGCAGTCGTCTGACCAGGTAATTCGGCTGGTCGGTGGTGGCGGTCATGAGCATGTGGTGGAGTGGATGATTAACTATGGCTGCTTGGTGACTTACTATCGATCCGGCGAATCGTTTTGTGCTTCCTTGGTGACTTTGATGGCCAGCTCGGCGGAGTCCTTCAGGAATTTTCTAACCATGCTACTGATTGTCGGCATGGTTGGCATCTGCAACCCCTTCACGTCTGGTGTCCTTCCAAAGCAATAATCTTTGTTCATGGATAGCTGAAGCTGATCACGTAAGAATTCCAGTTTCTTCCGGATTTCCGGCGACAGGTCTTTACGCTTCAACATCTCTTCTAAATCGTCTATATCCTCAATATCCAGTTCTTCCATGTACTGTAAAGCCAGGTGCAGATTATCCACCCTAGCACTGCATGGCAACTCAAAATCATCAAATTTCACAGGTTTAACAGCATCACCATGGCTACGCTGCCACTCTGGCAGTGCAAACTCTGGCACCTCTCCTTGTATGACAGTGGCTGCCAATATGAGTAATTCTTCCATCAGACTACGCCTTGTTCCATCTGGCCTGAAGGCAGAAATCGCATAGGCACCATTATTTCCCCTTTTTTCCCAGCCAGGGATTGAAAATTCATCTGCAGACTGCAACTTTGCTATCATGCTCTCCACCTTTGCTTTGTGGAGCTGTTCTGCAGTCTCTCTTTGCATTTTTTCCCCGTTTCGGATAATATCTTCCAGACTTAATTTATTATTCACCTCTGTAACGCCTGTAAATGCCCTTTCCTGCGATTTTATGGCTTCATCCATACCTTCTATGACCTTATCCATTTTCTTCGCAATTTCTTCACTCCTGTGCGATATTTCCGTACACTCTTTTTCAGACAGTAATCCACTACCTACAATCAGTTCTATTATTTTTTTATTGTATTCCAACATACGTCTGTGACCAGGTAGCTGCTCTGCTAAAGCTTGCTGCATCTTTTGATGCTTCCAGTATGGCCGGGTGCTCTCGATATTCTCCGCCGCACGTCTGTTATGTTCTATGACTCCCATAGCATATTTCCGGAGATATTCCTTATTGGCCTCCATATTCCCGTTCATTACTTGGATTTCTCTGTTATGATTGCCTCTGTCCGTCCGTTCCCCTCTTTGCTCCATGGCATGCGCAGCCTTTCCTAGATGTTTTTGTGGCAAACGGTCATCAATCCCCTGGTCTTTCAGGCTTCTGTGGTCTATATGGTTCTCTGATATCTGATATCGATCTATATATTCATTCACCTTCTCTGCCCATGCCT
>ERZ791605.1734-NODE-1734-length-10171-cov-2.130091_pt1 | contig 10171 bp, 8 predicted proteins | sample MGYA00509965_ERZ791605 | MGnify/ENA primary metagenome ERZ791605 (study PRJEB30046, sample SAMN00791923) | human gut metagenome | study: EMG produced TPA metagenomics assembly of the A metagenome-wide association study of gut microbiota in type 2... | reverse complement strand
TGGATCGATTCGCAAACGGAGGAGAAGAATCTTCGCGCGATCTGGCGAGCAAAGGACTTATCAGAGTATGATAATCTGAGCGCTTCGGCCTATCTCCGCGCAAAAGAGGACTATCTGATGGGGATTAATTTTTCCAGACTTCTGACATTAAAATACGGAAACAGTATTTCCGGATATTTGAAGACAAAGTATGCGGTAGTCTCAGTGGGACGGGTGATGACCTGCGTGCTGGGGATGGTAGTGCGAAGAGAGCGGGAAATCCGTGAATTTGTAAAAACACCATTTTATCGTGTGCTTGCGACTCTGGAAGCTGAGGGAAAAACATTTGAGGGAGAATGGAAAGCGGTCAAAGGCTCCCGCTATTTCGAATCGTTTGACCTATACAAAGAGAATGGATTCAAACAAAAAGAAAAGGCGCAGGAGCTGATCGCATATCTGAAGGAGAAAGAGCCTGTCACAGGACAGATAGCGGCGATCGAAAAGAAGAAAGAGAAGAAGAACCCACCGCTTCTTTATAATCTTGCGGAACTGCAGAATGATTGTTCCAAGCGGTTTAAGATCAGTCCGGATGAGACACTGCGGATCGTGCAGGAATTATACGAAAAGAAGCTGGTGACCTATCCGAGAACAGATGCCAGAGTGTTGTCTACTGCTGTTGCAAAGGAAATCAGTAAAAATCTGAACGGGCTGTCAAAATACGGGTCCGTGGCAGTATATTTAAAAGAAATCGCGGCTATGGGAACGTATAAGAACCTGGTAAAGACCCGTTATGTCAATGATAAACAGATTACCGATCATTATGCGATCATTCCGACTGGACAGGGACTTTCGGCACTTTCGTCGGTCTCCCAGGCGGCAAGGAATGTGTATGACTGTGTTGTAAAACGGTTTTTGAGTATTTTTTATCCGCCCGCTGTATATCAGAAAGTAGCGGTGACTGTAAAGATACGGGAGGAGAGCTTTTTCTCGAATTTTAAGGTTCTGGCAGAAGAAGGGTATCTGAAAGTAGCGGGAATTCCGCAAAATGCAGGAGAACAGAGTATGGATCCACAATTTTTCCAGGTGGTGCAGAATCTGAAAAAGGGGGCAGTCCTGCCGGTTTGTGCGCTGGATGTGAAGGAAGGAGAGACTTCTCCGCCGAAGCGCTACAATTCCGGATCCATGATCCTTGCAATGGAAAACGCGGGGCAGTTGATTGAGGATGAAGAGCTGCGTGCCCAGATCAAGGGAAGCGGTATCGGAACCAGTGCCACCAGAGCGGAAATTCTGAAAAAGCTGATCCATATCAAATATCTGAGCCTGAATAAGAAGACCCAGATCATCACTCCGACTCTTCAGGGAGAGATGGTGTATGATGTGGTGAACCAGTCCATTCGTTCGCTTTTGAATCCGGAACTGACGGCCAGCTGGGAGAAAGGGCTGACGTATGTGGCAGACGGAGAGATCACTCCGGATGAGTATATGCAGAAGCTGGATCATTTCATTATCAGCAGGACAGAAGGCGTAAAGCGGCTGAACAATCAATATCAGCTGAAAGGATTTTACGATGCGGCTGCAAAATATTATAAAAAACCGGTATCGTCAAACCGGACATCGCGCAAAAAAGAGAATTAAAAAGGAGAGAGTTAATTTATGAAAGAACTGACAGTAAAAGAACTTTATACATTGGATGAGACAATTGCAAAAGATATTTTTGAGGGAGTGACCTATCCGTGGGAAGTGCTTCCGAAAATCTCCCGATTTATTGTGGAACTGGGAAATACACTCAGCGAAGAGGAGTATGAAAAACAGGGAGAGAATATCTGGATCGCCAAAACAGCGAAAGTAGCAAAAAGCGCATCCATTACGGGACCGGCGATCATCGGAAAAGAAGCAGAGGTCAGACATTGCGCGTTTATCCGTGGCAATGCGATCGTGGGAGAAGGGGCAGTAGTCGGAAATTCGACAGAACTGAAGAATGTGATCCTGTTCAATAAAGTGCAGGTTCCGCATTACAATTATGTGGGAGACTCAATTCTCGGATACAAATCGCATATGGGTGCTGCATCTATTACATCCAATGTGAAGTCAGACAAGAAGCTGGTAATTGTAAAAACACCGGAAGGTGAAATCGAGACCGGATTGAAAAAATTCGGAGCTATGCTTGGCGATGAAGTAGAAGTGGGATGCGGAAGTGTCTTAAATCCGGGAACCGTTGTGGGAAGCCATACGAACATTTATCCGCTTTCTTCTGTGAGAGGATTTGTACCGGCGAAAAGCATTTATAAAAAACAGGGTGAAGTTGTAGAAAAACAATAGTGAGGGAAAATAAAATGAAAAAGATCGGGTTTATCGGAGTCGGGATCATGGGAAAATCCATGGTGCGGAATTTGAAAAAGGCAGGTTTTGATCTGCACATTTATGCAAGAACAAAAGCAAAGGTAGAAGATGTGATCGCAGAGGGTGTGACTTTTCATGACAGCATTGCAGACTGCGTGAAAGACTGTGAGGCAGTGATCACCATTGTGGGATTTCCGCAGGACGTGGAAGAAGTGTATTTCGATCAAGGGAATATTCTGGACAGCGCAAAAGAAGGTGCGTATCTGATCGATATGACAACCACCAGTCCGCAGATTGCCCAAAAGATTTATGAAGAGGGGAATAAGCGGGGATTTCATGTTCTGGATGCCCCGGTAACCGGAGGAGATACCGGTGCAAAGGCAGGAACACTTTCTATCCTTGTGGGTGGAGACAAAGAAGATTTTGAAGCATGTATGCCTCTGTTTGAAGCAATGGGAACCAATATTAACTACCAGGGAGCAGCAGGATGCGGACAGCACTGTAAGCTGGCGAATCAGATCATGATCGCAGGCGCGCTCTCCGGAGTATGTGAAGCACTTGCTTATGCACAGGCGAAAGGTTTGGATCTGCAGACAGTGCTTCATTCTGTGTCTACAGGTGCGGCAGGAAGCCGTCAGCTGGATCTGTTCGGACCGAAGATTCTGGAAGGAGATTACCGCCCGGGCTTCTTTATGAAGCATTTTATCAAAGATATGAAACTGGCGCTGATCGAATCCAATATAAGCGGTCTGGATCTCAATGTCTTAAGTCAGGTGCTGGCAGAGTATGAAGAGCTGCAGGCAGAAGGTCTTGGAGACGAGGGAACACAGGCATTGTTCAAATTGTATACACAGGAAAAAGCAGACGAATAAAGAGTTGACAAACAGAAAAGATTTTCGTATTATTGTATCAAATCAACAGTACAATGAACGGGAATCTTTTTTGCGTGATAAGCCGTAATTGGTGTGACCAGTAATGATAGACCCGTCAGACAGCTGCTGTGTCTGCACAGACAGGCTGTGAGCTGTGTAAAACACGATGGAGGAAATGATATGCTGGAAGTTCAGAAATTAAGTAAATCCTATGGAAAGTCTCTGGCGGTGGATGAGGTCAGTTTTTTTGTACCGGATGGTACAGTCGGGATCCTTCTGGGACCAAACGGAGCCGGAAAATCGACGATCATCAAAAGTATCGCAGGTCTGCTTCGGTATCAGGGGCGGATCGGAATTCAGGGACTTCCTGCCAGAAGTGTGGAGGCAAAGAGACAGTTTGCCTATGTTCCGGAGATGCCTGCCATGTTTGATGCACTCAGCGTCAGAGAACACATCGAATACATGAGAAAAGCTTACAACAGCGGGATTACGGATGAAGAGGTGGAAGCGCTGCTTGCCCGGTTTGACCTGGATGACAAGCAGGATAAACTGGGAAATGAGCTGTCCAAAGGAATGATGCAGAAGGTGAGTATCTGCTGTGCGCTTGCCATCAGGCCGAAAGTGCTGCTTCTGGATGAACCGATGGTGGGGCTGGATCCAAAAGCGATCAAAGAGCTTAAGGAGGTCGTGCTGGAACAAAAAGCTCTCGGAGTTACAGTACTGATTAGCACGCATATGCTGGAGATGGTAGAAGAGCTGTGGGATATGATGTTTGTGATGGAGAAGAGTAAGATCATTGGTTCTTACCGGAAGGATGAGGTGGGAGACAAGGATCTGGATGCGCTGTTCTTTGAAATGACAGGTGGTGAGAAATCGTGAGAGCGCTATTGTATCTGACAAAACGAAGTATGATCAACAATTTGAAAAAAGCAGTGAAAAAGCCGCTCACACTTCTGGTTGTGTTAGCCTGTGCGGCATATGCTGTTTTTCTGGCTGTGATGCTGGCAGAATTAGCAGTGCAGATGAAGTTTGACAGTGCAAAAGGAATGGTGATCATTCTGACAGTCTGGTCGTTGTATCTGTTTTTGCTGAATTTTATGTCATATGCATCCAGAAAAGGAATTCTCTTCCGCCCGGCACATGCACATTTTATCTTCAATGCGCCTGTGGATCCAAAGGTCGTGCTAATCCATGGAGCCTGGATGAATTATCTGAGCAGTGTGGTGTTCTTTCTGATATTTATTATCGCAGGAATTACAGTTTTTGATGTCAGTCCGTGGAGAATTCTGCTGTTTGCGGGAATCTGTATCTGTAATCTGGCATTGGAGATCAGCCTGATGGTCTGCCTGTATTCCAGTGAACGGATTTCGGAGAAGGCAAGAGAGTGGATCGGCCGTGGGATCAAGGTGTTTCTGCTTATGGTTACAGGACTGATCGTTCTGTATTTCTGGAAAAAAGGCGTATCTTTTGCAGCAGTTTCTGCATTTTTTGACTGGCCGATCCTGCGGATGATTCCAATTATTGGATGGGAGATTTCTGCATTTCATCTGATTCTTTTAAGTCCGGATCTGCTCAATGCTGCAGGGATGGTTCTGTACCTTCTGACGACGATCCTGCTTGTGATCCTGGCATACCGGATGCCGTGTAATGGAGATTATTATGAGGACGCGGCAAAATTTGCAGATACCTATGCAGAAATGATCAAGCGGAAGAAAAACGGCGAAATGGTCATGGGGCTGGAGGAGAAGAAGAAAAAATTCCGCCATATGACAGTCCGTTATCAGGCAGTCGGAGCAAAGGCAATCTTTTACCGCCAGCTTTTGGAATATCGAAAAGAAAGAACGTTTATTTTCTCGAAAATGACACTTTTGAATCTCGGGATAGGCATCGTTATGGCATTTGCGATGCGAGAGACAGCACAGGAAAGCGGGATTCCTCAGATTTTTCTGCTTGGAATTCTGGCGTATATGACTCTGATCTTCAGCGGATATCTTGGAAAGTGGGAGACTGAGATTAAAACACCCTATCTTTATCTGATTCCGGATAGTCCGGTGAAAAAGCTGTGGTACTCGACACTGATGGAGCATGTGAAAGCATTTGTAGATGGAGTTTTACTCTGTGTGCCCATCGGAATCTTGTGGAAGGTAAATGTGCTGGAAGTAATCCTGGGGATCCTGATCTACACGATACTTCAGGCGAACCGGATGTACAGTAAGGTGCTGGCACAGTGCGTGGTGGGAGATGTGCTTGGACGTACCGGACAGGATGTGGTGAGAGCTTTTTTCCAGATGTTCGTGCTGGGAATCGGGGTGATGGTCGCAGCGTTGGCAGGAATCTTTATAAGTATGGATTTAGTCTTTCCAATCGCTCTGATTTATAGTATGATAGTAACTGTGATAATCGGTCTGATCGCAGCCATCCGTTTTGATTCCATGGAACAGATGGCGTAGACGGATGAAGCTGCACAGTGAAGGTAAAAGACAGGAGGAAAAAAGATGCTGAATGATAATTTTGTGACCATGGAAATCGGCAAGGCAAAGCACATTGCGCTGGTTGCTCATGATGGAAAAAAGAAAGAACTTGTAGACTGGTGTGACAGAAATAAAGAGATTTTGAAAGGACATTTTCTGTGCGGAACAGGAACAACGGCAAAACTGATCTCAGAGCGTACGGGACTTCCTGTGAAAGGATACTGCAGCGGTCCTCTCGGAGGAGACCAGCAGATCGGAGCAAAGATCGTGGAAGGACAGATTGATTTTATGATCTTTTTATGGGATCCATTAGAAGCACAGCCACATGATCCGGATGTGAAAGCCTTGCTTCGAATTGCAGTCGTGTATGATATTCCGATTGCAAACAATCTGGCAACGGCAGATTTTATGCTGCATTCTAAATATATGAGTGAGCCATACTGCAGAAAAGTAGAAAATTTTAATAAAACAATTCAGGAACGTGTAGAAAAGATGAAAGAATAAACTATTTGTTGACATCCATATTCGCGTGTGCTATTCTTTAATTATTAAGAAACTTTAGCAGTTTAAAGCGTAACACTTTAAACTGCTAATTTAAAAGAAGGGGGAAGAAGATGGGTGTAAAAGTAATTCTGCTGGTGATTTTTTTTGCAGTGATGGCAGTGGTTGGGATTTATTCTCGGAGACATACAAAAAGTGTAGACGCGTTTGTGCTGGGTGGACGTTCCGTTGGACCCTGGCTCACTGCATTTGCGTATGGGACTTCTTATTTTTCGGCGGTTGTATTTGTCGGATATGCGGGTCAGTTTGGATGGAAATACGGAATTGCATCCACATGGATTGGAATTGGGAATGCAGTTCTTGGAAGTCTTTTGGCCTGGGTTGTGCTAGGGAGAAGGACAAGGGTTATGAGTCAACATTTACGGTCAAAGACGATGCCGGATTTTTTTGGTGAGAGATATCAGAGCAAGAGTCTGAAGATTGTGGCATCGGTCATTGTGTTTGTATTTTTGGTTCCATATACCGCATCCATTTACAACGGTCTGTCCCGTTTGTTTGAGATGGCATTTCATGTCCCGTATACATGGTGTGTAGTGACTATGGCAGCATTTACCGCTATATATGTAATTCTTGGAGGGTATATGGCAACTGCGATCAATGACTTTATCCAGGGAATCATTATGTTGATAGGGATTGTAGCAGTTATTGTGGCAGTGTTAAACAATCAGGGAGGATTTGTAGAGGCGATTAGAAAGCTTGCACAGATTGAAAGTGATGTGGCATTGACAGCCGGACAACCTGGTGCATTTACATCCTTCTTCGGACCAGATCCAATGAACCTTTTGGGAGTTGTGGTACTGACCTCTCTTGGAACCTGGGGATTGCCACAGATGATACATAAATTTTATGCTATTAAAGATGAAAAATCGATTAATACAGGAACGGTAATTTCGACAATCTTCGCCATTGTGGTATCGGGAGGATGCTATTTTCTTGGAGGTTTTGGACGTTTGTTTGATGGAAAAGAATTATACGATGAATCCGGAATGATTGTGTTTGACAGCATTATTCCACATATGTTATCTTCTTTACCTGATATTCTGATAGGAATTGTCGTCGTGCTTGTCCTGTCGGCATCGATGTCTACACTGTCCTCACTCGTACTAACATCCAGTTCAACATTGACTTTGGACTTTCTGAAAGATAATATCATAAAAAATATGAGTGAGAAAAAGCAAGTTATTACCATGCAGATTCTGATTGTGTTTTTTATTGTCGTTTCAGTGCTGCTTGCACTTGATCCACCGACTTTTATTGCGCAGTTGATGGGCATCTCCTGGGGAGCGCTCGCTGGAGCATTTCTAGCTCCGTTTTTATATGGGGTGTATTGGAAAGGAGTCACAAAGGCTGCGGTGTGGACAAGCTTTTTTTCTGGAATTGGAATTACAGTATCTAATATGTTCTTTCAATATATCTCATCACCAATCAATGCGGGAGCAATTGCTATGGCAGCAGGTCTTGTCATCGTCCCGATTGTCAGTGTCCTGACTCCCAAAATGGAGAAAGATACGTTAAAGCAGTTATTTGCATGCTATGATGAAAAAGTAGTTATCAGCAAAAAACATTCGTTAGAAGCCGGAAATAGAGAAAGAAAAGAATCCTGAAAATGGATTCTTTTCTTGTGCAAAGATGAGAATTATGATATTCTAAAAGTGTTCATTCAATAGAGCGTTCGCTCATTATATACATTCATTGGCAGATTCGCTGAAATTACCCACATGGAAATTTGTAAGCAGGAGGTGAGAATAAAAGTATTGACATTTTGAGACAAGTATAATAGTATATTAATTAGAAAAACGAACATAAGTTCGCGGTGTGAAGAAGGAGATACGTAATATGGCAAATGAAGATAAACAAAAAGCGCTGGATGCAGCGATTTTAAAGTTGGAGAAGGATTTTGGAAAAGGTACGGTGATGAAGCTTGGTGATGCAGGGGCGAATGTCTCTGTGGAGACGGTGCCGACAGGTTCTTTAAGTCTTGATATTGCACTTGGTCTTGGGGGTGTACCGAAGGGAAGAGTAATTGAGGTATATGGTCCTGAGTCAAGTGGTAAGACGACGGTTACGTTACATATGATTGCAGAGGTACAAAAAAGAGGCGGAATTGCGGGATTTATTGATGCAGAGCATGCGCTTGATCCTGTCTATGCAAAAAATATTGGTGTAAATATTGATGAATTATACATTTCACAGCCGGATAGTGGAGATCAGGCACTTGAGATTGCCGAGACGATGGTTCGCTCCGGCGCGATGGATATTATTGTAATTGACTCGGTCGCAGCACTTGTTCCGAAACAGGAGATAGAAGGAGACATGGGAGACAGTCATGTCGGTCTGCAAGCGCGTTTGATGTCGCAGGCACTCAGAAAGCTGACTCCTGTTATTAGCAAATCAAACTGTGTTGTGATTTTTATCAACCAGCTTCGAGAGAAAGTTGGTGTGATGTTTGGAAATCCGGAGACGACAACCGGTGGACGAGCTTTAAAATTCTATGCTTCCGTGCGTATGGATGTCAGAAGGATTGAAACTTTAAAACAGAATGGTGAGATGGTGGGAAATCGTACACGTATCAAGATTGTGAAGAATAAGATTGCACCTCCGTTCAAGGAAGCAGAATTTGATATCATGTTTGGAAAGGGAATTTCCAAAGAAGGAGATATTCTGGATCTTGCAACAAAACTTGATCTTGTGAATAAGAGTGGGGCATGGTATGCCTATAATGGAGATAAGATTGGACAGGGAAGAGAGAATGCGAAGATATATCTTGGACAGCATCCGGAACTTATGGAAGAGCTGGAAGAGAAGATCAGAGCGCATTATCATTTGGACGGTTCCGTAGAGAAGGAAGAGGAAGAATAGAATGTATGTCACGAAGATTGAGCCAGTGACAAAGACAAAGTATAAGGTATTCATAGACGGACAGTTTGCCTTTGTATTATACAAAGGAGAGCTGTCCCGATATCATATCGCGCAGGACACAGAGGTGGACGAGAGGCTGGTCAGTCAGATTCTCAGTGAGATTGTGTTAAAACGTGCCAAGCTGCGGGCAATGCATCTGTTGACAGACATGGATCGCACAGAATCGCAACTTCGCACGAAATTAAAGCAGGGATTATATCCGGATGATATTATTGAACAGGCGATGGCTTATGTAAAATCCTTTGGATATGTGGAAGACGAAAATTATGCAAGGCGATTTGTGCTCAGCAGACAGAACAGCAAGAGCAAAAAAGAAATTTATGCATCACTCTGTCAGAAAGGTGTCGCAAAAGAGACGATTGACAAAGTCATGGAAGAGTGTTATGAGATGGAAGAGGAACGGGGAGCAATTCAAAAAATTCTTGAAAAAAAGAGATTTTGTGCAGAGAAGGCGACAGAAGCAGAAAAAGCGAAGATTTGCGGGTATCTGCTAAGAAAAGGTTTCCGTTACGAGGACATCCGTCAAGTAATACAAGTTTCTGAATGGAATACTTGACATAATTGTGAAAAGAGTATAAAATTTAAGTGTTGTATTTGTACAATGAAAATTAAATAAGGAGGTGCTCCTGTGCCAACAATAATTACTATAATTATTGCTGTAGTTGCATTCATTGTTGCAGCGGTCATCACTCGTTTCCTGACGATTTCAAGCCTGACAAAAGACGCAGATTCGAAGATCGGAAGTGCGGAGACTCGGGCGAGAGAAATTATTGATGATGCATTGAAAACTGCTGAGACAACGAAAAAAGAAGCGCTCTTGGAAGTAAAAGAAGAGTCTATCAAGACAAAGAATGAACTCGAAAAAGAGACAAAGGAAAGACGATCTGAATTACAACGCTATGAGAAAAGAGTGTTATCCAAGGAAGAAGCTTTAGACAAAAGATCAGAAGCAATTGAGCAGCGTGAAGCAAACTTTACGGCGAGAGAAGAGCAAATTAAGCAGCGTGAAGCGAAAGTAGAAGAGCTTAA
>ERZ791605.1733-NODE-1733-length-10172-cov-6.333103_pt1 | contig 10172 bp, 10 predicted proteins | sample MGYA00509965_ERZ791605 | MGnify/ENA primary metagenome ERZ791605 (study PRJEB30046, sample SAMN00791923) | human gut metagenome | study: EMG produced TPA metagenomics assembly of the A metagenome-wide association study of gut microbiota in type 2... | reverse complement strand
CTTCCGATCTTCTTGGTATCGAGATCGGTGCAGGCACTTACGATGCCTGTAACCCATGCATCCTCCGCCGACGACACCGAGTACTCCGCCCAGCTGCAGAAGATCCAGGCTTCCGGCGCCGAGCTGCTCTACGCTCCGTACTACTACTCCGTGGCTGGCCCGTACATCATCCCGCAGGCCCGCTCCGTGGGTTTCGAGGGCTACGTGATGGGACCCGACGGATACGATGGCCTCAAGCTCACCGGTGACAAGTCCCAGTACAACAAGACCTACTACACCACCCACTACTCCGCCGACGACAACACCAACACCAAGGTGCAGGACTTCATCAAGTCCTACAAGTCCAAGAACAACGCCGAGCCGAACACGTTCGCCGCTCTGGGCTACGACACCATCTACATGATCAAGCAGGCCATCGAGAAGGCTGGCGAGAACGCCACCCGTGAGGATGTGCGCAACGCCGTGGCCGGCATGACCTTCGACGGTGTGACCGGCAAGTTCACCATGGACAAGTCCGGCTCGCCGACCAAGTCCGTGACCGTGCTGGAAATGAAGGACGGCAAGCCGGTGTACAACACCACCGTGCAGCCCAAGTGAATTCCATGAATTCCCACCGCATAATCACGATGTCCTAGCATGACTTCCGCATGAACAGGAGAGCGACCGGTTTTGCCGGTCCTCTCCCTTTCGTGTTTTCATGGGCTCGGATGCATAAGGACAGCCGTCGATATGCGGATATCGCCAGGCGCGGGCGTATCGCGCCATCAATCGCAAGACATACGAATATCTCTACGCGCGCAGCGGTAGAGAACCACAACATTGATAGAAAGGGGGAGCTATGACCGATCAGATCATCATGTTCATCAGCCAGCTGTTCAACGGTCTGAAAATCGGCAGCGTGTACGCGCTGGTGGCATTGGGCTACACCATGGTCTACGGCATCATCCGACTGATCAACTTTGCCCACGGCGATTTCATCATGGTCGGAGCCTACGTGCTCATGCTCACCATTCCGGCCATCGTGGCCATGGGACTGCCCGCCTGGGTGGCGGTCATTCCCGCCGTGCTCTCCATTCTCCTGCTCGGATTCGGCCTACAGGAGCCAAAATCCGCCATCGCGCACAAACGCAGCAATCCGCTGAAGCGCGAAAACCTGAAAAAGCTCTCCGCCGCCTACTGGTGGGTGGTCGCGATCGGCAGCATTTTCACCCTCGCCCGCTTCAGCGAAGCCTTTCTGGTGCTGCGCGCCCAGCAGATGGAGATCCCGCTCTATACCATCCCGCTGGTGATGGTGGCGATGAACCTGGTCTACAGCCTCACGGCTTACCCGTTCGGTAAACTCTCAGACAGCATGAGCCACAGCAAACTGCTGCAGTGGGGGCTGCTGGTGCTGATCCTCGCCGATATCGTGCTGGCGCTCAGCGGCCACTGGAGCACGCTGCTGATCGGCGTCGCGCTGTGGGGGATTCATATGGGAATGACCCAGGGCCTGCTGGCGGCGATGGTCGCCCATACGGCGCCACCGGAGCTACGCGGCACGGCGTTCGGTATGTTTAATCTGATGAGTGGCCTGGCTCTGCTGCTGGCCAGCACCGGCGCGGGGGTACTGTGGGAAACCTTCGGCGCCGCCTCGACGTTTTACGCTGGGGCGATAATTTGCGTGGTCACGCTCATCGGCATGCGCGTGATGCCGTCGGCCTATCGTCAGGATTAAAAACGGCTCCGGGGCCAGACCAGTTGCTTCACCGTGAGGGGTGAAAGCCCCGGAGCGCGCTATCTACTTTTGCCCATAGTAGGCGTTTGGCCCATGCTTACGCTGAAAATGCTTATTCATCAGCCAGCTATCGATGGGCTGCAACTGCGGATTAATGCCGCGGGCAATCCACGCCATGCGCGCCACCTCTTCCATCACCACCGCGTTGTGTACCGCCTCGTGGGCGTCTTTGCCCCAGGCAAATGGCCCGTGCTGATAGACGACGATCCCCGGCGTATGCAGCGGATTGGCCTCACCCAGCGTTTCGATAATCACCTGCCCGGTGTTCAGCTCGTAGGCCTCGTCCACCTCCTGTGCGCTAAGCGCCCGGGTGCAGGGAATATCGCCGAAGAAGTAGTCCGCATGGGTGGTGCCGAGCGCCGGGATCGCCAGCCCCGCCTGCGCCCAGGCGGTGGCGTGCGTCGAATGGGTATGCACCACCCCGCCAAGGTCGGGATAACGGCGATAGAGCGCCAGATGGGTGGCGGTATCAGAGGAGGGACGCCAGCGCCCTTCCACCACGTGCCCCTGCAGATCAACCACCGACATGTCATCGACGGTCATTGACTCGTAGGCGATGCCGCTGGGCTTAATCACCACCAGCCCACGCTGCCGATCAATGGCGCTAACGTTACCCCAGGTAAAGGTCACCAGCCCGTAGCGCGGCAGATCCATATTGGCCTCGAACACCTGCTGTTTCAGCTGTTGCATTATGCCGCCTCCATCAGGCCCGCGCGGGCCATCCGCGCCTTCACCCAGTCACGCGCCTTCGCCACCTCCGCCAGCGGGTCAGCGCTGGTTTCGCTCCACATCTCAATCAGGTACGGTCCGCAGTAGCCGGTCTGCTTGAGCGTTTCGAAGCAGCGTTCAAAATCGACCACCCCTTCGCCGAACGGCACGTTTTTAAAGACGCCGGGCTTCGTGTCTTTGACGTGTACCGCCACGATATGCCCGCTCCCCGCCTTCAGCTCCATCTGGACGTCGTTATCCCACGCCGACAGATTGCCGATATCCGGGTAAAGCTGGAACCACGGATTATTCAGGTAATGGGCATAGCCCAGCGCTTTACTGATCGAGTTCATCAGCGGGTAGTCCATGATCTCCATCGCCAGGGTTACCTGGGCTCGGCTGGCCATCTCGACGCTCTGTTTCAGGCCGTCACGAAAGCGGCGGCGCGTCTCATCGTTCGCCTGCTGGTAATAGACGTCGTAGCCTGCCAGCTGGATCACCCGAATCCCCACATCCTGCGCCAGCTGAATAGCTTTACGCATAATTTCCAGCCCCTGATGCCGCACCGCGTCGTCTTCACTACCCAGCGGAAAACGGCGATGGGCGCTAAGGCACATCGACGGCACCCGGACGCCGGTTTCAGCCACCGCCTTGACCAGCGCCAGACGCTGCTCCGGGCTCCAGTCCAGCCGCGCAAGGCGGGCGTCCGTTTCATCGAGAGACATCTCAACGAAATCAAAGCCCAGCGCTTTTGCAAGCTTTAGCCGCTCCAGCCAGCACTCCCCGGCGGGGAGCGCTTTTTCATAGATGCCGAGCGGAATGGATTTCGCCAACATAGTCGCTCCTTAACCCCACAGCTGGGCGATAGAGCGTTTAAACTGGCGCGCCGCTTCCACCGGCGAGGCAGCATCGCGGATGCTGCGTCCGGCAATAAAGACGTGAACAGGGATCCCGGCAAACAGCGGCAGGTCTTCCAGCGCCAGTCCGCCGGTGACGGTCACTTTGAAGCCCATATCAGACAGACGCTTAATCGCGCTGATATCCGCCTCACTCCACGCCACGCCTGCCGCCTGCGCGTCGCGGCTGCGGTGATAGACCACCTGCTGAATACCCGCCTCGCGCCACGCCTGCGCCTGCTCCCAGGTCCAGAAGCCGGTCAGCTCAATTTGCACATCGCCGTTGAACTCTTTGGCGACATCCAGCGCCCCTTTGGCGGTGTTGATATCGGCGCAGCAGATCACTGTGACCCAGTCGGCGTTGGCTTCGAAGCACATCCGCGACAGGATCTTGCCGGCATCGGCAATTTTGGCGTCCGCCAGCACGATTTTATGCGGATACAGCGCTTTCAGATCGCGCACCGCGCGTACACCTTCACCGACGCAGAGGATAGTGCCGACTTCAATGATATCTACCTCTTCGGCGATCAGACGGGTTGTTTCATAAGCGCTGGCCAGCGTTTGGTTGTCCAGGGCGACCTGTAACATAGGTAATGACATGATAGTGTTCCTTTTAAACAGCCGCCGCGGTGGCGTTTTTGATTAAATCCAGCACTTCCTGCTCGCTGCGGCAGGCGCGTAAACGGTCGAAATTGGCTTCGTCATCAAACAGGTTAACGATCTGCATGATGCCCACTTCCTGGTGGGTGGTGGCGTCAACCGCCGCCATGGTGATCAGGATGTCGACCGGGTCGTTATCTTCGTGGTTGAAAATCAGCGGTTTCTTTAGCGTGACCAGCGCAAAGCCGGTTTTTTTGACGCCCTCTTCCGGCCGCCCGTGCGGCATGGCTAATCCCGGAGCGATCACAAAATAGGGGCCGTGCTGCGCGACGCCGTCGAGGATTGCCTGGTAGTAGCGCGGTTCCACCACGTCGGCGGCCACCAGCAGATCGACGCCGATTTTCACCGCCTCCTGCCAGGTTTCCGCTTCCGCCTGCAGGCGAATGGAGTGATTCTGCGCCAGTGATTCATGGAGTTTCATGGCCGCTCCTTATTTCACGTCCTGCGGGAAATGAGCTTTAATCACCTCCAGCAGCTTTGGCCCGAAATCCGCGGGGGAAAGCATATTACGCACCCCCACCACGTGTTTATTGCCGGAGACGGTAATCTCCCCCGCGATATGGGTTGAAGCGATGATGATATCCGCGCCGTTTAGTTCGCTTTTGTATTCACCCACCGCGCAGCTGTTCACCGTGTGGTCGATATTGGATTGCGTCAGGAACTGATCCACTTTCATTTTCATGATCATGGAACTGCCTTGCCCGTTACCACACACAGCCAGAATACGTACGGTCATAATCAGAACTCCTTATTGGGCAGAGGCCTCTGCCAGTTGTTTTTCCGCGTCTTCTTCGGCGCGCAGCGCGCGGCCAGCGAAGAACATATAAGCGAGAGCAATCAGGATGATGACGGCCATAAACGCCAGCCCGATGGAGGCGAAGCCCTGCATCATCGGCGGCGCCAGAATCGACCAGTCCGCCATTCCCATCCAGGCGCTCATACCGGTGAGCTTCACCGCCCACACGCAACCGAAAATTTCAACCATGCCCATCACCAGGCAGATTTTGAGCGCCGCGCGCCAGCCGCCGAAGTGGTTGGCAAAGACGCCAATCGTCGCGTTGGAGAAGAACATCGGGATAAAGCCCGGAATAATCAGAATTGAAGAGCCAATGCCAACCAGAATGCCGACGGCAATCAGCTGGCCGATGGTGCCCCACATAAAGCCCCACACCACCGCATTCGGCGCAAAGCTATAGATCGCGGCGCAGTCAATCGCCAGCACCGCGCCGGGGATCAGGCGTTGCGAGATACCGTTGAAGGCTTCGGACAGTTCGGCGACGAACATCCGCACGCCCTGGGTAATGATGAAAATGGCCACCGCGAAGGAGAAACCGGTCTGCAGGATATAGACCGTCCAGTGGGTTTTCCCCGCCATCGCCTGCACGACGTCAATACCAAAGGAAAGCAGGATCGCGCCAAAGAAAATGGTCATGACAATCGCGGTGGAAACGATGTTGTCGTGGAAGATATTGAGCCAGCCTGGCAGCTTGAGGTCTTCCACACTCTCCTCTTTTTTCCCCAGATACGGCGCCACTTTGTAGGCAATCCACGAGGCAAACTGCTGCTGGTGACCGATGGAGAAGCCGCAGCCGTCGGTGACCAGCTGAGTCGGCTTGAACATCATGTTGGAGGTGATACCCCAGTACAGGGAGACCAGCACGGCGGTACAGATGATGGTCGTCCACATTCCGTAACCAAAGATAAAGAACGAGACGGCGATCAGCCCCGCCTGCTGAAACATGATATGGCCAGTCAGCATGATGGTGCGGATGCCGGTTATCCGGCGCAGCAGGACGTAACAGATGTTGAGCGCCAGCGCCAGCAGCACCGCATAGCCCACCCAGCTATAGGCCTCGCCCATCCGGTCGATGGTCGCCATCATCGAGGCATAGGTGTCAGAGATCGCGCCGTTGATGCCGTACACCTCTGACATTTTCGCCACCACCGGTTTAAAAGTGCTGGTGAGGATGCCGGAGCCGGCCTGTAACAGCATGAAGCCGATAATGGTTTTGATCGTGCCTTTAATAATCACGCTGACGCTTTTGCGCAGCAGGATATAGCCCAGACAGGTGACGATACCCAGCAGCAGCGGGGCATTGGTCATCACCTGATTAAAGAAAACGGTAAAGATGTTGTAGAGGATTGCCATAACACACTCCCGATGGTGAAGGCGCTGAACGCGCCTTACGCTCAGCATTTCTCGCTGCCCACTCTAATAATCAAAAATAATCACAACAAGATTGAATTTGATTAAATGTGACGCGCGCCGCAATAATCCTCTATTTCATTGTGACTATTGCCGATCAGTAGCGCCGAAACATAATTAAACATTTTCAAATCATATAGATAAAACAAAGCACAACCTTTATGGATGCTGGACCCCCTGAGAGATGATGCGCATCTCTTCGTAAAATTGATGGAAAACAAGATTGCAATCTTGAAAATCCAGTGACAACATAAATCAAAACCAATCAAAATTTGATTACTATTGAAAATACGAGGAAGAGCACGATGAGTAAAGTACAGACCATCACCCGTGAATCATGGATCCTGAACACCTTTCCGGAATGGGGCAGCTGGCTGAATGAAGAGATTGAGCAGGAGCAGGTTGCGCCCGGCACCTTCGCCATGTGGTGGCTCGGCTGTACCGGTATCTGGTTAAAATCCGAAGGCGGGGCTAACGTCTGCGTCGATTTCTGGTGCGGCACTGGCAAACAGAGCCACGGCAATCCGCTGATGAAAACCGGCCACCAGATGCAGCGGATGGCAGGCGTGAAAAAATTACAGCCTAACCTGCGCACCACGCCGTTCGTGCTGGATCCGTTCGCCATTCGCCAGATTGACGCGGTCCTCGCGACCCACGATCACAACGATCATATTGACGTCAACGTCGCCGCCGCCGTCATGCAGAACTGCCCGGCCGATGTGCCGTTTATCGGCCCGAAAACCTGCGTCGACCTGTGGATCGGTTGGGGCGTGCCGAAAGCGCGCTGTATCGTCATGAAACCTGGCGATGTCGTGAAGATCAAAGACATTGAGATCCATGCGCTCGATGCGTTCGATCGCACCGCGCTGATCACCCTCCCGGCGGACCAAAAAGCCGCTGGCGTACTGCCGGACGGCATGGACCAGCGCGCGGTCAACTACCTGTTTAAAACACCGGGCGGCAACCTGTACCACAGCGGCGATTCCCACTACTCCAACTACTACGCGAAGCATGGCAACGAGCATCAGATTGACGTCGCCCTCGGCTCGTATGGCGAGAACCCGCGCGGGATCACCGACAAAATGACCAGCGCCGATATCCTGCGCATGGCAGAGTCGCTCAACGCCAAAGTTGTGATCCCGTTCCACCATGATATCTGGTCAAACTTTCAGGCCGATCCGCAGGAGATCCGCGTTCTGTGGGAGATGAAAAAGGATCGTCTGAAGTACGGCTTCAAGCCGTTTATCTGGCAGGTCGGCGGCAAATTTACCTGGCCGCTGGATAAAGACAATTTCGAATATCACTACCCGCGCGGTTTCGACGATTGCTTCACCATTGAGCCGGATCTGCCTTTCAAATCCTTCCTGTAAGTCGCCGCCGGCAGGCCCTGCCTGCCGGAAATACCCCGCCGCAGGGTTAGTATTTTCACATGATTTCAAATATCATCTTTGCCGTTCACTTTTAATCGGATTCGCTCATGACGGAAGCGCAAAGGCACCAAATTCTGCTGGATCTGCTCGCCCAAACGGGGTTTGTTACCGTGGAGCAGGTGATGTCGCGGCTCGGGATCTCACCCGCTACCGCCCGACGTGATATCAACAAGCTGGATGAAAGCGGCAAACTGAAAAAGGTTCGTAATGGCGCGGAAGCCATTAGCGAACAGCGCCCCCGCTGGACGCCGATGAACATCCACCAGGCGCAAAATCTGGATGAAAAAGTGCGTATTGCACGCGCCGCTTCGCAACTGATCGCGCCGGGTGAGAGCATCGTCATTAACTGCGGCTCCACCGCCTTTCTGTTGGGTCGGGAACTGTGCGGCAAACCGGTGCAGATCATCACCAACTATCTGCCGCTGGCTAACTACCTGATCGACCAGGAGCATGACAGCGTGATTATCATGGGCGGCCAGTACAACCGCAGCCACGCCATCACCCTCAGCCCCCACGGTAGCGAGAACAGCCTCTATGCCGGACACTGGATGTTTACCAGCGGCAAAGGGCTCACCGCCGAAGGCCTCTACAAAACGGATATGTTGACCGCCATGGCCGAGCAAAAAATGCTTAACGTGGTCGGCAAACTGGCGGTGCTGGTCGACAGCAGCAAGATCGGCGAGCGCGCCGGGATGCTATTCAGCCAGGCCGGACAAATAGACGTGGTGATCACCGGCAAACAGGCCGATGCCGCGATCCTCAAACAGCTTGAGGATCAGGGCGTCAGCGTAATCCGCGTTTAAAGGTGCTGCTGAAAAAAGGCGACCGTGGTAGCCAGCGCCTCTGGCGTAATGCGATGGCGGACGCCTTTCTGCCAGACGCAGGTCAGCCTGGCGGCAAGGTCAGCCTGCCGGAGCGCCTGCTCTAGTCGAAAGGTTTCTTCCGGCGGCACCACGTCATCGGCATCGCCATGCCAGAGCAGCAGCGGTCGCCGGGCAAGGGACGCCAGCTGATGGCTGACATCCCATTCGTTGAGGCTATCGACATCAAAATCAGGCGAGGGGAACAGGGTTTGCGACAGGGAACGAAAATAGCCCGACCCCATCAGACAGGCGACGCTGTTCAGCTCGGGGTGATGCGTCATGATGCCCAACGCCGTCATTCCACCCATCGAAGCGCCCGCCACCGCCAGCCGCTCCCCTTCCAGCCATCCTTCAGCGATTATCGCCTCGCGCAGCGCAGGAAACTCCCTGAAATTCTGCTGCAGAATCGGCCAGAAGCGCTGCATCCGCCCGGCCTCATCGCCCTGATAGCGCGCCCCATGCTCCGGCGCGTCCGGCATGATCACCCGGAATCCGGCCTCGGCCAGCGCCACCGCAAAGTAGCTGTAGACCAGCTTCGACGAGGTAAAGCCATGATAAAAGACGATACAGGGCAAGGGCTTATCCAGACTCTCCTGCGGACAGGCATGTAAAATTTCACCACCGCCGAGGTTGCGCATTTCTAGTGCAATCATTTATCGTCTTCCTTCTCTATCGTGGTTAGGCGTCATGGGAAAATTCATTCACCAGGCAACCCAGTTTGCTACGATTCATAATGTTGAGAACCCGGTTACGCTTTCACAACATTTTCATTCGAAAATCGCGTCAGAGATAACAGTTCGGGAACATTCCCCGGCAATCCTGTTAAGGCTACCACTACACTATCACTATCAGGAAACGAGATATGGTTATGCGCAGGTTTTCACCGTGGTTACTGGCTATCGTCCTCAGCGGGTGTAGCGCCCTGCAGGGAACGCCGGAAGCCCCGCCGCCCGCCACCGACCATCCGCAGGAGATCCAGCGCTACCAGACGGCTGGCCTGCAGAAAATGGCCACGGTGAGCGTACTGATGTACGGTTCGCCGATGGATGTCGAAGCGGCGCTGAAGGCCAAAGCAGAAGCGGCCAAAGCCGATTACTACGTCATCATCATGATCGATGACACCATGGTACCCGGCCAGTGGTATTCGCAGGCGATCCTCTATCGTCGATAACGAGGCGGCGTCTTTAAATCTGCTTTACACAGCTTTGCGTCCATTCACGTTCTCCTGTGCATAATAACGTTCGGCCAGCCACCTGGCAGGACGTTAGCAACGGACTGCCCTTGGGACTACGTGAAATGGAGCTGACGATGAAACGATCTTTTACCCTATCCAGCCTGCTGTTAACCGCTGCGACGGCCAATACGTCCGCGCAGTCAGCCGAATTCGCCAGCGCGGATTGCGTCACTGGCCTGAATGAAATCGGTCTGATCTCCGTCACTAATCTTTCCGGTAGCCAACAGGATGTAGAGCACGCCATTGCCCGCAAAGCAGACGAGCAAGGCGCCTCCTGGTATCGCATTATTCAGATGTACGAGGAACAACAGCCGGACAGCTGGCGCGTGCAGGCCATTCTCTACGCCTGAGGCGCCTGGCGCCCGCGCCCCATAGCCCGCAGCAGCAGGTCGTCGAGGGTC
>ERZ791605.1707-NODE-1707-length-10344-cov-5.382350_pt1 | contig 10344 bp, 10 predicted proteins | sample MGYA00509965_ERZ791605 | MGnify/ENA primary metagenome ERZ791605 (study PRJEB30046, sample SAMN00791923) | human gut metagenome | study: EMG produced TPA metagenomics assembly of the A metagenome-wide association study of gut microbiota in type 2... | reverse complement strand
CCGGGCAATCGCGACCCGCTGCCGCTGGCCGCCGGAGAGCTGGGAGGGCTTGCGATGATGAGCAAAGCCAAGGGCCACCTTCTCCAGCGCCTCCTGGGCGCGGGCATGGCGCGCTTTCTTCGCCATGCCTTTGACCATCAGGCCGTAGGCGACGTTGTCAAGGATCGACATGTGGGGAAATAGCGCGTAGTCCTGGAACACGGTATTCACATCCCGCTGCCAGGGCGGCAGTTCGCTGGCCGGCTGACCAAAGATATGGATGGTTCCGCCGGAGAGCTGCTCAAAACCGGCAATCAGCCGCAGGCAGGTGGTTTTACCCGAGCCGGACGGACCCAGCATCGAGAAAAATTCTCCATCGCGTATGCCAATGCTAACCCCATCCACCGCCCGCACATCGCCATACAGGCGCGATACATTCTGGAACTCGACCGCGTACGTCATTGTTTGCCTCCGATCCTTAGCGGCCGCCCATTATCGCAATATAGTCCTGAGTCCAGCGGCTATAGGGCACGTATTTCCCGCCTTCCGCAACCGGCGTTTTCCAGAAGTGAATGCGGTTAAACTGCTCATAGCCGTTGGTCTCACAGCCTTTATCACCGAGCAGCGCGCTGGCTTTACAGCCCTCAGGCACCACCGGCAGCGAACCGAACCAGGCCGCCACATCGCCCTGCACCTTCGGCGTGAGCGACCAGTTCATCCATTTATAGGCGCAGACCGGGTGCTTCGCCTCGCTGTGCAGCATGGTGGTATCCGCCCAGCCGGTTACCCCCTCCTTCGGGAACACGGTGGCGACCGGCTGGCCTTCCGCCTTCAGGCCGTTGGCTTGATAGGGCCACGAACTGGAGGCGGCTACCCCTTCGTTTTTGAAGTCGTTCATCTGTACGGTGGCGTCATGCCAGTAGCGATGGATCAGCGGTTGCTGGTCGCGCAGGACTTTCAGCACCGCGTTGTACTGGGTTTCGGTCAGTTGATAGGGGTCTTCGATCCCCAGCTGCGGCTGGGTGGCTTTGACAAACAGCGCGGCGTCGGCGATATAGATCGGGCCATCATAGGCCTGCACCCGCCCCTGGTTGGTTTTACCATCCGGTAGATCCTGCTTGACGAACACCACGCGCCAGCTGTCCGGCGGCGTCGGGAATACGCGGGTGTTGTACATCAGCAGGTTCGGCCCCCACTGATACGGCGTGCCATAGACTTTACCGCCGACGTTAAACCACGCCCCCTTCGCAATACGCGGATCAAGGGAGCCCCAGCCGGCAATCAGCGCCGTGTTGATCGGCTGCACGCGTTTGCCCATGATCAGGCGCAGCGAAGCATCACCCGAGGCGGTGACCAGATCGTAGCCGCCTTTGGCCATCAGACTGACCATCTCGTCAGAGGTGGCAGCGGTTTTGACATTAACCTGGCAACCGGTGTCCTTTTCGAACTGACTCACCCAGTCGTACTGTTTGTCGGTCTGACCGCGTTCGATATATCCCGGCCAGGCAATAATATCGAGCCGCCCTTCCGGTTTATCCAGCGAGGTGAGCGGCTCTGCCGCCTGAACGGTCAAACAAGCCATACCCAGCACATAAAGGCTGCAACGGGCAATTTTTTTGCTCATCAGGTGTTACTCCTGTCACAAAGGAATTAGCGGCAGCCGTGCCGTAAAAATATCTCCTGAAATAAGGGTAGTCAGCGGATTAACGCCCCCAGGGGAATTTATTCAGGTTGTGACCCGGGACGCATTACGTAAAAATCGCCAACACAAGCAGGACTTTATGGATTATAGACAACGAGTTAGGGAATGAGGAGGGGTATGCATATTTCCTATGGTGAGCGCCGGTAAAATAATGACCGGCCTCGATAAAAATCCTCTTTCGCTTATTTTCGCAGAATGTTTATGATGAGAAAAATAAACGACAGGGTCAGGCAAGCTGTTCGCGAATAAGCTCCCCCAGGCGCTTCACCCCCTGCTCTTCGCGTTCCCCCCAGCCCCAGGCGGTATTAAAACGGAAAAACGAGGTCCAGCTGTCGGAGGTGGAGAACATTTTCCCTGGGGCAATACTGATGTGCGACGCCAGCGCCCGGGCGCTAAGTGCGCTAGCGTCGGCCCCTTCCGGTAGTTCGATCCACAGAAAGTAGCCGCTGTCGCTGTGGTGGACGATGACCTCCGGCGGCAGATGGCGCAGCAGCGCCTGCCAGGCCTGCTGTTTACGCTCCGCCAGCTGACGACGTAGACGGCGCAGGTGGGCGTCATAGCGCTTGGTGGACAGGTAATCCACCAGGGCTAACTGCATCGGCGAACTGGTGGAAAGCGTACTCATCAGCTGGAGCTGCTGGATCCGCCGCGCCTGTTTGCCGGCCGCCACCCAGCCGATACGAAAGCCGGGTACCAGACATTTTGAGAACGAGCTGCAGTGCAGCGTCATCTCCTGGCGATCCCAGAACTTCGCCGGTAACGGCTTTTCGCGGCCAAAATAGAGCTCGCTGTAGACATCATCTTCGATCAACATCACGTTATAGCGCGCCAGCAGCGCCACCAGCGCCGCTTTTTTTTCAGCGCTGAGGGTGAAGCCGAGCGGATTCTGGCCGTTGGTCATCAGCCAGCAGGCCTTCACCGGATAGTTTTGCAGGGCCGCCTCCAGCGCCGTCAGATCAATGCCTTCCCTGACGTCAGTGGCCACCGACAATGCTTTCAAACGCAGCCTCTCCAGCGCCTGCAGGGCGCCGTAGAAGCAGGGGTTTTCCACCACCACCCAGTCTCCCGGCTCGGTCACCGCCTGCAGGCTGAGGTTAAGCGCCTCCAGCGCCCCGGCGGTGATGACGATCTCGTCCGGCGAGACGTTCATCCCCTGCAGGGCATAGCGACGGGCAATGGCATGCCGAAGTTCTGCATTGCCCGGCGGCAGATTCTCAATGACGCTCATGGCGGTGGCGGTTTTACTCACCTGCGCCAGCGAGCGGTTGAGCTGCTGCAGCGGGAAGAGACGCGGGTCCGGAAAGGCCGAGGCAAAGGGCAGCATCGACGCCTGGCGGCTGGCCTGGAGCACCTCAAAGATATAGGTATTGATATCGACGGCTTCATCGCGAGTGACCTGGGCAGGCGGCGCCGGCTGGCGGAGCTTCACCGGCTGGGGGGCAACATAATAACCCGACTGCGGACGGGCGACGATGCGCCCCTGGCTTTCCAGCAGCTGATAGGCATGGCTGACGGTCATAAAGCTCATGCCGCTGCTGATCACCTGCTCGCGCAGCGACGGCAGCCGATCGCCAGGCAACCAGACGCCAAGGGCGATCTGCTCGGTCAGTTGCTGCGCCAACTGTTGATACTTTTTCATTGCGGCCGTCCCCGTACGATAACGTCCCATTATCATATATCAGTTATAAAAAAATCATAGTTTCCTGTAACTGTTATATCTGCAGCGGCGGCCGCGTCGCCGTGATAGCACGGGATGGGTTTAAAATATCACCACCCAGAATAGCGAGATTAAAACAAACCAGAAGATAATCATTACGCCAAGCGTAATGCACAGACTCTGTAATCCTTTTTCAGACATTGGCATTCCCTTTTATTTATTCCCGAGCTCATACAGTACAAATTAGCCGCGGAGCCGACAATTTATTATTATTTAATTTACGATTAACCGGCTCAGCGTTTTTACTTATTCTCATACTAATGAGTGACAATAAATCAGAGTAAAAATCCGTGGCGGATTTCGTAAGCCAAAATATGAGCTACGGCGGGTGGTAAGGATATATTATGCCGACCAGGTGACTACGCCATACCGGCGGCAGGGCCGCGTAGCCAGCCGTTAGCAATAATATGACAGACAGCGGAATAGCGCCTAATCACCTTCCGCAGGGATTAATCAAGGTTGCGCAAGGATATTTTCTCGCCCTGGCAACAGCTGAAAAATCATAACAGCGGCCAACTGTTATGATAAAAAATGGCGTGACTGCCTCTGCCCCTCAGTCGTCACCCCACCTAAAATTGCGCTGAATCAATTTTGTTGTGGAGTCCTGCATGTTCGGTCTTGATGCATTCCATCTGGCGCGAGTTCAATTCGCTTTTACGGTCTCATTTCATATTATCTTCCCCGCCATTACCATCGGACTGGCCAGCTATCTGGCGGTGCTCGAAGGCTTATGGCTAAAAACCAAAAATCCCGTCTGGCGCTCGCTGTACCATTTCTGGTCGAAGATTTTCGCCGTCAACTTCGGTATGGGGGTCGTTTCCGGGCTGGTGATGGCCTACCAGTTCGGCACCAACTGGAGCGGTTTCTCACAGTTTGCAGGCAGCATAACCGGCCCTCTGCTGACCTATGAAGTCCTGACGGCATTTTTTCTGGAAGCGGGCTTCCTCGGGGTGATGCTTTTCGGCTGGAACCGCGTGGGGCCGGGGCTGCACTTTTTCGCCACCTGCATGGTGGCGCTGGGTACTATCATCTCCACCTTCTGGATCCTCGCCTCTAACAGCTGGATGCAGACCCCGCAGGGGTTTGAGATCGTTGATGGCCAGGTCGTGCCCGTCGACTGGCTGGCGGTGATCTTTAATCCGTCGTTCCCCTACCGATTATTGCATATGACAGTAGCGGCATTTCTCAGTAGCGCGCTGTTTGTCGGCGCCTCGGCGGCCTGGCATCTGCTGCGCGGCAATCAGTCGCCGGCGATCCGTAAGATGTTCTCGATGGCGCTATGGATGACGCTGCTGGTCGCCCCCGTCCAGGCGCTGATCGGCGATATGCATGGCCTGAATACCCTGAAGCACCAGCCGGCGAAAATCGCCGCCATTGAGGGGCACTGGGAAAATCCGCCGGGTGAGCCAACGCCGTTGCTGCTGTTTGGCTGGCCCGATATGGACCAGGAGCGCACCCGCTACGGGCTTGAGATCCCGGCCCTGGGCAGTCTGATCCTCACCCACAGTCTTGATAAACAGGTGCCGGCGTTGAAAGAGTTCGCTCCTGAGGAGCGCCCGAATTCTACTGTGGTGTTCTGGTCATTTCGCCTGATGGCCGGGCTGGGCATGTTGATGCTGCTGCTGGGCGTGCTGGCCCTGTGGCTGCGTCGCGGCGACCGGCTATACCACTCGCGGCCGTTTCTGCGTTTTGCCCTGTGGATGGGGCCATCCGGCCTGATCGCTATTCTCGCCGGCTGGGTGACCACCGAGGTGGGCCGCCAACCCTGGGTGGTGTATGGCGTTCAGCGCACCGCCGATGCCGTTTCCGCTCATGGCGATCTGCATATGTCGGTCAGTTTATTGACCTTTATCGTAGTGTACAGCGCCGTCTTCGGCGTCGGCTACAGCTATATGCTGCGCCTGATCCGCAAGGGGCCGCAGGAGATGCTCCCGGCGACAACCGGTACGCCAGCCCGCCCGCTGTCCGCCGCCACTGAAGGTTATCTGCAGAAGGAGTCCCGCTAATGGGTATCGAATTATCGGTGATCTGGTTCGTGATTATCGTCTTTGCCACGCTGATGTACATCGTCATGGATGGCTTTGATCTGGGCATCGGCCTGCTGTTCAGCACGGTGCGGGGCGGCGGGGATCGCGACGTAATGGTCAACAGCGTCGCGCCGGTATGGGATGGCAATGAAACCTGGCTGGTGCTCGGCGGCGCCGGCCTGTTTGGCGCCTTTCCCCTCGCCTACGCGGTGATCATCGACGCCCTGTCGATCCCCCTGACCCTGATGCTGATCGGCCTGATTTTTCGCGGCGTCGCCTTTGAGTTTCGCTTCCAGGCTACGCCGTCGCACCGGCCATTCTGGGATCGCGCCTTTTTTGGCGGCTCCCTGCTGGCAACCTTCAGCCAGGGCGTGGTGGTCGGGGCGGTGATCAACGGTTTCACCGTCAGCGGTCGCGCCTTCAGCGGCGGCATGTTTGACTGGCTGACCCCGTTCAGCCTGTTCTGCGGATTCGGACTATGCGTGGCCTATGCGCTGCTCGGCGCCACCTGGCTGGTGATGAAAAGTGAAGGCGCGCTGCAGCAGAGAATGCGCAGCGCATCGCGGCAGTTGCTGGGTGCCCTGCTGGCGGTGTTTGCCGTCATCAGCCTGTGGACTCCGCTGGCGCACCCGGCGATTGCTGCCCGCTGGTTCAGCCTGCCGAATCTCTATTTCCTGCTGCCGGTACCGCTGCTGGTGATCCTCGTTAGCGGCTGGCTGTGGAGCACGCTGCATCAGCGCGACCGCCATGTTTCGCCCTTCACGCTGACGCTGGGCCTGGTCTTTCTCGGCTTCAGCGGACTGGGGATCAGCATCTGGCCGCATATTATCCCGCCGGCCATCACGCTGTGGCAGGCTGCCGCTCCCCCGCAAAGCCAGGGCTTTATGCTGGTGGGCGCCCTGCTGATTATTCCGGTCATTCTTGGCTACACCTGCTGGAGCTATTACGTGTTCCGCGGCAAAGTTCAGCCTGGGGAGGGATATCACTGATGCGTACTGCCTGGCCTAAACGTCTGCTGTGGCTGATCGCGCTCTGGGGAGGCAGCGTACTGACGCTGGCCGCCATAAGCCTGCTGTTTCGCCTGCTGATGACCGCCGCAGGGCTAAAAGTCTGAGTGGGATGCAGAGAGGTCCGAAAAGGGACTTCTCCATCTTATCTTCACTTTTGCCTGATGAAATACGGCGATACATCTGAAGAAAGGATATTGCTATGAAGAAGTTAGCTTTACTCTCCGCCATAATGACGCTGGGAATGTCGTCATGGGCTTTCGCTGCCGACAACCCGCCGCCGCCGCCGGAAAAAGGCGCGCAGCATCAGGGTAAACCGCCGGTGAAAAACGGCCAACACGATGGTAAGCAAGCGCAATACAACAGCAAACAGCCACAACGAGACGGCAAACAGCCGCAGCACGACGGCAAACAGCCGCAGCACGACGGTAAACAGCCGCAGCACAACGGCAAGCAGCCGCCAAAAGGGAGCGAGCACAGCGGGAAACCGCTGCCGCCGAAAGCGTAACACTCTGGCCTGGCTTCCGCGTCAGGCCTTTTTTCATCCTTCGTCAGCCATCGTTGACAAACTCTTGCCGTTCTTTGAGATGCCCGAAAAAAAGCCTGCATTGCGCCTGACATAGTATGTCCACGCCATTGTTCCGTCGAGAAAAGGTATGTTAAAGAGAAGCATAAGCGCCCTGCTGTTGCTGTGCGCATTATTTTCCGGGCATCTGTTGGCCCATCGTCAGGGACACGAGTACTTTCCGGTGCAAAGTCTCGAACAGCAGCTGCTGCACGAAGCGGATAGCGATGAGCTTCGCAGCCAGCACGAGGAGGCCGCCGCAGACCTGCGCGAACATCACCGCTGGCAGGACGACCGTAAACCGCGGGCATCCTGCCAATAGCATCGACTCGAATCAGGCCCCTTTGCGCTTCGGCAGCGTCTTCATCAGATCGTCCGGGCTGACGGAGGCCACAATGCTGCCCGGGTGCGGCATTTTGAGGATATGGTTTTTGATCTTGCCGACCACGTGCATTTCGCACGGACGGCAGTCAAACTTCAGGGTCAGGACCTCATCGCCATGGATCAGCTGCATCGGCGTGGCTTTCCAGCTCTTGATGGAGCCTTTCGCCTGCTTCGGGCAGAGGTTGAAGGCGAACCGCAGACAATGCTTAGTGATCATCACCGGCACATCGCCCTTCTCTTCGTGCGCTTCATAGGCGGCGTCGATCAGCTGTACGCCATAGCGCTGGTAGAACGCCCGCGCCTTGTGGTTATAGACGTTGGCGAGGAAGGAGAGATGGGTCTCCGGGTAGACCGGCGGCGGTACGGAGACCGGCTTGCGGGTGCCGCGCTGCCAGGCGTTGAGGCGCGCTTCATCCAGCATCTCCGCAGTTTCCCGACGCAGCTGGTTGAGCAGGCTGTTGGGCACAAACAGCGGCGGCAGATTAACCTGCACCTCGCGCGCATAGTAAATGGTTTGCCCCAGTTTTGTGACACCGTCACGCAGGTTGGCCAGCGCTTTCTCCGCCTGGTTAGCTTCGGCGAACTCCCCGTCAAGGGTGTGGGTCACGCTGACGCCATCTTCACAGGTCATGGTGAGAACCAGCTGCTCCTGCCAGCCGCTCAACGTCACATCTACCGCGATGCGGCGTTCGCTGGAGGTCTTTAGCAGCGCCTGTTGCCAGTTATGATCGAGGTTGCGGTTGAGCGGCTGATGGGGGCGCACTTTATGCAGATCCGCTGGCATCTCGTTCGGCCATACCCGATAACGGTTTTCGCCGGTTTTTTCCACGGTATTAGCACGGAAGCCCACCACTTCGCGCTTAATCATCACGTTGAGACCATCGCCGTTGGTTAACGGTTCACTGACTTCAACGTCGAGATGGTCTTTGCCTACCTTCAGAACTTCACCCACCGGCAGGCCGATAAATTTCGGCGAATCAAAGGCGCCGATATCGCCTTTGCGGGCATTAACAAAGTAGTCAGTGCTGCCCCGGTGGAAGGTTTTATCCGTGGACGGGATAAAGAAATGCTCGGTGCGTCCAGCCGAGGCGCGCGCCAGGTCGCCGCGATCTTCGATAATGGCATCCAGCATTTGACGGTAGTGCGCAGTGATGTTTTTCACATAACTCATGTCTTTGTAACGACCTTCAATTTTGAAGGAGCGTACGCCAGCGTCGATCAGCGCCGCCAGGTTGGCGGTCTGATCGTTATCCTTCATCGACAGGAGATGTTTCTCATAGGCCACCACCCGCCCCTGATCGTCCTTCAGGGTATACGGCAAGCGGCAAGCCTGCGAGCAGTCGCCGCGGTTGGCGCTGCGTCCGGTCTGGGCGTGCGAAATGTAACACTGCCCGGAATAGGCCACGCACAGCGCGCCATGGATAAAGAATTCGATAGTGGCGTCAGTGTGGTCGTAAATGGCTTTGATTTGACTGAGGTTCAGTTCGCGCGCCAGCACGATCTGACTGAAGCCGGCGTCGGAGAGAAACTTCGCTTTTTCCACACTGCGAATATCGCACTGGGTGCTGGCGTGCAGCTCAATCGGCGGCAGATCCAGCTCCATGATCCCCATATCCTGCACGATCAGCGCATCGACGCCTGCGTCGTAGAGATCGGTAATCAGCCGCTGCGCCGGCTCCAGTTCATCGTCATGCAGAATGGTGTTCAGCGTCACAAATACCTTTGCGCCAAAGCGATGAGCGAAAGGCACCAGCCCGGCGATATCGCTCAGACTGTTGCTGGCGTTGTGGCGGGCACCAAAGCCAGGTCCACCGATGTAAACGGCATCGGCGCCGTGAAGGATCGCTTCGCGAGCGATACCGGCGTCGCGGGCAGGACTAAGAAGTTCAAGACGATGATTGTGCAGGCGCATACGCGTGTTGTTATCCAGTATAAGGGGGTCGAAATGGCGGCTATTGTAGTCAGAACCGGGCGCAGACGAAAACCTTTTCCGCCGTCACACGACGACGAATTTTCACTTTTCAACAAAGTATTGACGGAAAAGATATTTCCCTCAAATCACGGCGAAGAGTACTGTCATCACGTATTCCGGATTTTCCTCGTCACGTTGTGAGTGGTTATCATCAGTCATCTTGTCTGGCCGCGGGTTCGCTCGCGGTTTTTTCTTTTGGATAATGGATAAGAGAATGGAAATGGGCCGCCTGGGCGCCGCGGTTACGATACGCATGCGTCGCGTCGCCGGCGAAACGCCTACCCTCACCCGCCTGCAGCGAGTGCCACTCCCCTTGTAAGCACAAATCCAGCGTACCACTTATCACTACCACATGCTCAATCACCCCTTTCTCATGCGGCGTTGATTCGCTCAGCGCGCCGGGGGCAAGGGTTATCGAAAAATGGTCAAAGCGCAGCTCGGGATCCCACGGGAATACTGGCGTCACCACCATCGCCTGCTGCTGCGGATCAAACGCGGAGGGCGCGGCGCTGGCGTCCGGGACGATGAACGCCGAAAACGGTACGTTCAGCCCGGTGGCAATCTTCCACAGCGTCGCCACCGTTGGACTTGATTCATTCCGCTCAATCTGCCCGAGCATGGCTTTCGACACCCCGGTCTCTTCCGCCAGTCGCGACAGGCTCCAGCCTCGCTGCTGGCGCAGGGTTTTAAGCGTTGCCGCCAGATGTTGCGCAATATTCATCCTTCCTCCTGTTTTTACTGCGCAAAGTATACCGCCATTTGTCTGATTTTTTCAGGACGTTTAACGGCATCGTACGCCACTGGCGGCGAGTTTTTCTCCCAGGGTAGCTGCGCGAACCACCGCTTGTGCGTTATAACGCACAATGATACATTGAATGGATGTTATAACGCACATGAGAATCATCTATGCGCTCGTTTAGTCTTCCGCTTCCCACTCTGTTCGCTGGCTTCGTCGCCGTGTTGGTGGGGTACGCCAGCTCCGCCGCCATCA
>ERZ791605.1673-NODE-1673-length-10573-cov-2.065317_pt1 | contig 10573 bp, 10 predicted proteins | sample MGYA00509965_ERZ791605 | MGnify/ENA primary metagenome ERZ791605 (study PRJEB30046, sample SAMN00791923) | human gut metagenome | study: EMG produced TPA metagenomics assembly of the A metagenome-wide association study of gut microbiota in type 2... | reverse complement strand
CTTTTTCCTGAAACTTTCCAAGAGATTGCCGGAGGAGTGCTGTAAGGGCAGATTCATCGGAATGGAAAAGGATGATGAATCTGCCCTTAACCTCCTCAAGAAGCTGTTGAGGAGTCATTATGGCTACCCGATTGAAAGGGTGGGGTACTGATCCGTATCGCAGTAGGATATCCAGTTCGCGTGGATCGTACCGGAGGGGCGAACGAGGGTAGCGTCTTCAACAGAGAGATCGACGCCTTCAAGCTCGATCCAGCAATCTTCAAACACAAGAGAAGTATTGTTGTTTGAGGTGGGGAAGGATTCCCCGACGAGGGCCAGTTTGACGGTATAGTATTTCTTTCCCCTGAGCTGCGCCCGCAGGAATTCATAGATTTTGCCGGTAATGACTTCCTTGAAAGAAATCGGCACTTCCTGAGCGTTTTTGTAGCGCCCTTGCTGGACGAACTGGACACCGTTGGGGCCAAAGGACTCAATGGGTTCGCGTGCGAGGGCGGGCAATTGTGTGCTTTGGACGAGGTAGCTGATGTCGCTGTAACCTTCAAAAGTCATCCTGAACTCGTCGGAAGCGACCCCTTCGCCAAGTGCAAGGACTTTTCTGTATCCAGTTCGAATTTTTTGGATATTCCCTTGAGAACCTATGATATTTGCCATGGCGTATCCTAAAAAGCGGCTTTGAAGCCATACCCCTTTCGGAGCATGTCTTTGGTGATCATCGTCAATGTGGTGAACTGCACATTCACCGTGCATCGCACGAAATTTCCTTGAGAATCTACTTCTTTATCGTAGGGGATAGAGATGGAGTCGATACAGAGATCCCGATAAATGACCTTTGTTCCGATGTTCAAATTGACGGCCGCGGCGATTTTGCCCCCAATGGAGCCGCCGCCGTCAACGCTTACGTCCGGGGAAATCATCCATTCGAGCGCGGCGAGTGGCTTCATCACTTCCAGATTTGCATCCCGCAGCGCATAGAGTTTCAGTTCAAGGTTGAACTGCGTCGGGCGGTTATTGTCCCAGATCTGTTGCGTGTTGAAGCGAGTAACAGAGGTCATCTGTTTTTCTGCTTGAATCAATCCTCCAACCTTCTGGAACATTTCACCCAAGGTGGAGTTTTCAAAAGGGGAAGACCAGTTGGCGACAATCTCTTGGCTCGTGCCGGGGCCGTAGATACCGCATACGGTTACATCCGGGCTGTAAATCCAGCACTTGCGGTGGTTGCTGATACGGGTATCGGTATTCCCGACAAGAGGGGGGCTGCTGGACTCCCCTTGCGGGGAATCCTTGACCTTTTCTTGCCCCTTTTGCGCTTCCGCCATTACAGGCCCCGGCGTTTCCGAATGCGCATGGATTTGCGGCGGGCCAGTTTTGCCGCTCCCGTATTTGCCTTGCGGCGGGCCTTCCGCAATCCGGCTTTCTGGGCTGCCGACAGACGAATCTTGCCGGATACCCTTTTCCGGACGACGACAACCTTTCCGTCGCGGACAACCTTGCGTTTCTTGTATGCGGCCTCAAGGACCATATGGCGCCCTTCCGGATCATCGTCTGCGTTTTCCAGCACGGCATCTTCGCCATAGGCAAATCCGGCGATGAGGTCGTCGTCATCTGCTTTTTCGGAATCCAGGGACAACTTGACGGCCTCGCCTACCCGCTGGCCGGCGGCATTGCTTTCGCCATTGACCAGCTTGTCGACGTCATCCTCCGGCGCGCCGAGAGTCAGCAAGGCATTGGGGATCTGTTGCCACACGGAGTTGTAGTAATCGTCCTCTTCTTCGGAGATTTCGAAGTCTCCATCAAGGTCCGCGACGGCGCAGACAAACTCGTCCAGGTTGTCATATGTGAAGTTCCCGTCTTCGATCCATCCCAAGACGGCGCTCATGGCCTGAGAGCGAAGCTGCGAGTCGGCATAGGACTCCAGAACACCGATTCTTGGGGCGGTGCCCGGCTCGTTCTGGGGGGCTCCTCCACAAGACTCCAGCACCATGCCATCCATGATTGGGAATACAGGATCGTCCATGATTACCGTAATTTTGTTGCTCATATTGAAGATTCCTTATCGGATCAGGCGAGGTTGTCCGGCGATGCGTCGTGCGGATCCAGTGATGCAGACGGCCCATTCAACCTGCCAAAGATCAATTTCGACCTGGGTCACTGTGACGATGTACGGACTGGTGCCGTCATTTTCAGGGTCACGGGGAGGGACAAGCCCACCGGAGATGACGAGTTCGTCCATGATGGTCTTGGTTTGCTCATAGAGGGCTTCCTGCGTGAGGCCGTCCGGCTCAAACTTGACTTGGGACGCCGCTTCCAAAAAGCGATGATCGATGTAGTCAAGCACGTCATTGATCCACCCGAAGCGCAGGTAGTTGGATTCGTAGTGCTGTACCATGTCGTCATCGGCGCAGGCTCCCCCGCTGGCCATCGGAATAATGGGGTTGATCCGCTGATCATAGAAGCTATCGCGATTGATGTTCTCGTCAGGGAATAGCTGTTTCACGCCCGTTCGTGAGAGGTAGCCACGCTTTTGTCCGGCGGGCGAGTAATGAACGCCGGGCACGTTTTTCGTGTAGGTGGCGTTGCCCCGGGCCTTTGCCGCCGCCATAGCCCCGGACACGCCCCAGACGGCCTTGCCGCCGCGCCATGGATCATTGGCTTCAAGGGCTGAATAATAGCAGCGCGCATGGCGGCTCTTCAGCCCCAACTCCTTGACCCACTCCAATGCCTGCGAAGGGGAAAGGTACGGAGGTACGTCGAAGAAATAGCTGATGTGCCTGTCGTCGGCGATTTCCGCCTGCTTTGCGATGAAGTCGGGCTCCACGTTGCCCGCGGCGAAGAGAAGGTTGACCTGGACTTGTTCGTTGCTGAATACCGATGTTGCCTGTAGCCAGTCGGCCAACTCGGGCACCCCTCCGTCCGTGCCCCCGGAGAAGGAAAAGAGCTGCGGCGTGCTCTTTTTCCACTCAAGGGAGAGCAGGATGGGTTCCAGATCCTCCCAGGCTGTTCCTTCCAGAAAATCACAGCGGAAATGGGAGGAACGCGTTTCAAAGACGGTTTCGATATAGGCGGGGCGCCCCATGTCGTCTTTGTCGTCTTCGCCAATGCCGACCTCGTACCCTTCGAGGAGGGATTCGTACCCGGCGTCATCCTTTTCGTAGATGGAGAGCGTGAACCGCTGGCGGGCGGTGTCCACATCTTCAATACGGACGGTCCGTTTCTGGCAGTCGCACCCGTCAATGGGATAGAATACCATCCAGAAGCCATCATCGCCTACGAGGACCTCTTCGTTGTAACGGTGGGCTGCCGTTTCCACCGGCCCGGAGAAAGGAAGCCATTCACCTGTTTCCGTACCCGGTTTGTTCGCTGCGGAGGCGACGTGCGCAACAGCGCAAACCCATTGCTTATCGGCGTCCGTGACCAGATCGCCCGGTTTGTACGATGTGTCGGTCGCCCATGCCGTTTTCAAATCCCTGAACATCAAAAACGCGAGGGACGGGTAACGGTATCCCTTGGTGGACACGACCCGGACGGCATTGACCCAACTGCATTCCTTACATGCGTCGGAAAGCTGGCGCAGCCCCTCCATACCGTAGGCTTTCTTGGACAGCGGAGAGCCGAGAATCTGTTCCAATGACGTTTTTCCACCGGACCATGTTGATTCAGGCTGGATTTCGAGAGGGACGAAGGGCTTGCCCTTGGAGGCCACGACAACGCACCCTCCAATGGAAACAGGCCCGCCTCCTGTTTTAAAGTTGTTGTCCAACGGCTCAAGGATCGTGATTCCAGCCGCATTGGTGATGGTGTGGTTCATGTTTGTCTCACTGGGCTATGCAGCCGGTTCCGCTTTGCCCTTTGCGGTGGGCGCAGACTGGGTGGGGGCTTTGTCGGCCGCTTTGGTGGAAGATGCTTTGGTGGATGCCAAGGCCTCGACCGGCGGGAGGGGCTCTTCTTCCGTGGTGATGGCCAGCGATGGATATTGTCGGCGCAGGCGCTCGATGAGGGCTGTGGTCTGGGAAGTTGCGGGGCGGATCGTGGTCACCGTCCCCTGTGCGGGGATATCGATGCACGGGCGCCCGAAGACCTTGATGGGGTTGCAGCCGTTGTTGGTGATGGTCAGCTTGAGTTTTTCCATGTTGTCATTGGCTCCTGTGGATCAGGCTCCCGTTTTGGGGACCATCTTCAGGGTTGTGAGGTATTCGCGGCCGTCGAACGGCTGAAGGTTGCGGTAGGAGAGTTCCCACAGCGTTGAGCGGGACATGAGGTCCGTGAGGACAGGATGGCGGAAGGTGATGGCAGGGACTGCATCGCCCGCGACAAACCCGGTTTGGCCGTGTTCGGGGCCTTTGGCGTAGCACAGGGAGGTGTAGGGTTCCTGGGAAGGGTTGCAGTACAGATCGTACTGGCCGAATATCTTGCCGACATAGTGCGGCTGCGGCGAAGGGCGGTACCCGGGAGCTGGAGTGAAAAAGGGACTGGGCAGATAGCGGAAAATGTTGACGGACTGCGTGTCGCCGACAATCCCGGTGAGGCCTACGACGCCCGTTCGCTGCGTGAGGCGGGTGTCGATTTCCAACAGCGCGGCCTTAAGGGTTTCGTAATGCTCCTGAAGGGTGAGGGATTCCGGCCCTTCGTAGCACCATTCCGTTACACCCTTGGCGTAAAACAGCATCTGCCGAAGAATCTTGCGATCCTTGTCGGCTGCCAGGAGGTTGCGCATCCCGGCGAGGGTCATGTTGTCGATATCGAGGCCGTATTCGCGGCGAAGCCCCCATTGGGCCTGAATGGTGGAGTCCCCGGCAATGGCCGCTTCATGGGGATAGAGGGTCCTGCTGTCCATTTCATGGTCGATTCTGGGGATCAGCGTCGGATCCTTTTCGATGTCCACGTCATAGCCGATATGAACTTCAACGCCGATGGCGGGGGCCTTGGAGAAGGTCACGTCGACTTTTCCAGTGGCATAGTCCACCGTGCCGGTGACGTTTACCATTTCTCCCCCCAGAGGGAAGACTCCCATGACCGCGCCCGCGTCGTCAGATGCAACCACGTTATGATCGTGCAGCACCATGATGCGCTTGCGTTTCAACGGGTAGACCGTCCCGAACGCGGTCTTGGAGTCGAAGGAGAATTTCGTGGTTGTCCCATCGCCGTCGCCAGCCTTGAACATCTGATCCATCACGGCATATTGGCCGTTGTAGGTGTAGTCGATGATGTCGCCTTTCTGGAGATCGCCGAATTTGGAGCCCGCAATTCGTTTGATGCGGAAAAATTCCGACTGGTTGAACTGGCCGGGAATGAGGGTGACCATGTTGGGCGTGATGGAGTTCAGCAGCACGGGCAGGATGAGGGACACCATGCGGTCGCGCATGATGATGCCATCGGTTGTGCTCATTTCCTTTCCGGCGTCTTCGAAAACGCCGGACAGGGCGGGCTTTCCTCTGCCCAGGGTCATGAAGTTTTCAATGGCTTGGTGGGCGCTGGCCAAAAGTTCATCGGAGGGGAGGGTTCCGCCGTGCTGTTCGATGAAATTTTTCAGGGCGCGCGCATGGATTCCCATGATCATGGGGGCCTGGTCGCCTGCGGATTCATAGACGGAATTTTGGGATGCGGCTCTGAACGCCGTGTTGAGCTCTTCCCGCGAGATATCGCTTCGGAAGGAGCCATTTGCGTCAAGAATCGGGAGAAGAAGATCTCGGCGCATCTGTGCGGCGCGGGATGTACGATCCTGCGTGCTTTTCTCAAAGGCAGAGAAGTCGGGCATTTGCAATACTCCATAGTCGATTAGGTTTTCCGCAGATGCGGATCTTTGTGCCTAGCTGACTACGGAGTGAGGGAACTGTCACGAAAAAGTTGCCCAGATATGCCGTATTTACGGGAGATGAAGAAAAATGTATTCAGAGATGAAATACTGCGCTGGATGGTATACCATCCCTGAAAGGCTATGCCATGATAGCCCTTGCTATTGCGGCTGTGATTAGGCCATTGTCAATGTGGCAGGAGAATAGACACATTTATTCTTGAAGAAGAATCCCAAGATTATACGATACAACATGGCGAGACACGCCTTGGAGGGAAATAACTATGGCTCGCGCAGACTTATTGACGCGCCTTGTTCAAGCCGGCCTGCGCAGTGACAAGGTCACCTTTCGTAAAGCGGTTGAGGCCGTAATCGCTGAAGAGCGTTCAAAGCAACACAATGTCTTGGCTGACAAGTTAGAAGATATGCTAAGGTCGTCGCCTTTCGAGCATTCTTCCCCAAGCAATGGTGGAGCAGTGTTGGATCCACGTTCTAGCAATTTATTTCATGAAATTTTACCTCGAAAACAACTTGCAGACCTCATTCTGACGCCTGATGTCCAAAAGCTAACAGAGGGAATTATTCAAGAGCAATACAGAGTTGATCTACTCCGTTCATATAATCTCGAGCCTCGCAATAGACTTCTTTTAATTGGCCCTCCTGGCAATGGGAAAACTACATTGGCAGAGGCAATTGCCGAAGCCTTGGCAGTGCCTCTTCTTGTCGTACGTTATGAAAGTGTTGTAGGGGCATATCTTGGTGAGACGGCTAACCGCCTGAAAAAACTATTTGAATATGCTTCTACCCGCAACTGTGTGCTCTTCTTTGATGAATTTGAAACCTTGGGTAAAGAACGTGGAGATGTTCACGAAACAGGCGAAATAAAAAGAGTTGTAAGTTCCCTTTTGATGCAAATTGATGCGTTACCAAGTCATGTATTGGTCATAGGCGCAACAAATCATCCTGAGCTACTAGATAGAGCTGTCTGGCGACGCTTTCAAGTACGCATGAACTTACCCAATCCAACTCGTGCCCGTTTATCTGAATGGTTTACGAAGTTTGAAAAGAGAATAGGGGTGTCTTTAGGCTATGCACCAGAAACGCTAGCAAAGCGTTTGCTTGGTTTCAACTTTGCTGAAGTTGAAGAATTTGGCACGACTATTTTCCGTGAATATGTTCTCTGCCAGCCTAGTGCAGATATGAAATCTATTGTCACACAAACGCTAGCGTTGTGGAAGTCTCGTTCTGCAAATGCGACGCAAGAAAATGGAGATGAGTGATGCCAGAGCGCCCATTACTGCTGTTTCCGACTCCTGCTACTGCTAAGCGCACTAAGTTATCGTCGGGCTTTGTACGTATCAGCAAGCCTACGGCAGTACGCCAATGGGAAAAATTCTCCCCCAAATTTCAACAGCTACAAGAAGCATTTGCGGCACAACGTGTCGCATTTCAGAAAGACCCTGCAGGAATAGAACCTGAACAAGTTCTTGTCATTGAGACAATTGGTTCAGTTCAAGATTTTTTTAACGCAGTGAAAAGAATAGAAGGTTTTGAATGGATGGGGGAAATGGCTGGTGACGCAGCGACACCAGATGAAGATTTTTTTAATGAGGATAAGCCAGAAAAAGAGTTATCCGCACACGTTTATATGATAATGTCTAACCAGAGAGCATTAGAGGAAATGCTTTCTCTCTGGAAAAAATATAAGAAAGACCCTGGAAAAAAACTTGAACGGGGCCTTACTAAGTTTCGTGACGTGTTCATGCAATTAAAAGATATTCGTCGCTGGGGTATTCAAGAACGGCTATTCGAAACTGGACTATTGGAAGTTTGGAAAGAGGACCTCCTGTGTGATGAAAGCCGAAGTGTAAGGTTTGAAACTGAATTATGGTTTCGTAGCAGTGCCATAGAGAGAAATCAGCGAGCCGAGCATATCACCAAATTGATTCAGCAAATGGACGGTCGCGTTGTGAGCCAAGCGATATTGGAAGGGATATCCTATCATGCAATACTTGGTGAAATGCCTGCCTCCAGTGTTCAAGCAATTATTGAAAATCCTGAAATAGAATTAACCTTGTGTGATAGCGTCATGTTTTTTAGGCCCATAGGCCAAATGACTATAGGAACTATACCTTCAAAAGAGGAAACAGACGTCTTTGTTGATGTGGACACCTCTATGCCCTCCGGAGAAGCAGTAATAGCCCTACTAGATGGGATGCCTTTGGCTAATCATAGTTTGCTTAAAAACCGCTTGCATATAGATGATCCAGATAATTTTGAAGCTGATTATGCTGCGACAGAACGCGTTCATGGGACCAGCATGGCCTCGCTTATAATACACGGTGACCTGTCTATACAGTCTTCACCCCTCAATAGACCGGTTTATGTACGCCCAATTATGAAGCCGATTCCGTGGAACACCCAGCCGCGCCCCGAGCTTATGCCAGGGGATTGTCTCGTGGTTGACCTTATCCACAGAGCGGTGAAAAGATTATTTGAGGGAGAGAATGGGGAGCCACCTGTTGCTCCTCATATACGAGTGATAAATCTGTCAATAGGTGATGAAAGAAGACCATTTATTCGTGCCATGAGTCCTTTTGCACGCCTATTGGATTGGCTAAGCGCAAAGTATAACGTATTATTTATTGTAAGTGCTGGTAACCACTTAACTCCAATAGAATTTGATGCGGATCTATCTCCGGTTGCTTCACTTTCGAAAGACGCTTTGGAAGAGGCTGCTGTTGCGAGTCTCTTTAACAATGCTTGGAATAGGCGGTTGCTTTCGCCTGCTGAAGCAATAAATCCGCTCACCGTGGGCGCACTGCATTATGATGATAGCCCTGATCTTCTGCAGCCAAATGTCTATAGAATAAATCCATTGCATTCAATATTGCCAAGTCCTGTATCTGCTTTTGGTAGTGGTTATTCACGTAGTATAAAGCCAGATGTTCTTTGTTCTGGTGGTAGGCAAACATATAAACTGCCGATGGTTGTCAAATCGCCACAAAGGATAGAAATAGGGGCGGCATATAGAAGAAACCCTGGAAATAAATTTGCCACACCGAGTACTGTCGCTGGTGAGTTAAACGCCACTGTCTATGGGTGTGGCACAAGCAATGCTACAGCGCTCATGTCACGCAATGCAGGTATTTGTTATGAAACGCTTGAACAAATTTTTGACGAATACACTGTAGAACAGGATATTCGTAAGTACGAACCCGCCTTGCTCAAAGCCATGCTGGTTCATGGCTGCTCTTGGGGCGACATAGGAAATCGCCTGATTACTATCCTTAATAATACAGGTAACGTAGAACGGGCAAAAAGATTAGCCTGCAATTGGTTGGGGTATGGCGTACCTAGCATAGAGCGTGTACTTGAATGCACCGAACAGCGAGCATTGGGATGTGGCGAGATTACCGATGGGCAAGCCCATATTTTTAGCTTGCCTTTGCCTCCATCGCTGGGTGCACGCCGAGATCGACGTCGTTTGACGGTGACACTTGCCTGGCTGTCGCCCATCGCCGCTCACACTCAAAAATACCGTGGTGCGAGTTTATGGTTTGAACTTAAAGGTGATTCACCTACATTCGATCGAGATGTACAAGAGGCATGTAGCGGCGAAAATAGTTGGCGCACTGTACGCAAGGGAACTTTGCAACATGAAATTTTTGTTGGAGAAAAAGCCGAAGTTATAGCCGATGGCGACAGTATCAGCATTCAAGTCAACTGTCGCGAAGAATCAAAAAAAATCATATCCCCAATTCCATATGGGCTTGCGGTTACTTTAGAGGTGGCCGAAGGGCTGGATATACCTATCTACAACGAAATTAGAGCGCGTATTGCTCCAGCTATTCAGATCCAGCAGATGCGGGAATAATGCAGTCCCCTAGCTCTCCTTTCCCTGTGAGGTCATAAGGCCTAGCAGCTTTTGGAACTATGTTTGGTCAACTTTTCGGTTAGGATTCCGTAGTATTAGAGAACCATGATGCAATTCAACTGTATAAGTGCAAAACAGGTTGTCAAACGAAGAAAGTATTCAGTTTCTATTTAACCCGTTTGCAAACACATTCCCAGACCCCGTAGCCACAGCGGAACCGCAGGCCACGGGGTCGCCTATTCTGGCTATCTCCATCCCGTTTACGAAGACGTTGGGGGAACCGGCGGCGAGGACGGAGCCGTGGCATGTGACGCAGCAATGGGGAGCCCAACTGTCTCCTTGGCGGTGAACGGGAATGCCATTGACGAAGACATTGGGGCTGGCCCCGGTGGATGGGCGTGAAGGAAAGCACCCATGCCCCGTACAGACATCCCCGAGGCGGCTGACTCCCGGCATGGCCTACTCCTTTTCCAATTCTTTCAGGTAAAGGTCGTATCGGTCCGCGGGGTTTTCCTTGTAGTGCAGCATACTCACCTTCAGGAGGGCATCGGATGTCCCCGATCCTCTCAGGCAGCATTCCCATTGTCCTATATTGGACTCGGCGATCTGTCTGAGGAGTAGGGTGTGCGTTTCAAGAGCGTCGGCGATACGCTCCAACTGTTCTGCTACGCCAGTGGTTTGACTCATTCTTAAACCTTTAGTTGAAGTCTATCCGGGGGGATTGTGCCTTGATGTTCCCCGGCGTCATTTCAAGGGATGATGCCCCGCACGTCATTTTGATCCGCGTGGGGGCGGACATGGTGATCGCATTCTCACCGTGGAGCAGGATGGTTCCGTCCGGGAGGATTTCTATCCGTCCATACCGTCTTTTCTTTTAACTGTGCAAACATTTCATTTTCCTGCTTTCT
>ERZ791605.1670-NODE-1670-length-10582-cov-8.577277_pt1 | contig 10582 bp, 8 predicted proteins | sample MGYA00509965_ERZ791605 | MGnify/ENA primary metagenome ERZ791605 (study PRJEB30046, sample SAMN00791923) | human gut metagenome | study: EMG produced TPA metagenomics assembly of the A metagenome-wide association study of gut microbiota in type 2... | reverse complement strand
TGGACTTTGTGCTGCCCCAGGGGCCAACCGGACCGACGGGAAGTACCGGCGTCAAGGGTGACATCGGCGCTACCGGCCCCGCGCCCACCATCACGGTGGAGGAGAGTTCCCCCACCGCTTACCGTGTGCGCTTCCACGGCAGCGGGGCCGACGTGGTTTCCCCCAACCTCCGCGCGAGCCCCGAAGTCTATAACATGAATTTGTCATCTACGGGGAGCGCCAGGGAAATCACCCTGGGCAAGCTGATTCTCAATGTGCAGAACGCCGGTACCAGCGCCATTCGTCTGAGCCTCCGGGCAGCGGACACTGCGGCCCCCGTACTGGTGGACCTCCGGCGAACCACAATCTACGACGGGAGCACCATTGAATTTCAGACCTGGAACAGCGTATCCTTTTCCACTGCCCAGATAATCGACGATATTCTCTACGACAACTCCCAGGAAACTCACTGGATGCGGCTCCGCCAGCAGGACCCCGCCACCAAGCTCTGGTCCATGTGCCAGATCACTACCTTTGCCTCGGCGGCAGGCGCCCGCGTTTCGGTCATCATCGACTGGTATTACACCGGCGTAACCTTTGCCGCCCCATCCGGCTCCTAAAAAGGAAACAGGCGCACGCCCTCATTCTGGGCGTGCGCCTGGATTTTTTGCGGGCAGCTGCTGCCCTGGCCTCTTAACCGCCGACTCCGTTCTCCAACTCCACCATGGCCAGAGGCAGGTCGAAGAGCTCCGAGAGATCGCTTGCACCCTCCAGCACAAAGGCGTCGGGGGACAGATCCCGGCCGCTCCAGTCCTCCTCAAAGTCCAGAGCCACCGCCACCGGATCCAGCAGATCGGGCCGATCTCCGGCATCGCAGGCATCCTGGAGGGCGGCGTAATAGTCGTCCATGGGCTGATCGGTCTCCGGCACCACCAGATAGCGCGTGCCGTTCTGATCCACCCAGCGGTCTACGCACCAGATCCCCTCCTCCCCCTGGGTTGCGGGCTGGGAGAGCACCAGGGTGTAGGCCGTGTCCGCCGCCTCTTCATAGCCGGACAGGCCGTAATAGGGATAGTAGCGCACCGTCACATGCTCCCCGCCGGGATAGGAGAGGGGGCCGGTGACCCGCTGGTAGAAGGGATCCTCCTCCATAGGGGTGAGCCCGGCGCCGGCGGCCAGCTCCTCCAGCCACGCCATCAGGGCTGTCCCTGTATCATGGTAGTCGCCGTAGTGGTCGGGATGGAAGTTCACATCGGTGGGGCTGTGGCAGGCGTAGTACCAGTCCCCGCTCCGGCCCAGGTAGGAACAGCCGCCGGTCAGCTCCCAGCTATAATAGGACTGCTCAAAGCCCACCTGGCTGTAGCGCCCCACCTGGAGGAGCAGTCCGCCCCATTCGGTGTTGTAGTCCGGCGCGTAATAATAGGTGGCCAGCACGCCGGAACCGCCCTCCGTCACATCCCCCGGCCCGGTTACCACAACCTTGTCCGCCAGCTCCGCCGGCAGGGCGGCCAGCCCACTCTCCAGGGGAACCTTCTCCTCCGTCTGAACAGCTAGGTTGGACACGAACTGCCAGCCCTCCCCGCGCTCCCGCATGCCTCTTCCACTTTCACTAGTTTCCAACCCTGAAATACCAATGCGATGCATTTCAATTCTGTCGTTCCCTTGTCATGCCTGATCCATTCGCTTGTCGCATACTGTTTCAGTTGCGTTTTTGCATCAGACAGTAGCTTTTTGATTTCAGCATCCGAAGCGTCCCGTTTGGCGTATTTCACTTCAATGCAGTAGCTGTATGCCATGTCGGGAAGCTGCATCAGGCGGGGGTGGAGGAAGATGTCGGCATATCCTTTGTTGCTTTCGTATTCGGGGCGTGCGATATAGTAACTATTTAGTCCCAGATAAGCGAGAATGAAAGCTTTCACGTGTGCTTCCCCCTCTATAAATTCACGGATGCTGCTTTGCTTGTTCAGGCGTTCGACGATATATTCGAAGTAAGGATTCCAATCACCTTCGTATGCCATTTCATACATCAGTATGTTTAGCTTTTCCACTTCCAAATTGAGACCGGAGCTATCTTTGTAGATGTCTATCATGTATCCATAGAGTTGCTCGCGCACCGTTTGGTTGGGGATGGAGAGTATATTCATCGGGCCTCTAGTGCCGTTGATGGTAAGCATACCATAATAATAGAGGAGACTCTTGAAGTATTCGGTTTTTATAATATTCTCGGCCGGGAAACTGTCGGCAATGATTCCGCTAGTGGCGCCCTTCTCTACTATTTCCTGTACGACACTTGCATTTTCTCCAAAAGTCTTGTCTACGCGGATAAGGTGGCGCAGTTTGTTATAGTCGGTACGGATGTTGGCATCGAGCATTGTGTTGGGTATGCGCATGTTTAGCAGATAGCGGTTCATGAAGTAGAGCACCATGTCCGAATTGTACATGGACGGTTCGTCCAGTGCTTCGGTGGAAAAGCAATAATTATCATACCACGGTTTCATGATTTCTATCAGTTCGTCTGTAGAGTGCGGTAGGTCCCGGCGTTCTTTGTAATAATCTATCAAATCGCGCACTTCGTATTCGTTGAAACCTATCATATTATTAAATATGGAGTTGCTGCTATAATTATCCGCAATGTTGAATCCGCTTGTCAGGTCGTCCATTGTCACAGGACTGACTCCCGTGAGGAAGATTCGCTCGATGACAGAGTTTGAATAATCCTTCACTACCTTGAGGAATCCGCGGAAGAATCCGTTGCCGTGGGTGATGCTGTGATAACGTTCATTGCCGTAATCTACCAGAATGTTATTGGCGAAGTTGTCATATTCGTCAAGGATAAGATATATTTTCAATCCTTTGCTTTTGGCGGACAAGCATAAGAATCCCAATATCTCGGCTGCGGTATCATATTTTTCCAGTTCTTCTGCGATATTTTTCCCTAATAGGTCACTATAATCTTTGGCAAAAGCACTCATCACCAGTTTACAATAGGTATTGAAAGTCTGTTTCAAAGTCTCCATATCGCTGGCTACACTGCTGAAGTTGAGCGTCAACACCAGATATTTGTTACGGTTGGGCGTGGGATGTTTGCCTATATATAATTCTCCGAAGCTTTCCTCGAATTTGTCTTTCTTGTTGATGTCGTAGTAAAGACCCAGCATGTTCAGGAAAAGACTCTTCCCGAAACGACGGGGACGGACAAAGAAAAAGAAACGGCTTATATTTTCTACTTTCTCTATATATTGGGTTTTATCTACATAATAATAACCATCACGGATGATAGACTCGAAGTCCGTCATCCCGTATGGTATTTTCTTGATTGCTGCCTCCATAATTGCCCTTTTTAATTATAGAGAACAAAGTTAGCTTATTTTCTTCTATCCGACAATCAAATAGAGACTTATTCCAGCGTTGGTTGTAAATTTGCCGAAGGGGAAAACTATTTCCCCTTCTTAGTTTCTATTGACTGTTCATCTCTTTCATCGCAGGATTGAGTATATATGTCTTGCAAATATAAAAAGTGATAAAAGAGGTGGACAACTAATGTGTAAATAACGTTGTTTTGAGTTTATCGGTTTCTTATATTAGCGATTATACCAAGATTTATGTCTCTATAAAAATAACCACCGGGCTCAAATACTATGCTTCCGTTATCATTAACCATGTAATAGCCATTAAAACTCTCATTCATACCAAAGTTACAATGGAGGTAAACGGAGTTTTCTTCATTAATGGCATATCCATCAACTAAAAAAGCGACTTTGTCTAGGTCACCTACGAAAACAGGATAAAGAGAAAGTAGGGATTTTTTTACAACTTCTAAATTCCAGCTTTGATCATTATCGCAAGTCAGTCCGCATTGAGAAGTATTTATTTGTCTTGAAATATTTCTTATTGGGGTTTTCACTGCAATAACAGAATTTACAATCTCGGTGGAAGGTCCAGTAGCAGTCCATTTATCATAATTATAACATTCTCCCCATACAGGATATGCACCAATTGTATTGTAGACATATTTTAGTAAAGTTGCGATCATTTTTTCATTGGATTGTGTCGCTTCTTTTTCCATGGTTAATATTTCCCAATTTATATTTATTCCGTCAATGTTTAAATAAGGTCTTAAATATGCCATAGCTTGGGCAATAGCAATAGAAGCTTGTCCTGTAGGATAGTTGCCATATAGAGCTCCTCCAGGTCTGTTAGGAGATATGCGTTCATAACGTTCTACGAAAGCTTGAGGCAATAGTTGGTTATATGGAGTAAATTGATGCCAGTTTGTTCTGCAAAATGGTACAATCATTACGCTTACTTCCCCAGGTATAGACTCTACTGGACGAGAACGTGTTGATGATGTATCTTTGTAGTTTTGAATTTTTTCCATTAAAATATTTTTGGCCATTTGCATCATTATGTTGGGCCCTAAAGAGACTTGATAAACCGAATCATTGAATGAAGGTATATATGCGAGTACTTTTTGGAATCTTTTATCTCCGGAAACAATAATTCTCCCATTCTTCGGACCGTTATTTATCTCTATTTCATAAATTAAGGGGAGTTTTTCACTTGATAAAGCTCTTGTTTTTTCAGAAGCGTGTAGCCTATATGTACTTTTTATACCAAATGCAGTATTATTATCTCTAGTTCGTGGTTCGGATGTTACAGATTCGTGAAACGTTTTGGCAATTGTAAGTGCCTCACTTTCTGATAAATCATAAAGACTACTATTAGCTTCTATATTAATCTCTTTGTCTAGTTCCTCTGTACATGCTGAAATTGATACAGCAAAAATGATACATATAAATATGTTTTTTCTCATAATGTTTTTGTTTACTTAATTATTCAATTGCTGATAGAAAACATTGGATTTTTGCACCTCTTACAGATGCATTCGGATATTTTGATTTATACTTTTCAGTAAAGTCTAATACAATGATAATTGCATGGTCGTTTACTACGGCGAATCCGTGTTTAGATATGTTGTTGTTAAAGTTTAAGGTAAGGCTGTCTTTATCCCATTCGTAGGTTCCGACCTTTTTATTATTGTCATAGTCGGATGAAGAATAATCAATTTCCACAGCTTTAGTATCTTTATCAAAAGAGTATAGTATTCCCGTTCGGTTCTTGGCAATTTCTTTTAATTCGCTCTCTATTATTTCTCGAATGTGCAGGTCACCACCATTTATCCAAGTGCTGGAGGAATCTCCTTTTTCTATGAACTTTCCGGAAAGGTAATCGGAAATAACTTCAATCTCTGCAAAATTATCAGGATTTCTTAAGTCACGCAGATATATGGAAGTGTTTCCTACATTGTTTCCTGTGATTAGGATTGCCTTACTATCATTTTGAGGTTCAACTGTTGCTATTCGAGGATTTTCAGACTGTAATCCAAGCCCCATTTGGAATTTTTCTAAATCAGACAATATATATACAATTCTTTTTTCTCCTGCTAAAATATGTATGGAGTTGCTACTTAATTCAATGGATTCACAATTTAGTTTGTCTTCGTTTGAGCAGCTAATTGTAAATATACAGAATATCAGAAATAACAGTTTCACTTGTCTATCTACTTTTGTATCGATCAAAATGTAAGCCCTCCTAATTGAATTATTTCATTATCCTTCCAGACATAATTAACTTTTACTTCTGTGATACCGGCATCAGGATATCGTTGCTGATATTCTGATGTTTTGTCACTCTGTAGAATATATCCGTGTGACATTCCTGTAGCAAATTTGAAGCCGAATTTCTCTGTTTTATCGTCATACATTAGGGTTAAAGAGGTAATGTCCCATTCGTATGTACCTTCTTTGAATATCCCCGAATCAGTTTTCATTGTGAACTTTTTGGTTTCTTGATTGAATGTATAAGTGGCACCGATGAATGGCTTTTCTTTTTCTCGTAACTCAATTTCTATCTCTGGAGGGATTCTTAGATCTATTGCTTTTATTATTATTCCCGGAGAACCAGGATGACCTTCGAGCGGAATTCCCCAATTGATAATTTCCGAGCTGTTGAAGTATATTACATATACGTAGATCTCACATACTATCTTATTATTGTCAGTATCAATAAGTCGTATCATGGTGCTCCCACTTTTGTATGTAGCGATGCATACGCCCATTACGTCAAGAGTTGCAGTTGCAATTTCTTGATTTTCTGATTCTAATTTATAGTTGTGCTCTGTTAAGTCTGTTTCTATGATGATGTGTGATGTCACTCCTTCCCATATGGAAACTGACTTCTTTTCAACTTCGTATGGTTGTTCTTCAGAGCAACCATACGAAGATATGAGTAATGATGTAATAAATAAAAAAATATAAATTCTCATTGCTGGGCTATTTTCTAGTTATATTATATAACATAGTCATTTCTTGGGTATAGTATGCAACATATTCTTTCTTTGTCTTAAATATGACATCACAATCTTGCAAATCATTACTTGTTCTGAAATAAACTTTAGACCCTATTCCCCATCCAATATTTACTGACCAATAATGGTAGTACCCTGCACGTCGAGGATGTCTGGTAATAACCACTCCATCTATTAACCATGCATGCCCTCCAAGTTTTCCAGTTATATTACCATCTTTATCTACTATATGCCCTGAACCAAATAGGAAAACAGGTTTTCTTTCAAATAAAGATTGCTTGGCAAGATTTCCGTCAAATTTAGTTTTTTGATCTCCCGAAAAATTAGTCATGCTTCTTAAGTAATTTATCATATTGGGAGTAGAAGTTTCTGTTTGCGTAATTACGGACTTTGTGTATTTACTACCTGTTTCGATATCTTGCAATACTTTATCTTCATATGCAGGGTGTGAGCCTGTATCTACATATATTTTATACAATAAGCCGGAAATCATATCTATTAAATCTTGTGGTGAACTTAATTCTGGTTGCCATGGCTTACTGACAATATGATCTACTGAAGTCACATAGTTCCAATCTACTTTTTGGTTATCTTTTATAGACATGGCAGGTTTTATTATACTAAATAACATTCCTATTGCGAGATTAGCACATCCTACTACTATATGCCCTTCATATTCGCTATTGACGTCATCAAAAATCATCATTACAGGCATCGCAGAATTGTATGGAGTATTTTGTGACCATTCGACTTTCGATAAGGGATTAACAAAACCTACTACTTCTGATTTGGGCTTTTCTACACCTCCGGCTGGATTTCCCGGATTATTATTTCTGGTAGATACTTCATCAGTAGTTATAATTTGGTCTTTAATATTTTGATAAGATACTTCTCTTTGGGGAATGTTTAGTTGTTGGGCGATTTTATAGAGGGTAGAATCTCTTTTAGTAGACTTTATATCTTCTATGTGTTGGATATCTAAAAGGATATTCTTTTTGGATACTTCCAGTAAGTAACCTATCCTATTATCAGTTTCACTATCTGGACAATAATTGTCTGTATAGAAAAGGACTTCGGGCATTCTTTCATCACCACATACTACTGCCAGACTTTTGCTGCCATCATCGTTGGCTAACTCAACATTAAATATAGGTACAGCGAGTTCATTGGGTATTGATGAACGAGTTGTAGTTATGGTTTCAATAATATTGTTATTTTGGGTAATATAATACTTCTTTTTAATAGCCACTTTTGATAGTTTTGAGTTTCGTGTAGTAGCTACTTTTTTAGTTTCTATATTATTCTTAAAATCAGAGATAACATTGGTTATTTCCTCGTCAGATAGTTCTTGGGGAGCATCATACGCAATACTGGTAAACTCCTCCGGGGTTAAAATGATCTTATCGCTCTCTGTGTTTTTCTCATTAAAGTTGCTGATAACGTTAGTATCTGTGCATGATAAAAGAAGAAATGAAGCAATAAGTGTGTATAAGAAATATTTATTCTTTGGCATATTGTTTTTATCTTACGGAAATATTATTTAAGTAATCCATTTTGTAGCACCATTCTTTAATACCTTTGGCTTCAAAACACGTATTGGCATTACTGTCTAATTTATAGTAACCTGTACACTCGTCTGCCCATCCTAAGTTGGCATGCCAGTATACATCGTTATTCTTCACTAATTGGCGGGTAACTATGGATTTTTCAGTTATTAACATGCCAGAGATGATGAAGGCATGATCGGAGGTTAACATCATAATTAAGCGTCCTGCACGTAATGCTGCCCATGCTAAATCACCATTAAAAGAGGCTTTAGGTTTGTAGTTAAAATATTTATTCATTGTCTTTAACATGTTTACTTCAGAAACTTCGCTTGCAATGACGGCACCATCCCAATCTTTTTTTGAGGTTGTATGATTTTCGCGGTAAAGATCAATTATTAGACACTCTGCATCACCGCGTCCTCTCTCACTAGATCCTGGATCATCAATCTTAGGAGTTTGTGCCATTAGATCCCAATTCGGAATAAAGCTACCATGTCCATCAGGATTAGGAAATGAAATTTGTGGAATTCTACGACGGTGGGTATACGTCATCATTTGGGCCATAGCAATGTTCACGCATCCTGCGGGAACTGCAGTATAATTTTTTCCCCCATTTTCTGTTCTTACCCAATCAAGTAAATCATTATAACCGAACGCTCCATTGTAGGGAAATTCTTGTCCCCAGTTAGTTTTCACGAGTGGAAAAATAGATGTTTCAAGAATTTGCATTTCTATATCTCCTATTTGTACAGCAGTTGATCTTGTTGTAGGCTTTGCATCAATAACAACTATATTATCTTTGACTTTCTCATAAGAAATTTCATTTATAGGTACTTCTAGTTCTTTACTAATCTTCTTAAGTGTTGGGAGCCGCAAAGAGTCTACAGCTTCTTTCATCTTTATTGTATTATATAGATAACTTGCTTTTGAAGCATGTAATAGTTTGCTAGCTCCTGTTTGCTCCATCATTTTTTCACTACTACATTTAGGAATGAAGGCAATGATGGCAGGAAAATTTGTATTCGCTGAAACTATAGCACGACCCATAGAAGAGCCATTGCTAAATTCGATTTCACAAATTTTAGATGTAATATCGTCATTGCTAATGGCTCTTGTTGCTTGTTCTTGTTCTTTGAATTCTCCCTCTTTATTTATGAAACTCTCTTTTACAATTTTTAATGAAGTTGCATTGCTTCTTGTTGTTGTTCCGTTTTGCAGATTAGCAAAAGCATTTACCATATCAAAAAGAGTTTTCTCTTCCAAATCTTTTGTTTCCTCATAGGAGATGCTGAAGACTTCATCTTGTGTAAGTTTGATCTTCTTTTGAGAGATAAAATCTTCAGAAATATCATTCGTACACGAATGGATGGTGAATAGGCTGGCTATTGCACACAAAGAATAGAATAGCTTTTTCATACTTTTAATTATTAAGTTGCGTAATGATTGCATGTTTGTTACTTTTATGGTATTGAGTGCTCTATTTCAAACTCCCCAATGAAAGTCATGTCTCTTTCTATATAAAGAAGCTCATAATAGCCAGTTTTGTAGCCTGTTAAATCAATTTTATAAGTCTCTTGCTCATTAGGGGGGATTATCACATCTTGGAACATGATATTTCCTTGTTGATCTTTTACTTGGAGAGTGACTTGATTGTCGATGTTTTCAAGAAAACGAATTTCAATAGAGTTTTCGTCGAGAATGGCTTCTATGGGGATAGGAACAAGTGCTCTTTTCTGGTAATGCCATCTTTCGAAAACTAGGTGCTTAGTTCTACGCTCTGATAGATTATTGGCTTCCATTGTCATGAATGAAATACTAATCAATAATAGTACAATACTTAGCTTTCTCATATTTTTAAATGTTTCTTGCAAATTTATGGCAATATGAGGGGTAATACAAGCAAAAGATGTTTTTCGACGTGGACAAACTGATGTTGATAATCAGATGGTTACACCTGATTGCGTGGACATAGCTATACCTAATAAATTATTTCGATCTAAAAAGGAATATTAGCGCATGTTTTCAATTAAATATTCTCGTAATGTCGTATTATTGTTTGGTAACGTAATTCCTAGTTTTTGTCTAAGTCGGAGTCGTTTTTTTCTTACCGAATCGACAGTGATATTTATTAATTGTGCTTCTGCATTAGTGTCAAACCCATACATATAAAGACAACAATACATAAAATCTTGTATCTGTAAATCTGGACACAGACTATATATGTACCTGTGGAGATTGGGGTAAATATGTGTTATTTCATCTGTGATCAGTTTCCATTGCTCATCTGTTATTAATGATCTATTATTTCTTGGTTTATTTTGAGTCGTTAAATGTGTCAGTTCTTTAAATAGAGGTGAATTCTCTAAAGACTTATTTTGTAGTTCTTTATAATTGGCGGTTAAGAGGATTATTTCTTCCTGCATTTTATTATAGTATTCATTTTTCTCTTTGGATGTATCTAATAACCTTTTTTTCTTTTCTAGTTCTAATGACACATTGAGTAAGTTTGTTTTTATCAGGTATAATTCATCCCGTTGTCTTTGGATTTTTTCTTTTGCTTTTTTGCGATATAATAGGTATCCTATTGTTATTAATAGTAACGTTATAATGCAGATAATTGAAATTATAATGTAGCTTTGTTGTTTAATTTTTAATCTATCGACTTCTTTGCTGATTTTTAGGTGATTAT
>ERZ791605.1666-NODE-1666-length-10611-cov-11.947707_pt1 | contig 10611 bp, 9 predicted proteins | sample MGYA00509965_ERZ791605 | MGnify/ENA primary metagenome ERZ791605 (study PRJEB30046, sample SAMN00791923) | human gut metagenome | study: EMG produced TPA metagenomics assembly of the A metagenome-wide association study of gut microbiota in type 2... | reverse complement strand
TTAACTTGTTTTCTCCGATACGGAAATACTTTGACGCTTCTTCAATGGTAAGGGTATATTTTTCCCATACGGGAATATCCTGTGCATTACTCATAAAACACCCCCTCACTTTCGATTACATCTGCTATATCCGTACACATCTGTTCTACAAGCATTTCCTGTTTTTCGGAAAGGTTGGTACATTCATCAATCATTTTCATGTAGTTTGAGCCTGTCAGCCTGTCGATTTCCTCTATCATCACGATTGACGGCATGACCTGTCTTTCCAGCCATTGCAGAGTGCGTTCCATATTGACAGGTACGGGGTTCATTTCAAAAGGTAAACTGTCATGGGAAATGAATATCTCCCACAGCGGATAATCGGGAAATTGCACAAAATCAGTAATAAGGTAAAACACCAACCCATGAGGGTTATATGTCAATAACAATTCCTCAACTGCCTGTACTGCCTTTTTATCACGCAGACGAATTTCAAAACGGTTGATAATATCCGTATGTTTCTTTTTGGTTGCCTGTTCCTTTTGTTTTTCATACAGGCAGAAATATTTTGTGCTTGCCTTTGAGCCGATATAAAGGGTACTTGCTAAATTACGGTTTTTTCCGCTTAGTTTTCCACCTTGTACATTTTCATAGTTTTTACAGCGACAATCCGCACCGCCATTTTTGTATTTTTCAGACAAAACGGGAATATCCAGCAGACCGCACATATCATTGATTGCCAAGTCAAAACGTCGGATAACACCGCCACAGTCAAGACAGCGGTTTAAAAATGAATACCAATCCCTGTTCTGTGCCTGTAAGACATATTCCATGTTGCGTGAGCCTGCCCCTTTTAATTCTAAAAATACACCCATGTGTTCATCATCAGAAGCCATGACCTTGATTTCCCCGTAGGCATAATGCTCCTTATAGCCATAATACCCATAGTCATAATGGATAAAATAGTCCGCTTTCATGCCAAGCACCTTTCGGATAACTTCTAATGCGTCAGTCGTTGGAAAACGGACAGACAGATAATCAACGAGCAGATAAAAAGGCTTATCACAGACATAGTAATTCAGACAACGCAGGATAATGTTCTGTGTTTCTTTACTTGCGTTGGCTTTTCCGTTCTCAAAGCGGTTGATACTATATCTTGATACATGGGTAAGACTTGCAAGTTCTCCTTGTGAAAGACCGCTTGCAAGACGTTTGTTCTTCATTTCAAGTGCAAATTCTAAATTGTTCATTGTATTCCTCCAATCCCACAACAGCCTTGAAATACCTGTAAACCACTATTCAAAAGAATGTGAAATTACTATCTTCTTAAAACTTCTCATTACTACTCACAGGTTTGGGGTTGTATGGTTTTTGACTTGTCTTTTGTGAAATAGTGCCCCCCTGTTAGATAACGGGGGCACAGTCAAGGCTCGCAGGCTCGCCAGCCGACAAAGCATTTCTTCCCCTTGACACAAGGTGTCATGGCGGTAAGCCTGAGAGGCTTCCGCCACCGTGTCAGAAATACTTTGTCAGCAAGTCCTGTTTTGCCTTTTCTAACAAGTTCCATTTCAACCAATATTCATATCTACGGGTTTAATCAGATGGGTATTTCTTTTTGAATGTTTTTGTATTTCATGCTATTGTGCTTATTCACTCACAATAGCATAGTAATTCTTATATGCTTATTTGTCAATATCTTTTTTTGTCTTTACAAATCATATTAAGCATGATAGACTTATAACAGTGAAGATATAACGAGATATGGAGGGTTGTGCAATGAAAATAAGCCATTTAGGAAATAATATACAGACCATAAGAAAATTTAGGGGAATGAAACAACAGGAACTTGCGGACAAAATCGGTATCAATATGCAGAGCCTTTCCAAGATTGAAAGAGGGTTGAACTATCCTGCTTATGAAACGCTGGAAAAGATAATGGAAGTGCTGGACGTAACGCCGAATGAATTATTATCGGGAGAATGGAAGTATGTCAATCAGTCTGAAAAAGAAGTCTGTCAGTTTTTAAGAACAGAAGAACGTCTAAATGCAGAACTGAAACACGGACACTATGATAACTTCTTTGACAGCGAGGAAGAATGGCTGGAATATGAGTTGGAAAAGTTACGGGAATACATTACAGACTATATCAACGGGAAAAGCATTGAAGCGTCCGACCTTTACCCAATCAAAGAATTTATCCAGCATTTGAAGTTTCAAAAATTACTAGACCGCTATGATGATTTATACAGTATGGATATGTTTGGGGAAAGCATAGAGGGACATAAATATAGGACACCTTATCAAGTCGTGAAAATGATAAATCCGAACTCAAAAGAGGATATGGAACTGTTACGGGAAGTATTAAGGAATAACCATTTTGATGATGAGGACGAGTAATCTTTTTCCTCTTGCGAGAAGATACAGCAAACAAAAAGCCCGATCAAGAGTGCAAAGCACCACCAATGGTGGCAAGCTCTTGACAGGGCTTTTTCTTTTCTGTTGTGGGTACTCAAGAGGAAAAAAGGAAAAGTGTGATGTCTCAATTTTTTTATCTTGCACGCATAAAAAGATTGAAAGAGGTGTTTGTTTCCAGTATAATGTTTTTTGTATAGAAGCAAGGATTGAATTTTTTTGAAAGAAAGGGTTGACAGTCATGTTCACACATTGTTACGCTTGCGACAGACAGACAGACAGACAGACAGACAGACAGACAGACAGACAGACAGACAGACAAGTAAATTCTGCCCTTTTTTCAATTCTATCAATAATAAACAGAACGCACAGATTATCCAGTTATAAGGGGGAGTTTGTGCGTTTTTCTATGCAAAGAATTTATGAAAAATAAGGAGTGAACAAACTATGAAGAAAAAACAAGTCCTTGCAGTAAGTTCCGCATTGATGATTGGAACAACAACTGCACTTACAGGGCTTCCTACTCCTGTCATGGCACAGGAAAACACAGAAGTTGTGCAGGAAGCCGTTGTAGAAGAAAACAAGACAGAGCAAGTTCCTGTGGAACAGAAAACAGAAAACGCAGAAGTACAAGAGAATATAACAGACAAGGAACAGGAAGAAACTGCTGAAAATGCAGAAACTTTAAAAGAAGAAAGTACAAAACAGGAAACACCTGCAACACCAGAAAAAGAAGTGGTTACCGAAGATAAGACCGTTGAAGCAAGCAAAAATACAGAAGTAAAAGCTGGAAGCATTGCTATTGATGAAGCACATTTTCCAGACAAAGTATTTAGAGAACAAATCATTGCAGAATTTGATAAAGACGGCGATAGTGTGTTATCTGTTGATGAAATATCAAAAGCCCAATTCTTAAACTTGCATGATATGAAAACGATATCTTCATTAGAGGGTATTCAATATCTAACAAATTTGCAGTCTTTAGATGTTTCTACGACTTCTGTTTCAGACTTAAGTCCGGTTAAAAACTCATCTTTAAAAAGATTAGATTGTCGTTCTTCAAAAGTAAGAAGCGTTGATTTAACACGTTATCCGAATTTGGAAGCTTTCGTTTGCGATAATACATCAATTAACAGTCTTGATGTATCTAAGAATGAAAAATTGAATACGTTATTTGCAGATAGTACCTCTATTTCCAATTTAGATGTAACAAACAATCCTAACTTAGAACAACTATCTTGTAGCAATACAGGATTAATGGAACTTGATGTCACACATAATCCGCAATTAGTCACTTTAGATATAGGAGATACAAAAGTAAAAACACTTGATATAAGTAAGAACCCTAATTTGAAACAACTATCATGTTATATGACAAATATAGCTGAATTAGATGTAACAAAAAACACAAAACTGACACGCCTTTTTTGTCATGATACAACTATTAAAAAATTAGATTTAAGCAATAATTTAGAACTTGAAATGCTACGTTGCGGTGAAATTTTTGAACAAGGGATAAGAGGTCTTGATATAAGTAAAAACACAAAAATTAAAAAATTAATTTGCGATGATTTATACTGGTTAAATGTCGGAGAGAATAAAGTTCTTGAAAATAATCATGCTTTTGTAGGCAACGGTTATATTGATATTAAAGGGAATAAAATCGACTTAAAAAAAGATGTTGAACAAGGAATAGATATTTCAAAAGTAAAAGTTACTGCAAATGGAACTTTAGATAAAGATACAGGAATTATAACGGTAGATGATGTAAAAAAACCAGTTACTTATGAGTATGATTGCGGTACTTATAAAGACGGAAACGTTGTTTTAAAAGTAGAATTATCGTTAAACTCACAAGGAGAAGATAATACAGCACCAACTATTTCTGCAAATGATGTTACATTGAATGTAGGCGATACTTTCGACCCATTGGCAAATGTAACAGCAACAGATAAAGAGGACGGAACTATCACTTTGACAAAAGATAATATTGTTGCAAATGATGTAGATACTTCTAAGGCTGGTACTTACCATGTGACTTATAAAGTAACAGATAAAAACGGAGCTTCTGCTAAAAAAACGATTACTGTAACTGTGAAACAAAATACAGGCGACCTTAACTCTGCTCCAATCATTTCAGCAAATGATGTTACATTGAATGTAGGCGATACGTTCGACCCATTGGCAAATGTGACAGCAACAGATAAAGAGGACGGAACGATTATTTTAACAAAAGATAACATTATTGCAAATGATGTAGATACTTCTAAGGCTGGCACTTATCATGTAACTTTCCGTGTAGTAGATAAAAATGGTGCAATTACTGAAAAAACAATTACAGTTACCGTAAAAGAAAAAGTAACAAATAAACCTGTAAGTCCACAACAGCCACAGAAACCGAGCAAGCCAACTACTCCAACAAAGCCTAGCGGACAAAAGAACCCTGTAAAAACAGGTGATATGACAAACGTAGGATTGTTTACTTCTATGTTTGCTGGTTCAACCGGTGTATTAGCTGTTTTATTAACGACAAAAACATACCCAGGAGGACTTTTACATGACCCAAGTACATTTTACACTGAAAAGCGAAGAGATTCAAAGCATTATTGAATATTCTGTAAAGGATGACGTTTCTAAAAATATTTTAACAACGGTATTTAATCAACTAATGGAAAATCAACGAACAGAATATATTCAAGCAAAAGAATATGAACGAACAGAAAACCGACAAAGTCAACGAAATGGCTATTATGAGCGCAGCTTTACGACACGTGTAGGCACGCTAGAATTAAAAGTACCCAGAACACGTGATGGCCATTTTTCACCCACAGTGTTTGAACGTTATCAACGAAACGAAAAAGCCCTCATGGCTTCAATGTTGGAAATGTATGTATCAGGCGTTTCAACTCGTAAAGTATCAAAAATTGTGGAAGAACTTTGTGGTAAATCCGTCTCTAAGTCCTTCGTTTCTAGCTTAACAGAACAGCTAGAACCTATGGTTAACGAGTGGCAGAATCGTTTATTATCAGAAAAAAATTATCCTTACTTAATGACCGATGTACTCTATATAAAAGTACGAGAAGAAAATCGAGTACTCTCAAAAAGCTGTCATATAGCGATTGGAATAACCAAAGATGGCGACCGTGAAATTATCGGCTTCATGATTCAAAGTGGCGAAAGCGAAGAGACCTGGACAACATTTTTTGAATACCTAAAAGAACGCGGTTTACAAGGTACGGAACTCGTTATTTCTGATGCGCACAAAGGATTAGTCTCTGCCATTAGAAAATCCTTCACCAACGTAAGTTGGCAAAGATGCCAAGTTCACTTCCTAAGAAATATCTTTACCACCATTCCTAAAAAAAATTCAAAATCTTTCAGAGAAGCTGTTAAAGGAATTTTTAAGTTCACAGATATTAACTTAGCGCGTGAGGCTAAAAATCGATTGATTCATGATTATATCGATCAACCAAAATATTCAAAAGCTTGCGCATCATTGGATGATGGATTCGAAGACGCCTTTCAATATACCGTACAAGGAAATTCCCACAATCGACTAAAGAGTACCAATCTAATTGAACGACTGAATCAAGAAGTACGCAGAAGAGAAAAGATTATTCGCATCTTCCCCAATCAAACATCAGCCAATCGCTTAATTGGAGCCGTTCTTATGGACCTACATGATGAATGGATTTATTCTTCAAGAAAATACATCAATTTTGATAAGTAGAAATGGTAAAAACATTGTATAGCATTTTACACAGGAGTCTGGACTTGACTCACTTCCTTTATTATTTTTCATTTTTTTAAACTATTTAATACTAATGTCTTTTATAATAGCTTTTCATATATTATATAATCAATCTTTATAAGTCCTTTTATAAATTTCTTTTCTACCATTTTCGATAAATTCCTGTTTAATATTTTTAATTCCATAAACAATAGTTTCAATAGGATAATATTCTTCAACTATATCTTGATATTCTTTTGCTTTCTCAATATCTATATTTCCATACATTCTTAATATATCTTCTCCAAAATTTGTTCCTATTTCTTCTTCACTATCTTCAAGTAAGTATATAAAATCACAATATTCATCTATAATTCCAGAATCTCCAAAATCAATTATTCCAGTTAATCTATTATTGCCATCTAACAATAGATGATTACAACTAAAATCATTATGGCATAAACACTTTTTACCCTCAAAAACTGTTGTTGCATTTAGTCTTTCCATAAAACTTTCTATATAATCTTTTTCTATATCAGTTAAATCATTATAAATAGTTTCACGCAACAATATATACTCTTCTAATACATTTTGTTTATTATCAATAGTACATTCACTAATATCTGTATAATCTAAACCGTGCATTTGTCTTAAAAAACTGGCAATATCTCGTTTTAACAAATTTTGTTCTTCTTCTGACATAGTAGAATAAATTTCTGGTGTTAAAAAAGTTCCTTTAATTTCTTTATAACCTAGTATAGATAATTCATCACTAATATACGAATATTCAATATTAGGAATTTTTACATTAGTTTCTAAATTTGTATTTAAAAAATTATATATTGCTTTTTCTTTTGCATAACCTTTTTTCTTATTAGTACTAAATTTTGTTTTAAAAATGTATTCATTATTAACTAAATATGCCACACTATCATAACCACTACCGATTATTTCAATACTATCTACTTTGAAATTATCAAAGTAATGCTCAATTAAATATTTCATTGCCTTAACATTTGTGGCATTATCATCATATCTATATTCCATTAAATAACAATCTTCTTTTTTGCCCTCGTGTAATTCATGTTCTGGCAAATCTTCAATAATTCTAAAACCAGATTTTTGGTATGCCCTTATTGCTCTTGGATTATTTTTATGAGGGTCTAAAATAACTGCATTAGCATTTCTTTCTTTTTTCAAAAATTCAAAAATCAATTTAATATATCTTGTACCAATTCCTTTACTCCAATAATTTGGCTCTCCTATAAATTGATCCATACCATAGACTATCTCATCAGTTTTTGGATAATGATAATCAGTATATAACTCATCATACATTTTATATATTTGTCCATATCCAATAGGAACATTGTTATATTCAATAATTACTCTAAAAACTTCATCTTCCCAAGGCTCTGTATAATGTTTTTTTAATGATTCTAATGTATATTTTTTATCTCTACCACCATAAAATTCTAATACTCTTTCATCAGTTAACCATTTTAACATCAAAGGAAAATCATCATCTATTAAAGTTCTTATACATATTTCATTTTCAACTATATTCATTTATTTATCACCTTTTTCATAATCATATACATATACTATTTCATCTTTATAATCATTTTTACCACCTAATTTTTCATATACATGGCAAGCTCTAGGATTACCTTTATCAGTTATTAAAAACATTTCAGAACAACCAATCTCTTTAGAATATTCCTTAATAAAAGATAATAATTTTGAACCATAACCTTTGTCTTGATAGTTAGGTAACATTCCTATTGAGTGTAAATAAAACATTGTTTTTCCATCAGGTCTTAAAAGTGTATAGCAATATGCAAATCCTATAATTTTATTATTTTCTTTAGCTATAAACCCAAATGAACTGGTATCATTAAGAAATCCTTTTAAATTATCAATATCAAAAACCATATTATCATCAATTAAAACTTCTTCCATATTTTCAGCCTGTATCATAGCTAAACAAATCGAGTTGTGTGTCCGTTTTTGGGCGTTCTGCTAGCTTGTTTAAAGTCTCTTGAATGAATGTATGTTCTAAGTCAAAAAACTCTGACAGCGCCTTTATATAGCTTTCTTTTTCTTCTTTTTTTACTTTAATGATCGATAGCAACAATGATTTAACACTAGCAAGTTGAATGCCACCATTTCTTCCTGGTTTAATCTTAAAGAAAATTTCCTGATTCGCCTTCAGTACCTTCAGCAATTTATCTAATGTCCGCTCAGGAATGCCTAGCGCTTCTCTAATCTCTTTTTTAGTCGTCACCAAATAAGGCTTGTATACATCACTTTTTTCGCTAATATAAGCCATTAAATCTTCTTTCCATTCTGACAAATGAACACGTTGACGTTCACTTCTTTTTTTCTTGAATTTAAACCACCCTTGACGGACAAATAAATCTTTACTGGTTAAATCACTTGATACCCAAGCTTTGCAAAGAATGGTAATGTATTCCCTATTAGCCCCTTGATAGTTTTCTGAATAGGCACTTCTAACAAGTTTAATCACTTCTTTTTCTTCTAAGGGTTGATCTAATCGATTATTAAACTCAAACATATTATATTCGCACGTTTCGATTGAATAGCCTGAACTAAAGTAGGCTAAAGAGAGGGTAAACATGACGTTATTACGCCCTATTAAACCCTTTTCTCCTGAAAATTTCGTTTCGTGCAATAAGAGATTAAACCAGGGTTCATCTACTTGTTTTTTGCCTTCTGTACCGCTTAAAACCGTTAGACTTGAACGAGTAAAGCCCTTATTATCTGTTTGTTTGAAAGACCAATCTTGCCATTCTTTGAAAGAATAACGGTAATTGGGATCAAAAAATTCTACATTGTCCGTTCTTGGTATACGAGCAATCCCAAAATGATTGCACGTTAGATCAACTGGCAAAGACTTTCCAAAATATTCTCGGATATTTTGCGAGATTATTTTGGCTGCTTTGACAGATTTAAATTCTGATTTTGAAGTCACATAAACTGGCGTTTCTAAAACAAAATATGCTTGATAACCTTTATCAGATTTGATAATTAACGTAGGCATAAAACCTAAATCAATAGCTGTTGTTAAAATATCGCTTGCTGAAATAGTTTCTTTTGCCGTGTGAATATCAAAATCAATAAAGAAGGTATTGATTTGTCTTAAATTGTTTTCAGAATGTCCTTTCGTGTATGAACGGTTTTCGTCTGCATACGTACCATAACGATAAACGTTTGGTGTCCAATGCGTAAATGTATCTTGATTTTCGTGAATCGCTTCTTCGGAAGTCAGAACAACGCCACGTCCGCCAATCATGCTTTTTTTTGAGCGATACGCAAAAATAGCCCCTTTGCTTTTACCTGGCTTGGTAGTGATTGAGCGAATTTTACTATTTTTAAATTTGTACTTTAACAAGCCGTCATGAAGCACAGTTTCTACAACAAAAGGGATATTCATTCAGCTGTTCTCCTTTCTTACGAAAATTAATTAGTTAGAAGCTACGATCAAAGTTGAATCACAACAAAAAAGGCAATCAACTAAGTTTTTCTTAATTGATTGCCTGGTATCTTCTTAAAGACTTGAAATTCCCTCAAAAACCCGATATAATGGGTTTACAGATATTTAAGTATCTGATTAATAAAGTAATTAAATACTTTACCAAATTTCGGGTCTCGACTTCTTTAATTGATTGGTGGTAATCAATTAAGGCTCGCAACTTATTTTCTTGGCGGAAAATAAGTTGGTCGTGGCTCTTTTTTTGTATTCTTTATTCAGTTCGTTGTTTCGTTATATCTAGTATACCGCTTTTAAAAAAAATAAGCAACAATTTCGTTAAATATATTAACGACAATCATTGCTTCTCTTCTTCTATTTGCAACTCTACTTGTTCTAATTCATTAGGAATTAAGTCAATAACTAAGGTTGAGTTTGTCAATTCTGCAATTCGTTCCAATGTTTTTAATGTCGGATCTGATTTTCCTGATTCAATCAATGAATAATTTGATCTACTCATTTCTAATTCTTGGGAGAATTTTTCTTTTGATTTGGTACCTCTCATCTTTTTTAAGCTTTCTCTAAATGCTAGTTCCAAGTTTCTCCCTCCTGTTTATGTAAATATTTTGCACGTTTTCCATTTAATTATATCGTTACACCTTGTAAATCACAAGTGATTAATCACAAATCACTTGTGATTAGTGATTGTTATTGGTGTTGCCTAGAACGATTCTAAGCACATGTTTAATTTTAAAGTGGGCAATTATCTTTAAAATGTCCTACAATGATTCAATAAAAGCATGGCTGCTAGTGAAACTTGCGACCATGCTTTTAAAAATACTTAATGGGGTCCCGAGCGCTTTAGCTCCTTGGAAGCTGTCAGTAGTATACCTAATAATTTATCTACATTCCCTTTAGTAACGTGTAACTTTCCAAATTTACAAAAGCGACTCATAGAATTATTTCCTCCCGTTAAATAATAGATAACTATTAAAAA
>ERZ791605.1657-NODE-1657-length-10656-cov-2.401849_pt1 | contig 10656 bp, 8 predicted proteins | sample MGYA00509965_ERZ791605 | MGnify/ENA primary metagenome ERZ791605 (study PRJEB30046, sample SAMN00791923) | human gut metagenome | study: EMG produced TPA metagenomics assembly of the A metagenome-wide association study of gut microbiota in type 2... | reverse complement strand
AGAAAAAGCTGCGTGAGTACAAGGTATGGCTGATCGAGAATTACAAGCCCAAGACAGTTAATCTCAGACTTCGAGCCATCAACTGCTACTTAGAGTGCATTGGCAAAGAAAAATGGAAACTACCCTTTGTCCGTGTTCAGCAGAAAACATTTCTGGAAAATGTAATCAGCGAAGCAGATTACGAATACTTCAAATCCTGTCTGAAAAATGATGATGAAATCTTCTGGTACTTCGTGATCCGTTTCCTTGCCGCCACTGGGGCCAGAGTCAGCGAACTTATTCAGATTAAGGCTGAACATGTTAAGTTAGGGCATCTTGACCTGTACTCCAAAGGTGGTAAATTACGCAGAATTTATATCCCCAAAGAATTACAAAATGAAGCCCTTTCTTGGTTGGCGGAAAAGCAACAAGAAAGCGGCTTCATTTTTTTGAACAAATATGGGGAACGTATTACCACACGTGGAATCTCTGGACAGTTGAAGAAACTGGCAGTGAAATATGGTATCAATCCTGTGGTTGTGTATCCGCACTCATTTCGTCACAGATTTGCCAAGAGCTTCCTTGACCGTTGTAATGATATAGCATTTCTTGCTGATCTTATGGGACATGAAAGCATCGAAACTACTCGCATTTACCTCAGAAAAACAGCTACAGAACAGAGAGAAATTGTTGATACAATCGTAGATTGGTAAAAAGAAAGGCATACACTTCGGTTTGTTGAAGTGTATGCCTTGTTTCACATATTCGTAATTACAAGAAAGATTTCATTAATCTTCTGAACGATGCGAGCCTGTTCATCGGTTGGTGGGATGGGAATGAGAATGGAATTCATTTTTTCTTGATTCATCTTTGGTTGAGCTGTCCCTGTTACATACGGTGCAAGGTTGATTGCATTGATATATGCGGCAACATACTCTAATAGTAATCCGTCTGACGAATCAAGGACATGGGCGTGATTGTTAACCCAATATTGACCTCTTGCAATAAAGGCGATTGGCTTGCTACGTGTAAGTAGGTTTGCGCCATCCTCACCGATTAGAAGTAATGGTTTTGAAAATAGATATTTGTCAACTTTGTCAATGACACCAGATGCACCATAGTAATCGTATATTTTCTGTAACTTCTCTCGTTCGTTAACAGAAAGGGGAATTCGTTCAGCATCACGGTTAATCATTGCAGTTCCAAATCGTGCCCAAACCCAGCTATCCGGAATCTCAAACGGTATCTCATCGTCAATACAGCGCTCAATTCCGTCCAACTTCTCATAATGAGAAAATTCAGAAATTCAGCTTATCAATGCGACCGAATATCTTGCTAACTTCATCAACAATTCGCTGTTGCTCATTTAGCGGCGGAAGCGGTAACAAAAAAGTTTTCATTTTTTCCTGCGAAATATTAACCTGTGAAGCTGCCATTCCTGTCATGGCGTCAACAACAAAATATTGCATTGCAGGACTACTTAATGCAGTCATTACATAATGCGGATTCACAAAATTACGCAGATATGATAATCGAACAGTCTTATCCGATAGAATCAAATTTTCAGGCTCTCCATCTACAACACAAATAACTCCCGTTCTATTTCGAGGGCCAGCTCTGGTGATAAGCAGATCTCCGTGATGTACTACCATAGATTCCTGTAAATTAAAATCCGGGGGTAAGACTTTGTTTTCTTCAGCGAGGAAGTACCCGTCCTGAATTGCGGTAGTTTTTATAACGCCCCACTCGCCAATAGTCCGAGGGCGATTCTCACACTGAGGGCTTTTTCCTGCATCTGTGGATGTAAGTATTGCAGACAATCTAATCCATTCCCAAGAATCTGGTAGTTCAAAAGGAATAATATCATCAATATTTTCTTCCTTAGAACCACGCTTTTCATAATGAGAATTATCCCTTCTGAAAATGACGGATTCGTGCTTATCTTTTTTGATTTTACCTTCGGCAACTAACTTTTGCTTCTCCGCACGAATACGCTCCAAAAGGATGGAAGCTGGCTCATCAGCAGGATCTTGTGGTACAAGTTTCCCTTGTACTGCTTCCTGCAGAATCGACTTTTTAATCAGATCTGGGAACTGAGTATTTAGATTGTTTAGTTGTTTTTCTGCCTGTGCATATTTATCCAAGAAAGGCTCGAACTCTTTTATCTTGGTAACAATTCGATACTGCTCAGATAGCGGTGGTAGTGGAAACAACAAAGAGTGTAAAGCGTTTGCAGACAGTCCCTGGATGCCAATACCTTTTCCGCCAATCCATCCTGCGTGCTTGTAAAGGAAAAAGATGTAGTAATAGTATTCGGTACATATTTCAGAATAAGAACGCAGCCTGTGGATATGGTTTTGTATTCTAATATCTGTGTCATATGGCCAGATTGCTGCCCTCCCAATATCTCCGCCTTCACAAACAAGCAGATCGCCCTTGGTTACAGTGCATTTCTCAATTTCCGATTCGGAAAAATACATTTCTCGTAGAGAATCAATTTCAAACCTGTTCCAGTAAAGATTGGACGTAGTAATGTATGTGAGTAACTCACCAGAACGATTAGACGCATTCAAAGCTTTACCGGTATTGTGCTGATAAATTTCTCCTAATCGAACCCACTCCCAACTGTCTGGGATCTCAAACGGAACCTCATCAGCAATACACACTGGCTCGTTTTTGCCGACTTTCTCATAAGGCAAATTATCGGCACCACGGAAGATATATGAAGGGGTCTTTTCTTTTTTAATTTTTCCCTCCTTAATGAGTTGTTCCTTTTCTTTTCTGATTCTTTCAAGCAATACAGAAGCCGGTTCGTCATTTGGGTCTTGCGGAACGAGCTTGCCCTGAACAGCCATCTGCAATATTGAATTTTTTAGCTGTTGTCCGGTCATTATTCTTCCTCCAAGTCAATTCCCAAGATTTCTGTAATTTGTGCCAAGATGCGGTCAATATCAGCATTCAGACTTGCCCGTTTTTCCTGATACTGCTGAATCAACTCTTTAGGAGGAAGGATTTCTTCTTCCTCATGAGGATAACCGCAAAGGTCAATGTTGTAATTTCTGGCAGCAATCTCATCAACCGTAAATTTCTTTGCTTTATCAAAGCCGTCTACATTGATTTCTTCTCTGTTATCCCACCAATCCATCGCCGGAGTAAAGTGCTTAAGTTCCATTGGTTTGGTCTTTGAGAAGTTTTTGTATCCTTCCGGCATATCCAAACGATAGAACCAAGTTTCCTCTGTTGGCTTTGTATGATCAAAGAACAGAATGTTGGTAGTAATAGATGTGTATGGAGCAAATACACTGTGTGGCATACGGATTACAGTATGCAGATTGAACTCAGAAAACAGCTTCTTCTTGATAGCAACTTTTGCATTATCTGTACCAAACAGAAAACCATCTGGTAGGATAACAGCTGCACGACCATTCTTTTTCAAACGGTACATGATAACAGACATAAAGAGATCTGCGGTTTCGCTGCTTGCTAAGTCTGCTGGGAAGTGGTTCTTGACTTCAGTTTTTTCATTACCACCATACGGAGGATTCATCAGGATAACATCAAACTGGTCATCCTGTGTGTAGTCCAGAACATCTTTCAGCAAAGAGTTGTCATGGTAGATTTTCGGCACATCGATTCCGTGCAATAACATATTTGTGATGCACAGCATATAAGGGAACTGCTTTTTCTCGATACCGTAAATTGATGCATCATAAGCTGACTGATCTTCGGTAGTTTCGATTTTAGCAGCAAGTTCTTTCAGCCAGCTTGTAAGGAAACCACCCGTGCCACAGGCAAAGTCTGCAACCTGTTCACCAATCTGCGGATTGATCATCTTTGCCATAAAATCAGTCACAGCACGAGGAGTGTAAAACTCACCAGAGGAACCTGCACTTTGCAGTTCCTTCAAAATGGTTTCATAGATTTCACCGAAAGCATGGCTCTCCTCATAGTCTCCAAGGTCGAGGTCATCAATAACATTGATAACCTGACGAAGCAACACACCATCTTTCATATACTGATTGGCATCGGCAAAAGTTGTCTGCACGATAGCTTTTTTAATTGGAGTAGACACATCAACAGGGAGTTTTTTCAGAGTTGGGAACAAAGTGTTATTCACAAAGTTCAGCAACTTATCGCCTGTTAAAGCAGTACCGGTATGGTCATCAACAGCCCAGTTCTTCCAACGGCATTCTTCCGGAATGATGGAAACATACTCTTCGTCGTCCCATTCCCAATCCTGCTCTTTAGCATCATATACTTTCAGAAAGAGCATCCATGCAATCTGCTCAATACGCTGGGCATCGCCATTGATACCTGCATCGTTACGCATGATGTCACGGAGCCTTTTTACAAATCCTGATAAATTACTCATAGTTTATACCGCCTTAGTATTTTTGCTTCAAATAAGGAACAAATACATCGTAGAACTTCTTGCTCCACTCTGCGTGGAACTTTGCCATTTGTGTCCAGTCGGCTTCGTTTTCAATGCTTACTCCGTTCAAATGAATTACAACATAAGAACTCTTGGTGTCATCACTACGCTGCCAGCTAAGCTGTGTTCCCAGAACCGTTTCGATTTCACTCTTGTAACTGTACAAGTAATCAAACGCTTCTTTATTTCGCTCTTTGTTGGAATGAGCAAGGGTTAAATCCACTCGTGCTTTATTATAATTCGCTACACACACGAGACTGAAACCTCCGATACCGAAGAAACCACTCAACCAGTTTTCTTTAGAAGTAGTGCACCCAGAGAAGCAACCATGACCGTTTCCGTCATCATGTGCCTGCTGAATATATGGTAATGCGAACGCCCAATAACGGCGGCGCAGTTCATAACGGGTTCCTGCTTCCTGTGCGGTTCCATCGTCATTCATATCTTTGAGATAGAACATCAAATCTTCTTCGTTTGCTCCATAAGCTTTAAAGAACTTGCGAAGCATAGAAATCTTCGTGGATGTACTGGTGTTTCTTTCAACATAAATGTCCGTATCAATTTCAAGGGCATTTCTTAAATCCTGTGGTTTGTTGCTGACATAAGCATCCAGATCATTTGCTGTACCCTTGGAGTATGCCAGACGAGACAGAACTAATTTGTCCTCTGCGTGAAGCATCTTCAATACCTGTTCCATCATATCAATCCAGCTGGTAACAGGCTGTTCGGTGTTCTTATATCCAAATCGAACAATTTCACGACCACTCAATTCAACGTCATCGTCCAGAGAATAGACATCCATCTGTTTTTCCATTGGCTTAAACTCTGATACATGTTGTGGCCATATTGTCAAGGCTCGCTGCATAAGCATCTGATTTCGTGCTTCCAGCTCTGACAGTCTCCAATGCTCCTGCTGTCCAATCCAGCTATTCATATAAAGGTGGCTATCAATGAAGCCATTCTTCATGTCACGCTTCTCAAGGAATGGACTATTGCTGTATTTGGAGTTATATCCGGTTAGGGTCAGGTTGGCCATACGATGAAGCCATGTTTCGTGAATTTCTTCATAATCTTCGCCAAGCTCTTTTACCCAAGCGGGGGTAAGATGTTGTGGCATGATATGTTCGATGGAATATACTCCCTCATCGCACTGTTTATAGACATTCTGAATTTCCACAGTTCCGTAGTTTTCAAAACGCTCTAAAATATATATCTTATTTTTACTGTTCATCTGATAAACAGGACGAGCAGCAAATGCTTCAACAAATTCCCCATCATCCGGAAATCTGCCACGATCAGACTTGGAATTAAGCGTATACTTGAATTTTTCGAGATAGCTGTTATCTGTCCCGTCATACCTGATGATCTCTCGATGGAGCATCAAGAAAATCTTGTTCAGAGCATTGGTAGGAAGATCGCAAATTGTTCTACGGAACAAGTAATTCTCAGTGTAGAGGAAAATTTCCTTTACTTCTGCGAGAGACAATTTTCCTGCCGCCTGCAGGCGCAGGACTTCAAGGAAGAATGGTCTTGTAACTGTAGTTTCCAAACGGTTCAGACGGTAAATGCAAGCGTTTAACTCCTTATCCGCAGTATTGCCTTTGAGCAGAATTTCGTACCATTTTGCATAGCTCAACAGCTCTTGCAGCAACGGTTCGATCTTCGTGCCATTTTCTTCTACATATGCCTTAAATGTAAAGTAAACCTTGCTCATGGCAGGAATAAGCTGCTGTTTTACGCTGAGGTAATCTCGAACAAACATACTTACATCGTAATCCGTGCAAATCTCAATCTTGTTCCAGTATTTTTCGTAATAATCATTCTGCTGCTTTGTAGGTAAGCCCATGAGAATGAAGTTTCTGATTTTGTCACCCTCGCTTAGAGCAACGCCGGTAGAGTTCAAACTCTCAAAGATAAGCTGAGGATTATCGTCCTGATTCAGCGTAATGTTGATAATTTCCAGTTTTGTTACAGCTTCATAAAGTTCATCAAGGGTAATTTCTTCTTTCTGAATGCGAGAATAGAAGTAGTTATAGTTAATTGTAAGATTGGAGTCTGGAATATGCTCAGATTCTTCATCAAACAATTTTCCAAAGGCATTTCTATCATTCTTTACAGGTTTCAGCTTAATTCTGGTGTCATCATCCTGCCATTCATCAATCAGATAGATCTTATATATTTTCTCTGCAAGATTACCTTTTTCTGGTGTTAATACACCGTTTTTCATCAGGTTGTACATTGCAAGCAGAAGCAGAGAAATCGTTGTCAGTCGTTGCTGACCATCAATGACCAGATATTCATTAAACTCACCATCGTTATGTACAGACACAATGCTACCAAAGAAATGGCTCTTGCGTCCACGGCGGATAACCTTAATCAGATCATCATACAGCTGCTTGCAGTTTTCAGTTTTCCAATCGTAGTTTCTCTGATATACAGGGATGACAAATCTCTTGTCGGAACCCTGCATATAGGAAACAAGTTTAGTTTCAGATCCTTTCATAGTTTATACCGCCTCTTCTGAATAAATTGCTTCTTCAAGTTCCTTAACTGCTTGCATATATCCTGACTTCCCACCGAAATAACCGGCAATCTTTGCAGGTTTTCCAAGCTTTAAGAACGGATCAAGTTTTAGAATTTCTGTCTTTTCTATCTCATAAATACCCGTGTTCATATACTTATCGAGAAGTGCTTCCAGTACCTCCCTTGCAACACCACTGTATTTACTAAGAAAATCACGCTTTTTCACATTGTTAGCTCTTTCTTTGCGGGTCAATGGCTTTTTATCGAAAGCCACATGACAGATAAAGTCAAAGTCATCTACATCAACCATGTTTTGATCGGCTTTCATCAATTCAAGGTCAATGCCACGCTCTAAAAGCATTTCTCTGATTTTTTCCTTTTTTTCTTCCTTCGACCATTGGCGGATAAAATTATCCAAAGATGCATATTCACCACGAATGTTCTCCTTCGTGTAATCGACAATGCTTTCCTGACGAAGCAGTTTGCCATTTGCATCGTAAACAGAAACCGTTTTATGGATAATTTCTACCTTACAGCCGTCACGACCAACAACCGGCTTTACAGTCGGAGGATTAGGCGGTGTAGGCGGGTCAACAGGGTCATCACCGCCCGGAGGTGGTGTATGTACACCAGGAGTAAATCCAGGATCAATCATAATCGGACCATCCCAATCGGGATCTGCAAACAGTCTGCTTACATTGCGGAAGTCCATAACAACAAAGTGTGTTTTGCCTTCCTTTTCACGCAGTCTGGTTCCTCGACCAATAATCTGCTTAAACTCAGTCATGGAACCAATCATTTCATCCAGAACAATCAGCTTTGTCATCTTACAATCTGCACCGGTAGATAGCAGTTTAGATGTGGTCGCAATAACCGGATAAGGTGCAGAAACGGAAATGAAATAATCCAGTTTCTTTTTGCCGTAATCATCACTGCCAGTAATACGCACAACATAGTCAGGGTTCTCTTTTACCATATCAGAGTTCAGATTAACCAATGCCTGACGCATACGCTCCGCAGCATCTTCTGTGGCACAGAACACGATGGTTTTCGCCATTCTGTCTGTGCTTTTCAGGTAGCGGGTGATTTCAGAAGCAACCTGATGAATGCGATCTTCGATAATGATGTTATAATCATAATCGCTGTTTGTATAGATACGATCTTCAATTTCGTTGCCATAAATATCTCTTTGCCCCTTGCGAGGACGCCAGCCATCACCAATATCAGTCATAATATTGATAACTTTGAACGGCGCAAGGAAGCCATCTTCGATACCTTCTTTCAGGCTGTACATATAGATAGGTTCACCAAAGTAACTCAGGTTAGAGATATACTTGGTTTCCTTCGGAGTTGCGGTCATACCGATTTGGGTGGCAGAATTGAAATATTCCAAAATTCTGCGCCAACGGCTTTCCTCTTTTGCAGATCCACGATGACACTCATCTACGATAATGAGATCAAAGAAATCCGGGGTAAACAGTTCGCTGAAATGTTCCTTATCATCGTCACCAACCAACTGCTGATACAGAGAGAAATATACTTCATGGGAAGTGATTGTACTCTTATCATCCTTGGCAACATTAATTTTATGAATAACCTTTTCCAGCGGAGCAAAGTCCTGCTGAATGGACTGATCCACAAGAATATTACGGTCAGCAAGGTAAAGTATCTTTCGCTTCAAACCGCTTTGCAGCATACGGTAAACGATCTGGAAAGCAGTATAGGTTTTACCCGTACCGGTAGCCATAACAAGTAATAAGCGGTTCTGACCTCTTGCAATGGCATCTACGGTTCTATTGATAGCAATACGTTGATAGTAACGAGGAGGGTATGTATTCTGGCTGCTGTAATAAGGTTGCTCAATTACCATTTCCTGTGCCGGCGTCATTCCAGACTCATGCTTGAAGCGGGCAACCAGTTCGGCTTCTGTTGGGAATTCATCCAGACCGAACTGACGTTCTTTTCCGGTAAGGAAATCATGCTCAGCAAAACCATCACCATTAGAGCTATAGGCAAACGGAAGATCAAGCATCTGAGCATAGGTCATGGCCTGCTGTAAACCATGTGAAATACTGTGCTTGTTGTCCTTTGCTTCAATAATAGCAATCGGGTTATTTGCGTTCAGATACAGAATATAGTCTGCACGTTTTGGCTTTTCACGGAACACAAAATTACCTTTCAAGTTTATTTTACCATCTGTAACCTGTGTCTCCATGGTAATCTCGCCTCTGTCCCATTTGGACGTAATAGCAGGGGTAATATACTGCAATTTGATATCTTCTTCAGACATTTCTTTTTTCGATAAAATTGTACTCATTTGTATATCCTCCTCCCGCTAACTGTTGCTATCTGGAACAATTTCCAAGATATCATCAATAGAACAATTTAATACTCCGCATATTTTAACTAAGACCTCTACTCGGACATCTTCATTTTTCCCCAGTTTTGCCATGGCATTTGTGCTAATCTTGGCTGCCTTGATAAGCTCTGTTTTACTCATCCCTCGATCAATGAGAATTTTCCATAATTTATTATAACAAACAGCCATGTTACTACCTCCTGCCAGCATAACTTCTCATATTTTTTTACTATAAGAACATTATAACATTATTTTTTCAAAATTCAATTTCAGATTGTAATTCTCAATCTCCGAAAGAAAAGAAATTGCTTATCTAATCCTGTCGTATTCCTTTCCGGAAAATTGGAAGAAAGGAAAGGATCAGTATTACTATAATCAGTATTATTAATATCAGTATTATTACATTGTGCTTTTGACAACTCAAGAATTGTGCTTACAACAAGTCCAGAATTGTCCTTTTGACAATTCAAGAACTGCCTTTCCACCAAAAAGAAAGGCTGACCATGTAGGCCAGCCTTAGTGATAAACTATTAAATTTAGTTGTAGATCAGCTCTGAAACCACAATTTCTTCCGCCTGTGCTTTCAGGCTATTCATGTGCGACATCCACGTAAGCTGCTGTGTTGCCTTGTCTGGCGCTGGGTTCTTCAATAACAAATCCGCCATCAATAACTCCATTCGCTTCTCACAAGTCTGCTGTACTTCCCACAGATGCGGAAACAGGGTTTCCGTCAAAACCATATCATTGAAAAGTATGGGATTGTTCCGCTCCAAGAAGGTTCTACGCATTCTGCCATATTTGCCGAGTTTCTGTTTTTCTGCATTTACTAATCTGATGTCAGGGATAAAGTAGTCCCCGCATTGAATATAGGTTAAATTCTGCACTATAATAGTACCTCCAATCAATCTTATTTGCATTTTGATTGTACCGGAAAGAAAAGAAAAAGTGAAGTTTGTCGCATACGTAAATGAGCGATACTTGGTCACAAAACCAAGTATCGCTCATTCTCTTTTTTGCTAACCTCAACTACCAGATGCCGTAGTCATAGAAAATTTGTTGCTTCCTATTTTATGGGCACCCAGCATTTCCAGGGGATTTTGCCTTATAACGATATTTTGGAAAAATATTACTATTACCAGCGAAATTTTGGATAGAAAGGGGGATTGTCGTGCCTGATGGTATTATGAACCGCAGTAACGACAAAAAGCTCCGTGACTTTATATTGGAGCAGTGTGAAATTGATGCTGTCATCTCTCTTCCGTTAAACACTTTCTTCACAACTAACAAAAAAACTTACATTCTTGCTCTGACAAAAAAAGTGATTTATACACCATCAGTCAGAAAGAACTGTTAAACATTCAAT
>ERZ791605.1648-NODE-1648-length-10703-cov-2.405240_pt1 | contig 10703 bp, 8 predicted proteins | sample MGYA00509965_ERZ791605 | MGnify/ENA primary metagenome ERZ791605 (study PRJEB30046, sample SAMN00791923) | human gut metagenome | study: EMG produced TPA metagenomics assembly of the A metagenome-wide association study of gut microbiota in type 2... | reverse complement strand
TGCCACTTCTCTTTGTAAAACCTGGCTGGATGCCGGTCTTGTAGAAGTATGAAATGGGTAGAAAAACAATTTTTTTCCTTATTGCGTGCCGGTTTGTGGGACTTGGATGTGGATACCTCCTTGTTTGAAGAGCCGATAGACTGGCAGACCATTTTGGAAATGGGGCGTAAGCAGACCGTATTAGGCGTTTTGGCAGACGGCATCGCCAAGCTGCCGTCGGAAAGCCGTCCATCCAAAAAAGATACGCAGTGGTTGCAAAGTCAGATATTCAAAATAAGGAAAAGCCATCTGTTGCTGAACCAAACGTTGAAGGAGGTGACGGAACTGTTACTGGACCGGGGAATCCGTCCGGTTCTGCTGAAAGGGCAAGGTGTTGCCCGGTTGTACCGTTATCCGGAGCAACGGCAGTGTGGGGATATTGATCTCTATATAGGAGAGACGTTATACACTAAAGCTTGTGAGGTTGTATCTGCTTATGGAGAAAAGAGTGGGAAAGAGAGTGAGAGTTATCAACATTACCACTTTAATCGGAATGGAGTCACTGTCGAACTTCATAAGTTGGCGACTCATTCACCGGATCCTTTCGTCAACAAATATTTGCAACGTTTGGTAAAATTATATCTGGTAGACGGATATGCAGGATATGAAAGGCACTATGATTCAACTTTGTTGTTGCCTCCTGCCCAGTTTGATGCTTGTTATCTCTTTTATCATTTGGCAAAACATTTTATTTATGTGGGGATCGGCTTGCGTCAGGTCTGTGATTGGATACTTTGTCTGCATACATACGCAGACAAGGTGGACAAGGAGCAATTGTTGAAGGATGTCCGGGCGTTAGGCATGTTGCGTCTGTGGGAAATATTCGGTTGTATAGCTGTAGATTATTTGGGTTTGCCACAGGATGGTTTTCCTGGTTATAACGCTCTTCGCCGTGTTCAAGCCAAAGATGTGGTGGCTGGTATCTTGTCTGTTGGAAATTTTGGACATCATGTCCTGCCTGAAAAAGATTTGAGGGATAAGGGCAAATTATATGTTTTTGGGAAAAGGATGGGGTGGAGAATACGGATATTCCGTCTGAACCCGTATTGGGTGGGACGTATGAGTTTCTTCTATTATTTTAAGCATAAATTTAAAACAACTCTGCTACATCGTTGCTGACATAACTATGTGCAAGCAATCTTTTCGTTGGCTATGGAACATATCTGACGGTATACGTCGGTCTGTCGCGATCAGTGCAGGAATAAGGCTGCTGTTAGTGGGTGAATCGCTGTTTTTTGTGTATGTCTGCAAAATACTGGTAGATATTGCCACAGGCGTTTCTTCTTTGGCTGGCAGCCTCTATACAATATTATTGATTGCTTGTGTAGGACTTCGTCTTCTGCTTGCCGGATTGAATGTTCGTTTGTTAAGCCAGAGTGAGGTCCGTTTGAAAAACGGTCTGCGCAGGCGGTTGTTAGTCCGGTTGATGGGGGTGACTCCTGACGGTCGCTTCCGAAGGCATAGCGGAGATGTGTTGAACCGCTTGGGAGAGGATGTCCGTGTGGTTGCCAATCTTTTGGGGCGGGTAGTTCCTTCGTTGGTTTCCATCGTGGTGCAGTTTATTGCCGCTTTTCTTTTCTTATCACATTTGGAACCTCTTTTGGCGGTTTCAGTAGTTGTCATTATGCCGGTATGTTTATTGATAGCCAGGTTGTTTGCTGTCCGGATCCGACGTTTGACGTCGGAGATTCGCCAGAGAGACGGAGAGGTGCAGTCCCATATTCAAGAAAGTCTGCAGCATCTGGTTCTGGTGCAAACCCTGGAACGTGAAAGCTGGGTCGAACAACGGCTATATGGAATACAGCAGGGACTTTATCGGTTGGTGATGGAACGGAGCCGTTTGTCTGTGTATTCCCGTGCGATGGTTAATTCCGCTTTTTCAGTTGGCTATGCCGTTGCTTTTCTTTGGGGAGTAGAGGGTATTCAGAAAGGGACGATCACATTCGGTATGATGACTGCCTTTCTGCAATTGGTCGGACAGATTCAGCGACCATTGGTAGAGATGGGACAACAGTTGCCGGGTATTTTACATGCAATGACATCGGTCGACCGCTTGATAGAATTGGAAGACGATTCAGAAGAAACGGACATTGAACCAGTGACCTTGCCGGGCGGCCTCGGTATTCGGTTGGAGCAAGTGACGTATGCTTATCCGGATGGCCAGCGTGTCATATTGGATCACTTCAGCCATGATTTTTCACCAGGTTCCCGTACGGCGATAGTGGGAGAGACGGGGGCGGGAAAGACTACCCTTTTTCGTCTGATGCTGGCTTTATTACAACCTGAAAATGGACGGATCTGTCTGTACAATAATAAGGAAGAGGTAGAAGTTTCCCCTGCTGTCCGAAATAATTTAGTGTATGTACCGCAGGGGAATAGTCTTTGGAGTGGGACGATCCGTGAAAACCTGTTATTAGGCAATCCGGAAGCTACCGAAGAGGAGATGGCCCGGATGTTGGAAATGGCAGCAGCCGATTTTGTCTTTGACTTCCCGGAAGGGCTTGATACACCCTGCTCAGAGCTGGGAGGCGGACTTAGTGAAGGGCAGGCACAGCGGATAGCCATAGCGCGTGCTCTTTTAAGGCCTGGGGCTGTTCTGCTATTTGACGAGTTCACTTCATCGCTTGATGACGAAACAGAACGATTGTTGATGCAAAATCTGACCCGCGGTTTGCCGGAACGGACGATGCTTTTTATCACTCACCGCCAGTGTATCCTTGATTATTGTGATACTGTAGTCCGGATTGATCGCATAACGAAACTGATATAAACCGAAATAAAGTATTAATTAAATAATTCACGTTTTAGGAAATGAGAAAATTAAATCTGAAATTAATTTTTTGTTTGGCCGTATTATTGTTGGCTTCTTGTACTTCGTATAAGAAAGTGGTTTATCTGCAGGATGTTGTTCCTATAAAACAGCAGGATATCGAGCAGAAGTACGAAGTGATCATTCATAATGATGATTTGTTGGCTATCATGGTGAACAGTAAGAATCCGGAATTGGCACTGCCGTTTAATATGCCGTTGGTCACGTATCAAGTTGGTCGTGAAAGTGCCGGTCAACAACGGGTCCTGGGGTATTTGGTGGATTCTCAGGGGAATATCGATTTTCCGATTTTAGGAAAGCTACATGTGGAAGGGTTGACCCGTCTGCAACTGACTGAATTGATAAAGACGCGTCTGATGGAGGAGGATCTGATTAAAGATCCGATTGTGACAGTACAATTTCTGAATTATAAGATATCGGTGATGGGAGAGGTTGCCCGTCCGGGTAGTTTTTCCATATCGGGAGACCGCATTACATTGTTGGAGGCATTGAGCATGGCAGGTGATTTGACGATTTATGGCCGGCGCGATCGGGTAGCCGTAATTCGTGAGACAGACGGTAAACGTACAATCCTGTTTCATGACCTGCGTTCGGCTGATATATTCCAGTCTCCTTGCTACTATCTGCAACAGAATGATATTGTTTATGTAGAGCCGAATAAGACGAAAGGAAACCAAAGCGCTATCAACCAAAACAACTCAATGAGTGTATGGCTGACCGGAGTCTCTATTTTGGCTTCTATTGCCTCGTTGATCACAACTATTATATTGAATAATAAGTAAGGATTAAGGTCACTTAAGTGAGAAACTATTGGGAAAAAATAGATATTAATAAATCAAATCTGAGATGTTAACCCTTTTTAGCTCGAGAAAAACAATAAGACAGTCCAATCTGCTTTGGGGCATGACAGATGTGCATTCGCATCTGCTGCCCGGAGTAGATGATGGCGTACCCAATGAAGTCGAAGCGTTACGTATATTGAAGTATTTACAGGAAATCGGTGTATCAAGACTTTATTTGACACCTCATATAATGGGAGATCTGGAGAAAAACACATCGGAAAATCTGAAAGAACGCTTCGATGCTTTCGCTCGCATTTGTCCGGACTGGATTGAACTTCGGCTGGCGGGTGAATACATGCTGGACTCCTGTTTTGAGAAACAGCGGAAAACCGGCTTGCTGGTGATGAACGGCCGACATGTATTGGTTGAGACTTCGTATATGTCGGCTCCTCCGGATTTTCTGAATATGCTGTATGATTTGTCTTTGGACGGATATACGCCGATATTGGCTCATCCGGAGCGATATCTGTATATGGCGGATGAGGATTATCGAGTATTGAAGGACAGAGGATATAAGTTTCAGTTGAATTTGATGTCACTTCATGGCATTTACGGCCGTAGGGCAGCTCAGGTCTCCCATCGTTTATTGAAGAATGAATATTATGACTATGCCGGTTCTGACCTGCACTGGCTAGGTGTGTATGAAGATACTGTGGAGCATCTTCTTTTAACACGGACAGAACAACAACAGTTAAAGGCATTACTTGAGAATAATCATTCACTGTGGTGAATGCGCGGATAAAGAAATAATATGGACTTGAGCCTGTCGGTTTGTTTTAGTACCGCCGGTTATTCCGTTGTGGAATCTGCAGATTACCTGCTGGTCGGTTTCAGGGTAGGTGCTGTTGATATGTTGGTCAAGGAGGTATGGAATACTTCACCGCTTACCCGTCAGGATATGGCGGCCTATTATGCGGAACTATCTGAAGTAGGTAAGAGATATGGATGCTGTTATTTTAGGATTGTATCTCATGGTGGTTTTCTTAAGGAAGCATTGGAGTATGAATTGTATGGTCTGACAGTTTCTGATGAAACCTATCTGGAAAGTCTTGTATCGGGTCGGCACGTAGAGTTGTTTCCACATAATGAAGCCGCTTACAGGGCAATCGAACAGGGATTTGCTTCGCATCGTATCGGAACAGTGGTACAGGCTACCGGTACGGGAAAGTCTTATTTGATAGCCCGGTATATTTCCAGGCATCCGAGAGAGAGAATATTGGTCATAGCTCCGGGTATTACAATATTGGATGAAATACGAAGAGCGGTCGGTTTTCCGGCAGCAGGAGTGGAGTACATGACTTTTCAGGCATTGACACGAAGACGGGGATTAAACGAAATACATAAGGTAGATCATATACTGATTGATGAATTCCATCATTTTGGCGCGGAAGTTTGGGGAGATGCCCTGCAGGAACTGATAGAAGAGAATCCGGAAGCTTATGTTTTGGGGACTTCTGCAACGCCGGTTCGGCCGGAAGGGATGATTGATACCGTCGATCTGTATTTTGAAGGAAATTTATTTTATGAGTTGACATTGCCTCAAGCCTGGTACTATGGTATATTGCCGGTACCGGTACTTGTCCAAAGTGCTTACGGTTTGGATGGCGAATTAAACCGTTTGCAGCGAAAGCTGGATCGTAGCGGCTGCTCTGACAGACATCGGAGAAAAATACAAAAAAAATTGGATGCGGCTCGGATTGATTTTAATGGAGCCTTGGGTGTCTCTGAAGTAATCCGGAAATTTTTGCCTGAATCGGTGCATAAACTATTGGTGTTTTGCCGAGATTTCTCTCATCTGAAAGAGATGAAACCGAAGGTAAACAATTGGTTGACCGAGGCTGGGTATAGAACGTGTGTATTTGAAATACATCATGGAAAAAGCGAAAAGGAGAACCGGAAAACATTGGAGGATTTTCGGGAAACAACAGATAAGCTACACCTTCTTTTTTCCATCAATATGCTAATAGAAGGATTGCATGTTGAGGGGGTGGATGCAGTTCTGTTTCTGAGACGTACGGAATCCTATATTGTCACCTTACAGCAGCTGGGGCGCTGTTTGAATGCAGGAGCGGGACGGAATCCTGTAGTTCTGGATTTTGTGAATAACCTGTCTGGCAAGTCAGTCTATGACGTGATGACTACGGATTTGGAGAAACTGTCACGAGTACCGTCTCCGGAAGGCTTTGAGAAAATTGTGGATTTTAAAACGATGGGTTTTTTGTCGGATATAAGGTTGCGTGTAGAAGAGATTCTTGCCGAGTTGGAACCTTGGCAGGTGATGTATGAACGGTTGGTCGATTTTCATGATAAAGAGCAAGATTGGCCATCTGTGACAGAAGGAAAGTTAGGACTATGGTGTAATACGCAACGGGTTGCATATAAGCAAGGTAAGCTGCCGGAAGAACGAATTTTGCTTTTAGATACGATCGGTTTTGAGTGGAGTCAACAGGATTCCCGTTGGATGCAAGGATACCAGGCATTGAAAACATTCTTGGATACAAACGGTTGTTGGCCTAAACGTAAAGATGGAACGGTTGCTTGTTGGTGTTTCACACAACGCGAGATGCGTAAAAGCGGGAAGCTGACCAAAGAACGTATTCGTAAACTGGATGAAATAGGTTTTATCTGGTCTCCGGATCAGCTATGGCAAGAGAATCTACAATCAGTTTGTAATTTTTATCGTGAATATGGTCGTTGGCCCTATAGTCGGGAAGGATCGTTGGGGTGTTGGTGTGCTGTTCAACGGCGTGATTATAAAAATGGAAAATTAACGGAAGAGAGAAAGACTCGTTTGAAGGAGGCCGGTTTTTGTTGAAAATCTGACCCAAAATATATTTCAAATCATGAGACGAAAAAATTAAAAGAGTTTCTAAAAAGGGTACGAAAGAATCTAAAACAAAAAAGAAGGTGTCTGAAAAGGCTGCCTTCTTTTTTTGTTATGCTGCCCGTTTATTATCCATTTTTATATTTAAAACATCTTTGGTCTTCTCAATTATTACTTTTCGAGAAGTAATCCTACAGAAATAAGTAAAAAACAAAAGAAAACTGACTTTTTTAGCCAGTTTCCTGAGATTATGTGCAATAGCAACCAGGGTAAATTCTGTTTTTACCTTCTCCAACCCTCTTAATCTAAACCGGTTCCACGCCGAGTTATGCTTTATCTGTGCAAAGACAGCTTCCGGTTCTGTACATCGTCTGCCCCGATGATAAATACCTTCCTCACTCATGAGCTTTTCCCGTGCTTTTTGTTTATACCTGTTAAGGTTATAGTTAACTTCTATGATCCGGTTGGCCTTTGATTTATGGCATTGAGATTTCAGCGGGCAACCCTCGCAGTTTTGTGCCTGATAACGCTTCAGTATGGATACATATCCCAAATCGGACTTACTTTTCCTTTGACCTTTATATTCCATATGTTGTCCCATCGGGCATACGTAATAATCCCTTTCCCGGTTGTAGTAAAGGTTCTGTATGGCAAAAGCATCCTTCTTCCAGGCACGCTTCTGCTCTTTGTGAAAATAATTGTACTTGACAAAAGCCTCTATACCCGCATTCTCCATAAACTCGTAGTTTTGTTCACTTCCATAACCGGCATCGGCCACTACTATAGAGGATTGACTATGATAAGTCTCTCGAAAATCTTTCAAAAAAGAAATTAAAGTTCCCGTATCTCCGGCTCGCCTGTAAATTCCCAGATTGGTAATAAATTGATTCTCTGTAGCAATCTGTATGTTATAGGCGGGTTTCAATTGCCCGTTTTTCATATGATCCTCTTTCATGCGCATGAAGGTCGCATCCTCATCTGTCTTACTGAAAGAATTACGATCCCCTAATTTCTCTAATTGCGATTCGTATTTGGCAAGGCGGGGCAGATATTCTTCCTGTAACTTTTTGATTTGTTTCTGCTCAGCTTTGTTCATCCCGGAGAGCCGTTTGTTTAAAGCGCCCACTTTTTCCCGCAAACCACAGGAATCCATATCCGGTAAGGTATCCGGTGTCCTTTCCTGTTTATCCTGCTCGATATGTTTGTCAACCTCACTAAGGATTGACTGTATTTTCGACTCCAGTTTTACCTTGTTCTTTTCCACGCTACCACGCCAGACAAAAGTGTAGCGGTTGGAGGCTGATTCCACTTTGGTACCATCGATATACTGTACATCCAAACTGACATAGCCGGATTCCTGTAACAGCAGAACAATGGCTGAAAACAACGATTTTATGTGTTCCTTTAAACGTTTGCCGCGGAAATCATTGATCGTGCGGAAATCGGGAGTACTATTACCAGACAACCACATGAAGTGAATATTCTCCTGCAAGGCCTTTTCTATTTTACGACAAGAATAGATATTGTTCAGGTATGCATAAAACAGAACTTTGAGCATCATACGGGGATGGTAGCTGCTGGTACCTCCTCCTTTATATGCCCAGAGCAGACAACTAATATCCAAGGCGTCTACAACACTGTTTACAACACGAACGGGATGATTGGGAGCTATCTTTTCCGATAAGCTGGCCGGAAAAAGTACATTTTGGTTGGAAGTTAACTCTTTAAATACTATCTTAGCCATTGCTATAATGTTTGTTTTTTTGCAACGGTAAGATAATACTTTTTACCGAAATAAACAATAGCAAAAGGGGCTATCCGACTTTTTGGACAGCCCCTGATTTTATAATATTTAATGAATGTCTCCAAATATTGGGATATTATTATGACAAAAGCATTGCCAAAAACAATGGAGGTGCATTAAAATCCCCTTGTTTCCAGGCTTGACTCGAGGTCACAAAAAACTGGCCTTATTGATCTAATGTTTATACGGCCGATTTTAATGCGATCCCGCGTCAAGCGCAAGATATGGAATATTAATTTGTAGCTTCCTCAATCGAGAATTGAGAAATTTTAGAATACCCCCAAGTCGCTATCTTTGTCGAATCTGCGTTGAATGTCAACGGATACTTCACACGATAACTTACAATCTTCTTCCCTGCTGCTGATTCTTTTCCTTTCAACATAGAATATAATGTACCTCCTTCAACAGCGATCGGGTCCATAGCATTGCTAATGGTTGGTGCTTTCCCTTCTTCCCGCTTTTGAGCACGTAAGCACAACGTATAAACACGATCCGTTCCATCAACAGTTTCAGGTTCTTGATTAGAATCCATCGACATTATATATGTGTTCTTCTGATCCGTCAACACAGATGCAAAAGTAGGAATAACAACAATTTTCTTATAATTATTAGAAAATAACAATGCACTTTCGGAACCAGACAAAAGCAATTCATTGTCCAATGCCATCGAGTCCAAAGGAGAATAATTCAAATCATATTCTGCTAATGGAGAAGAAGCCGCTCCTGTCGCCACATAAAAACCGTTTGTACTGGCATTCGCATTATCCGCCGAATCAAAATCGACCGTAAAATTAGCCAACACACAATCTCCAGCACTATAAGTCGGATCATTTGCAATTGTAGCGACATACAACGGATAATAGCCCAATGGATAAATCAGAGTTCTCATCGTAGAAGAATAATCGACTATAGCATAACTTGAAAGCTGCTGTGTATTACCACCGCCGTCCAAACAAGAGGTTAACGAAAACATACCCGCAGCGATTGCTGCTACCCCTAAAACTTTAAGTTTCTTCATTTTTACTGTTCTTTAATTTTATATTGTTTATTATTTATTAGTTCTTACTCAAAAACCGAAACGGAAACCCGCCTGCAAATTCACATTAAACGGTTTCTCGGAACGGATCGTCTCAATGTCACTTCCGTTATCGAAATAATAACCGGCTCCCACCTCCGCATAAACACTTAAGAAACGGAGCAACGGATAGCTGGCACCGGCCCGGGCATTCACAGACCACATCCATTCTTTCATACGGATATGCTTCTTCTCGTGACGAATTTCATTGTTTTCCACAAATATTTTGGCATTCAACTTACCGGCAACATTAATCTCGGTCATAGCCCCCGCCGCTGCATAAAATTGAATACGCTTCCATTCTGCTATTTTATAGGACAAAGAAAGAGGGATTCCGATAAAATGTAACTTCTGTTTCGTCTCACCATGATATATAGATCCGGTTTCCCATTCGGAAGAAAGGAATGTATAATTTAAACCAGACTGGAGGGAAAAACGGTCATTTAAAGAATAACTGACACCTAATCCGACCGAAACTGGTGTCTTATGACGAATATTCGTTTTCGGAGATTGACTATTGAAATAGGGGGAATTCAATTGCAACAACTCCAGATCCGTCATCGACGTATTCTTTAGGGCATAGGCATTTAATGAATTGGATGTTCCTGCACTCACGCTACCACCTCCCATTCCGAAACTCCATCTTTTCGCCCGCACTTTTTTTTCTGTTTTCACAGGCGCTGCATCCGCAAGTAAAGAGCGTGTTCCAACCGGCGTTACCGTTCCAGTCACCGCCACCGCCTCAGACATTTCGGATACCTCGGAGATTTTAGAAGAAACCACAACAACAGTATCACAATCTTCTTCGGGCGAAAGGACAACATCGTCTGCCGTTATATCCGCCCGGGACGTAGTTACGGCTGTAACTTGCGCAACAGCACGTTTTGCCATCCGGTTAACCGGCTTGGAAGCGGCGACTGCTGGTGTCACCGATTCAGATCGTACAGTCAGCCTGTTTCCAACGGCCTCAGTTTCTTTCTGTGTCGTTTCGGCTACAGGCAGATGTTCCCGGTCGTAGTTAAGAACATAGACTCCTCCTGTTACAACCAATAAAGAAATAACGGCAGCAGCCACCCAATAACGTAAAGTCCGCCGGAAAGGGACAGACTTTTTAACCGTCAAACGGTCAGCTATCGCCTCCCAATCGCCCGGCATCGTATCCGCTTCAAAGTCTTGCAACTTCGAACGGCACAAATCGTCAAATATATCTCTTTCCTTATCCTTCATTTCTTTTTACTCAATACAATTCATTAATCCTGCGTTGTAATAATTGTTTGGCACGCGTAAAC
>ERZ791605.1626-NODE-1626-length-10871-cov-2.306028_pt1 | contig 10871 bp, 9 predicted proteins | sample MGYA00509965_ERZ791605 | MGnify/ENA primary metagenome ERZ791605 (study PRJEB30046, sample SAMN00791923) | human gut metagenome | study: EMG produced TPA metagenomics assembly of the A metagenome-wide association study of gut microbiota in type 2... | reverse complement strand
AGGAAGCAATCTCCCCATAATCCCGGGAGCGCTGATCCTGATTGCGCACCAAAAGAGAAATTGGGGTTCCGGTTGTCTTTCCTTCAAAGATACCGGAGAGAATCTCTACCTGATCGGTCTCACTGCGCTTGGTCGTATAGCGGCTCTGTCCCGGACGTCTGCGGTCCAGAAAAGCCTGTATATCAGATTCGCTTAGGGAAAGTCCTGCGGGACAGCCGTCGATCACAACACCGATTGCTGCGCCGTGAGACTCTCCCCATGTAGTAATGCGAAATAAAGTTCCAAATGATGAACCACTCATATGTCAAAATCTCCTTTCTTTTGCATATAAAACTATTATATAAGAAGACATATTATCGTGCAATCCTTATTTTTATGCAACTGCCCGGTCAGATTATGAATGGCAGAACCGATCAGATAGAAGCGTAATAAATTTATTTGAAATTCCTATGTTTTTTCTGTACAATTCAGGAAAAGCGTAATATAATGAGGACTAGATACTGGCTGAAAGGAGAACGGCAATAGCAGATGAAAGAAAAAATCAGAAAAAAAACGAAAAGACCGCAGACAGAAGACATGATTTTTACAGAAGAAGACTTTGAAGATGTTTCTGAAGAGACGAAAGGAAATTCCCCAAAACACAGGAAAAGGTCTCGCAGGACTTCAGGTGGATTTCCGGCCAGAAAAGCGGGGATCATCGCAGGCGGAGTCATCGGAGTGCTGGTGCTTTTATATCTTGGAATTTCTGTATTTTTTATGAGTCATTTCTATATAAATACAACGATCAACGGAAAAGATTTTTCGGGAAGATCGGCATCATCTGTGGAGGCATATATCAAAGAGCAGGTAAAAGACTACAAACTGACCATTAAGGAGCAGGACAGTAAGTCAGATGTGATCAAAGGAAGTGATATTTCTCTTCAATATAAAGAGAGCGATGAGATTGAGAAAGCGTTGAAAAAGCAGAATGGTTTTGCATGGCCGCTGGCGCTGTTTTCAAAGAAATCAGAAAAGATTTCCATTGCTGTTTCATTCGATGAAACTGCTTTAAATGAAAAGATTCAGAACCTGCAGGCAGTGACAGTAGAGCAGATTCCGGCAGAAAACGCAAAACCGGAGCTTCAGGGCGATACTTATGTGATCAAAGAGGAAGTATATGGAACGGCAGTAGATATGGATGTACTGAAGGAAAAAGTGAACCAGTATATTTCCGAATTTCGATCAGAACTGGATATGGAGAAGAAAGGATGCTATGCACGTCCGAAATACACAAAAGATTCCAAGGAAGTGCAGGCTGCCTGTGATACGATGAACAAATATCTGAAGGCAAGCATTACCTATACCATGTCAGAATCTGTTGTTGTGGATAAGACTCTGATTTCCACATGGATCGGCGTAGATGACAATATGAATGTGGTTTTTGATAATGATGCCATGAAAGCATGGTTTACAGAGTTTGGTGACAAATACGATACGGTAGGGACTACGAGAAATCTGACAACACCGACCGGCAAGGCAACGACTGTAACAGGCGGTACATATGGATGGTCGATTGATGAAGATACAGAGCTTGTCAATCTGCAGAACAGCATCAAAAACGGTGAAGTAGTCACAAGAGAGCCGGCATACTATACCGGAGGTGCAGCAAAATCTCATGGAGAACAGGACTGGGGCACTACATTTATCGAGGTTGATCTAAGTACCCAGCACATGTGGTATATCAAAGACGGAAGCGTGGCAATGGAAACAGATGTGGTGACAGGTGTTCCGGTTCCGGAGAGGATCACACCGGAAGGGGTGTATGACATTCTGGAGATGACCAGAGATGAGGTGCTGATCGGAGAGACCGATCCAAGTACAGGAAAGCCGATTTATGAGACACCGGTCAACTATTGGATGCGCGTGACCTGGACAGGAATTGGTTTTCATGATGCAACCTGGCAGGCTGCATTTGGCGGAACGCGTTATAAGGACGGAGCAGGGTCTCACGGCTGTATCAATATGCCGCTGGATCAGGCAGCAGCTCTGTTTGGAATGATCAGTGTGGGAACACCGGTTGTGATTCATTACTAATCATAACAGATATAGAAAAAAGACAAAAAGGGGCAGCGTGAGAGAGCGCGGTCCCCTTTTTCACGAAGATAAAGGAGAAGAAATTATGTATGAGTTGATCAAAAAAGACGGACGGGCAAAACGGGGGCGTTTTCATACCGTTCACGGAACGATTGAAACGCCGGTATTTATGAATGTAGGTACTGCTGCAGCAATCAAAGGAGCGGTATCGACAGATGATCTCCGGGGAATCAAGACCCAGGTGGAGCTTTCAAACACGTATCACCTGCATGTCCGTCCGGGAGATGAAGTGGTGAAAAAAATGGGAGGACTTCACAAATTTATGAACTGGGACAAGCCGATTCTGACAGATTCCGGCGGATTTCAGGTGTTTTCTCTGGCAGGTCTTCGCAAGATCAAAGAAGAAGGTGTGCATTTTAATTCACATATTGACGGGCGAAAGATTTTTATGGGACCGGAAGAGAGTATGCAGATCCAGTCCAATCTGGCATCCACCATTGCCATGGCATTTGATGAATGTCCATCCAGTGTGGCAGACAGAGTGTATATGCGGGATTCTGTGGCAAGAACGACACGCTGGTTGAAACGGTGTAAAGCAGAAATGGACCGGCTCAATACTCTGCCGGATACGATCAACCCACACCAGATGCTGTTTGGAATCAATCAGGGCGGAATTTACGAAGACATCCGGATCGAACATGCAAAACAGATCGTGGATCTGGATCTGGACGGTTATGCAGTCGGAGGGCTTGCAGTCGGAGAGAGTCATGAGGAGATGTACCGGATCCTGGACGCGGTTGTTCCATATCTGCCGGAGCAGAAACCGACCTATCTGATGGGAGTTGGAACACCGATCAATATTTTAGAGGCAGTAGACAGGGGAGTCGATTTCTTTGACTGTGTTTACCCGAGCAGAAACGGACGTCATGGACATGTATATACCAACCATGGAAAGCTGAACCTGTTCAATGCAAAATATGAACTGGATGACAGACCGATTGAGGAAGGATGTCAGTGTCCGGCATGCAGAAGCTACAGCAGGGGATACATCCGTCATCTTCTGAAAGCAAAAGAGATGCTGGGGATGCGCTTATGTGTACTGCACAACCTGTATTTCTACAACACGATGATGGAAGAAATCCGTGCAGCAATCGAAGCGGGAGAGTATCAGGCATACAAAAAGAAAAAAATCGAAGGAATGACGTCCGGAAAATAGACACTTTTCCAAATGTTTATAGAAAATTTACTTGAAGTATCATGATTTTTTGTGTACAATGGTAATATTGTCGGACGCAGGAAAGCGTGTGAGACAAAATGAAGAGTATATCACGGTAAGTGGAGGTGTGCTGGTAAGATGTTAGGTGTTATTGTAATTTATGTAGTATTATTCGGAGGTCTCTGGTGGTTCATGATGCGTCCTCAGAAAAAGGAGCAGAAGAGAATCCAGGCGATGCTGGCTTCTATGGAAGTTGGAGATACTGCATTGACAACAAGCGGATTTTACGGTGTGATCATTGATATCACAGATGACGATGTGATCGTAGAGTTTGGAAACAATAAGAACTGCCGTATTCCGATGCAGAAAGCTGCAATCGCGCAGATTGAAAAACCAAACGCAGAATAAGAAAAAAGAGAAGCTGTTTTATGGCCGGAGAGGCTGTAGAACAGCTTTTTTGACTTTTTACCAGATATCAAAAATTTAATACCACATATAGAAAAAGTATAGATTTTAGGGGTTGAATCAATTAAAATAGCGTTAAACAGGGGGTGATATTTTGCAAGTTGATGTAAAAATCGACAGTACGGTTGATGAGATGAAAATTCTGGTCATAGCAGACAAGGAGGGACATACAGTTGACACATTTGTCGATTATATACGTGATTATGAACGAAAGCAAGTTACGAAACTAATGGCATATAAAGGGGATACGGCATATTTGATCAATATTTCTGATATTTTAAGGATTTATGCGGGAAATCAAAAAGTGTTTGTTGAAACGCAGCAGAATGAATATATTGTCAGATATCGGTTGTATGAATTGGAAGAATTACTGGAAAAGAAAACATTTCTTAGAATCTCCAATTCGGAAATTGTCAATACGAATCAGATTTTAAACATAGATTTAAGTATTGTTGGAAGAATTTGTATTCGTTTTCCAGGAAATATTCAAACCTATGTATCAAGAAGGTATGTACCTAAAATTAAAAAATCATTAGGGATTTGAGGTGTTATGTTTGAAAGGTAAAATATTGAAATATTCTATGGAAGGATTGTTGTGTGGTAGCTTTGTTTATCTTGTTTTTTCAATTCTGCTTTCGTTGAGATTGAATACTGGTGATTTTTATTTAGTACTTCCCGCGTTAGCAGAGGACTATAAAAGTGAATTGTTTGCAACAATGATTCAAATATTTGTATTCTGCTGGTTTGGGGGATTTTGTGGTATTGCATATTTTTTTAGCGAATGTGTAGAATGGTCGTTTCAAAAGCAAGTAATCGGGTATATATTTTCGCTGACAACAGGGATGGTACCGCTTGCTTTTGTAGGACATTGGTTTGAACATTTGGCTATTGGGCTGTTTAGCTATCTTCTTATACTTTTAGCAATAACCTTTATTTTATTTGTTATTAGCTGGTTTAAATTGAAAAGTGATGTTAATAAAATTAAAAAAGAAATTGGTATCCGGAAAAACAAAATGAGAAATGTTCAAGTGTCATCAAAATGGATAATCAGATGGTTATGGGTGAATTATGGTATTTTCGTTTTGGGATTTTTTACATTGGGATTTTTCAGTGATAATAAAATTGTACGAATCAATTTCGTATTAGATGTCTTAATATGTATCATTTCTTTGATATTAAATTTTCTATTATTTCGGAAAAGATATCAAATCACATTTCTGGGGAAAATTACGTTGCTGTTTCTTACATTTTGTTTCATGGCATTTACGTATTTTGCATTTTTAACTTCAGGGAACGGATTGCCCCCAGCATTGTTTATGTGAAGAAAGTTGCTCTTTGAAAAGTGCCGTACAATCAGAGAGAACAATATAGAGTTCGCTCTGTTTTTTGGCACTTTTGTGTGGTAAAGGGTTGAAATGAGAAAAGAAATGAGGTATTATTTAGAATAACACTTTGAAAATTGGAAGGATGAGTATTATGAAGTTGAATATCGGAGTGATCAAAGGAGACGGAATCGGACCGGAAATTGTGACAGAAGCGATGAAAGTACTGGATCGAATCGCAGAAGTTTATGGACATGAATGTGTGTATACACAGCTTTTGATGGGCGGAGCATCCATTGACGTACATGGTGTTCCACTGACAGATGAGACGATCAGCAAAGCGAAGCTGTGTGATGCAGTTTTGATGGGCTCGATCGGCGGAGATACGAGGACTTCTCCATGGTATCAACTGGAGCCTTCAAAACGTCCCGAAGCCGGACTGTTAAAAATCAGAAAAGAACTGAATTTATTTGCAAATTTAAGACCGGCAGTATTGTATGAAGAACTTAAAGAAGCGTGTCCGCTGAAAGAGGAGATCATCAAAGACGGATTTGATCTGATGATCATGCGGGAGCTCACGGGCGGCCTGTATTTTGGGGAGCGCAGCACCAGAGAAATAGACGGGGTGATGACTGCCTGCGATACACTTACATATAATGAAGAAGAAATTCGAAGAATTGCGAAGCGGGGATTTGACATCGCTGCGAAGCGTAGAAAAAAAGTGATCAGTGTGGATAAGGCAAATGTGCTGGATTCCTCCAGACTTTGGAGAAGCGTTGTGGAAGAGGTGGCTAAGGAATATCCGGAAGTGACTCTGGAGCATATGCTGGTGGATAATTGTGCCATGCAGCTCGTGAAGGATCCGGCACAGTTTGATGTGATCCTGACTGAGAATATGTTTGGGGATATCCTTTCAGATGAGGCGAGTATGGTGACTGGATCGATTGGAATGCTTTCTTCTGCAAGTCTCAATGAGACAAAATTCGGACTTTACGAGCCAAGCGGCGGTTCTGCTCCGGATATTGCGGGAAAAGGCATTGCCAATCCGATCGCGACGATTCTGTCAGCAGCTATGATGCTTCGGTTTACATTTGATCTTGACAGGGAAGCAGATGCCATTGAGGAAGCGGTACAGCGTGTATTAAGAGACGGTTACCGCACGATCGATATTATGTCAGAGGGAAGCATACAGATCAATACCCGCGAGATGGGTGACAGGATCTGTGCATATATCCAATAGAAAAAACAGAAATTCAAAAAAAGGAAAGAGGATGATAGAAGATGAGAAGTGATACTGTAACAAAGGGGATGCAGCAGGCGCCGCACCGTTCCCTGTTCAATGCGCTGGGAATGACACAAGAAGAACTGGACCGGCCGTTGATCGGAATTGTGAGTTCTTATAATGAGATCGTGCCGGGGCATATGAACCTGGATAAGATTACACAGGCTGTCAAAATGGGAGTTGCTATGGCAGGAGGAACACCGATCATGGTTCCTGCGATTGCAGTCTGTGACGGAATTGCCATGGGACATATTGGGATGAAATATTCGCTTGTGACAAGAGATCTGATCGCGGATTCTACAGAAGCACTGGCTATGGCACATCAGTTTGACGGACTTGTTATGATACCGAACTGTGATAAGAACGTTCCGGGACTTCTGATGGCAGCAGCCCGTGTGAATATTCCGACGATTTTTGTCAGCGGGGGACCGATGCTGGCGGGTCATGTGAAGGGAAGCAAGACCAGTCTTTCCAGCATGTTTGAGGCAGTCGGTTCTTATGCGGCAGGAAAATTTTCAGAAGAAGATGTGTGCGAGTTTGAAGAAAAGGCATGTCCGACCTGTGGTTCCTGTTCCGGTATGTATACGGCAAACAGTATGAACTGCCTGACAGAGGCTCTTGGTATGGGACTGAAAGGAAACGGAACCATTCCGGCAGTGTATTCTGCAAGACTGCAGCTTGCAAAACATGCGGGAATGCAGGTGATGGAGCTGGTAAGAAAGAATATCCGCCCAAGAGACATTATGACAAAAGAAGCGATTTTAAATGCATTGACAGTGGACATGGCACTGGGATGTTCCACAAACAGTATGCTGCACATTCCTGCGATTGCACATGAGATCGGAATGGATTTTGAGATTGATTTTGCCAATCCGATCAGCGAGAAAACTCCGAATCTGTGCCATCTTGCTCCGGCAGGACATACATACATGGAAGATCTCAACGAGGCCGGCGGAGTTTATGCGGTGATGAATGAGCTGAACAAAAAAGGACTTCTTCATACAGAATGTATGACTGTGACCGGAAAGACACTGGGAGAGAACATCGAAGGATGTGTCAATAAAAATCCGGAGGTAATCCGCCCGATTGACAATCCGTACAGTGAGACAGGCGGTCTGGCAGTACTCAAAGGAAATCTGGCGCCGGACGGAAGTGTGGTAAAACGTTCTGCAGTCTGTGCAGAGATGCTGGTGCATGAAGGACCTGCAAGGATTTTTGAGAGTGACGAAGAAGCTACAGAAGCAATCAAATCCGGAAAGATCAACCCGGGAGATGTGATTGTGATCCGGTACGAGGGACCAAAAGGAGGTCCGGGAATGCGTGAGATGCTGAATCCGACTTCTGCGATTGCAGGATATGGCCTTGGATCTTCGGTTGCGCTGATCACGGACGGCCGCTTCAGCGGAGCATCCAGAGGCGCATCTATCGGACATGTGTCACCGGAAGCGGCCGTTGGAGGACCGATCGCGCTTGTCGAAGAAGGGGATATCATCAAGATCAATATTCCGGAATTAAAACTGGAGCTGGATGTATCAGAGGAAGAACTGGAAAGACGTCGTGCTGCATGGCAGCCAAGAGAGCCAAAGGTCAAGACAGGATATCTGGCAAGATATGCGTCTATGGTTACCTCCGGAAACAGAGGCGCAATTCTGGAGATCCCGAACAATAATTAGGAGGAGAGCATCATGCAGTTAAATGGAGCAGAGATTGTGATCGAATGTCTGAAAGAACAGGGTGTAGATACTGTATTCGGATATCCGGGGGGAGCAATTTTAAATGTATACGACGCTCTCTATGAGCATAGTAATGAAATCAGGCATATCCTGACTTCCCATGAACAGGGTGCGGCGCATGCGGCAGACGGGTATGCAAGAGCAACCGGCAGAGTGGGAGTGTGTCTGGCTACCAGCGGCCCGGGGGCAACGAATCTGGTGACAGGAATCGCAACGGCCTATATGGATTCCATTCCGGTCGTAGCGATTACCTGTAATGTAGGGGTTTCCCTGCTTGGAAAAGACAGCTTTCAGGAAATCGATATTGCAGGGATCACCATGCCGATCACCAAACATAACTTTATTGTCAAGGATGTGGAAAAACTGGCAGAGACAATCCGCAAGGCATTCCGGATCGCGCGCAGCGGCAGACCCGGGCCGGTTCTGATCGATATCCCGAAAGATATTACAGCAAACGTGACAGAATATCTTCCCCGGGAAGCAGAGTTCCCGCCGAGAAAGACGGAAACCATCACAGAGGAGGCACTTTCACGTGCTGTGGAGATGATCGAAGCATCCCAAAAGCCGTTTATTTATGCAGGGGGCGGCGTTGTCCTTTCGGGGGCGAGCAGAGAATTGCGTGAATTCGCAGAAAAGGTGGATGCTCCGGTGACAGATACTCTGATGGGAAAGGGAGCATTTCCGGGAACAGATCCGCGTTACACAGGGATGGTCGGAATGCATGGAACCAAGACATCCAACTATGGAGTCAGTGAGTGCGATCTGTTGATTGCGGTAGGAGCCAGATTTGATGACCGTGTAACGAGCGATACAGAAAAGTTTGCGAAGAATGCACAGATTTTGCAGATTGATATCGATCCGGCAGAGATGAACAAAAACGTGTTGATCGATCATGGAATCGTCGGAGATTTGAAAGAAGTTTTAATGCGGTTGAATGCAAGACTTGAGGAACAGTCACATCCGGAGTGGATGGAACAGATTGCAGCGTATCAGAAAGAATATCCGCTTCAGTATGAGGATGGAAAGCTGACCGGTCCGTATATCGTAGAAGAGATTTACAGGCAGACAAAAGGAGATGCAATCATTACGACAGAAGTAGGACAGCATCAGATGTGGGCTGCACAGTATTATAAATATAAAGAGCCAAGGACGCTCTTGTCATCCGGAGGACTTGGAACAATGGGATATGGACTTGGCGCATCCATCGGAGCCAAAATGGGCTGTCCGGAAAAGACCGTAGTCAATATCGCCGGAGACGGATGTTTCCGTATGAACATGAATGAGATCGCAACAGCTGCGAGATATCAGATTCCGATCGTACAGGTCGTGGTGAACAATCATGTGCTTGGTATGGTACGCCAGTGGCAGAATCTCTTTTACAATCAGCATTATTCCCAGACAATCCTGGATGATGCGGTGGATTTTGTAAAGCTGGCACAGGCGCTTGGAGCAGAAGGAATCCGTGTGACAACAAAAGAAGAGTTTGCAGACGCTTTTGCAAAAGCAGTAAAGATGCAGCGTCCTGTTGTGCTGGACTGCCAGATCGACCAGGATGACAAGGTGTGGCCGATGGTTGCGCCGGGAGCTGCGATCAGCGAAGTGTTTGATGAGATGGATTTGAACGAAGAATAAATTTTCTTTGTTTCAATATAAAAATGAAATTCAGGAGGAAAAGAAGATGAGTAGAGTGTACAATTTTTCAGCCGGACCGGCAGTGCTGCCGGAAGAAGTGCTAAAAGAAGCAGCAGATGAAATGTTAGATTACAGAGGAACCGGAATGTCGGTTATGGAAATGAGTCATCGCTCGAAAGCCTTCGAGACGATTATTCAGGAAGCAGAGGCAGATCTCAGAGAGCTGATGGATATTCCGGACAATTACAAGGTTTTATTTTTGCAGGGCGGAGCATCTCAGCAGTTTGCGATGATTCCGATGAATCTGATGAAGAACCGGGTGGCAGATTACATTGTGACCGGTCAGTGGGCAAAAAAAGCAGCGGATGAGGCAGAAAAGTATGGAACCGTAAACCGGATCGCATCTTCTGCAGACAAGACTTTTTCTTATATTCCGGACTGTTCGGATCTTCCGGTTTCAGAAGATGCAGATTATGTATACATCTGTGAGAATAATACGATTTACGGAACAAAATTTAAAGAACTGCCGAATACAAAAGGAAAGACGCTGGTTGCAGACGTTTCTTCCTGTTTCCTCTCTGAGCCTGTAGATGTCACAAAATATGGAGTGATCTATGGAGGCGTACAGAAAAATATCGGACCTCCGGGAATGGTGATTTCTGTTATTCGAGAGGATTTGATTTCTGAAGATGTAATGCCGGAAACTCCTACCATGCTGAAGTTTAAAACGCATGCAGATGCCAATTCTCTTTATAATACGCCGAATACGTATTGTATTTATATGTGCGGAAAGGTATTTCAGTGGCTGAAAAAACAGGGTGGCCTGGAAGCCATGAAAGCATATAATGAAAAGAAAGCGCAGGTTCTTTATGATTTCTTAGACAGCAGCAAGATGTTTCAGGGTACAGTTAGAAAAGAAGACCGTTCTCTTATGAACATTCCTTTTGTTACCGGAAAGAAAGAGTTGGATGATAAATTTGTAAAAGAAGCAGAAGCAGCAGGTCTGTATAATCTGAAAGGGCATCGCACCGTAGGCGGTATGCGTGCCAGCCTTTATAATGCAATGCCTATGGAGGGTGTAAAAGAACTGGTAGCCTTTATGAAGAACTTTGAGGAGGGAAATTTAAAATATGTATGAGTATTATTGT
>ERZ791605.1625-NODE-1625-length-10887-cov-2.427806_pt1 | contig 10887 bp, 8 predicted proteins | sample MGYA00509965_ERZ791605 | MGnify/ENA primary metagenome ERZ791605 (study PRJEB30046, sample SAMN00791923) | human gut metagenome | study: EMG produced TPA metagenomics assembly of the A metagenome-wide association study of gut microbiota in type 2... | reverse complement strand
AGAGCATCTGCCTTACAAGCAGAGGGTCGGCGGTTCGAATCCGTCAACGCCCACTTTTTTTAAGAGCAATCATGATTACATGATTGCTTTTTTTATTTCCCAACCAACACAAAGAAACACCTTATTCTCCCACTATTCTTTAAAAGAAGGCTAACACAACAAAAAAGGCAGGAATAATAATTCCCGCCTTTTTGTTTCCTTTCGTATACGCCTAACGGCTTCTCCAATAGAACCTCACCGTTTCTTTTTATATAATGCAGAAGATATGACATGATCGATAGAAAATTTACCCGGTCCCGTTATGTACATCAGCACAAACACCACCAGATAAATAAAGGCCAGTTCCTTCACGGCAAACGGATCATTCCCGTGTATCACAAAAAAAGCCATTCCCATTGTAAAGACCATCGGGATCATAGCCAGACGATAAAACGCACCGAATATAAAGCCTACGGAACAAAATACCTCAGCGAAAACAGCCAGCCCCAACGACAACGTACTTCCTACACCCAATGGGTCCGGGAAAGATTCCGACATGACACTAAAATTCGTCCATTTCTGGATACCATGCGAAAGCAGCAATACTCCGAAAAGGATACGCAACGCCAACAAAAAAAGAGAAAAAGCATTTCCTACCGGCTTGGCAGGAAAAAGAAATTTATAAACCACTGACATAATCTTTGTTCTTTCTTAAATTAGTTATTCATTTATAAAACATAAATAAAAAAGAAAAGTTTACGCGTAACCCCATAAAAAAAGGACTTCCAACACTTGGAAATCCTTTTGTGACCAGGGTGGGATTCAAACCCACGACCTTCAGAACCGGAATCTGACGCTCTATTCAGCTAAGCTACCCAGCCAAAGACAGCGCAAAAGTATATATAATCTTGCAGGAAAACAAATGAACGGGCAAAAAAAGATTACTTTTGATATTTTGCAAGCATCCTAACGACAATCACTTCCATTTTGCAAATAAAAAAAGGCACATAATTGCTATTTTGCCATTAATTAGTATCTTTGCCACGCATTATTCACAAACATAAAGCACAACAAGTATATGAGTTACTTAATTAAACCAGCAGGATATAAGGCTTTATTGAACTTATCGCAGACCGAGATGGGTATCAAAAAGATCAAAGACTTTTTCCAGCAAAACCTGTCTTCCGAATTACGGTTGCGGCGCGTCACTGCTCCGTTGTTCGTTTTAAAAGGGATGGGTATCAATGACGACCTGAACGGAACGGAACGTGCGGTCACGTTTCCGATCAAGGATTTGGACGATGCCAAAGCTGAAATCGTCCATTCGCTTGCCAAATGGAAACGCCTTACTCTTGCTGATTATCAAATCGAAAAAGGCTACGGTATCTATACCGACATGAACGCTATCCGCTCTGACGAAGAGTTGGGAAACCTACATTCTTTATATGTCGACCAATGGGACTGGGAACGCGTCATGGGAGCCGAAGAACGGAATGTAGATTTTCTGAAAGAAATCGTACGTCGCATCTACGCAGCCATGGTACGTACCGAATATCTGGTCTATGAGATGTTCCCTGAAATCCGTCCTACATTGCCCCAGCAAATCCATTTCATACACTCCGAAGATTTATTGCAAAAATATCCGACCTTCACGCCGAAAGAACGGGAAGATGCGATTACGAAAGAATACGGAGCCGTTTTCATTATCGGTATCGGTTGTAAGTTAAGCAACGGAGAGAAACATGACGGACGCGCTCCGGACTATGACGACTGGTCGACAATTGCAGAAAACGGACAAGTCGGATTAAACGGCGACCTGCTCGTCTGGGACGAAGTACTGAACCGTTCGCTCGAACTGTCCTCCATGGGTATTCGTGTGGATAAGGAAGCCTTGCTCCGCCAGTTGGAGATTTGCAACGCGGAAGAAAAAAAAGAACTATATTTCCACAAACGCTTGCTAAACAACGAACTGCCTCTAAGTATCGGGGGAGGTATCGGACAAAGTCGCTTGTGTATGTTTTACCTCCGCAAAGCCCATATCGGTGAAATTCAAGCAAGTATATGGCCGGAAGAAATGCGTCGTGAAGCCCGTGCTGCCGGTATGTACTTAATCTAATTGATAATTAAAAATTGAAAATTGAAAATTAAGGATGGATTATTGATAATTATTTCTGATATTCGCGTAATAAAGAGAATTTCCAATTTCTAATTTTCAATTTTCAATTACCATTATGGACGTCAAGATAGAACAGAGCTGGAAAGAACGATTAAGTTCTGAGTTTGAAAAGGATTATTTCAGCCAGTTGATCACCTTTGTTAAAGAAGAATACCGCCAAAGAACCGTCTATCCTCCTGGTCCCTGTATCTTCAGTGCGTTCGAACACTGTCCGTTCGACAAAGTCAAAGTAGTCATTCTCGGACAAGACCCCTATCATGAACCCGGACAGGCACACGGACTTTGTTTCTCCGTCCAAGACGGGACACCCTTTCCCCCGTCGCTCGTCAACATCTTCAAAGAAATCGAAAGCGATTTAGGCAAACCCATGCCGCAAACCGGCAATCTGCTCCGTTGGGCGGACCAGGGCGTCCTGCTTCTCAATGCAACCCTGACGGTTCGTGCACACCAAGCCGGCTCACACCAGAATAAAGGTTGGGAAGAATTCACGGATGCCGTAATCCACCGCCTGACAGAAGAGCGAAGCCATATCGTTTACATCCTGTGGGGGTCGTATGCACAACGGAAAGGCGCTTTCATCGACGCCTCCCGCAACCTGATATTGAAATCGGCTCATCCGTCTCCCCTCTCCGCTTACCGCGGATTCTTCGGGAACAAGCATTTCAGCAAAGCAAATGATTATCTGATCGCAACCGGACAGACACCAATAGATTGGTAATTATCAATTGACAATTGGAATTACTCCCATTTCTGCCCGTCACGATAGTTGCTGCTCTGGCGCCATTTCAGGTCTTTCAGCAAAGACGAACTTACTGCAATATTGAAGGTATAGGACTTATAAGGTCCCACCGGCACAAAACTGGCAGTCATCTGCCAGCAATGCAGGTCGCGAGTGATATTGCAAGTCATATAGGATATCTTATGCGTATCGAAGTCATAGGTGGCATTAAAGTTAAAACGCCAGTTCTTCGTCGGCTGGATATTACCGTTAAAGCTCAATGCATGTGTAAGCTTGTACTTATATTCGAGCTTGCTCGGGTCAAAGTCTCCATAACGCAATTGCATGCTATAGCTGAACGAAAGGCTCCAGGGCACTTTATTGACCATATAGCCATATGAATCGAACTCACCCGTATCTTTCTTGGCACCACGCAATCGGCCTCCTTCCATTTTACCCTGCTGGTCCCCTTCCTCTCCCGAAGAGATTTGTTCGAATTCCGGATCGTTCGATGCATTGGGGTCTGTCGGAGGGTAGTTGGAATCGTCGTTATTATCTTTCTTGCCGAACAATTTGCCGAACGTATCATTATTAAAGGTATAAGAGAAACTCGTACCGGTCTGGCGCAAACGGCCTAATCCTTTACCGGCCTGCCAACGCGGAATATCCAACCGGCGAACGGTCTTCGTCGCTTCATCGTAGCCATAGGTATAGGTATCGAACGTACCGTTCAGGTTCAATGTATAGCTCTTCGAAAACTTGAGACGCAAGCCTACACTCAAGTCACTCCACTTGAACGAATCGGCCGCCATATTATAACTCATCCCCAACGACAACTTATCGATCAGACTGATCTTACGCTCACCTGTCGAATCGCGATCCGACTTGATCTTCATTTCGAGATTGTTATCTAACTGAAAACTCACGCTCCCCGACTTCCCGTTAGGGGCCGTCCCAAACATACCGCCTTCAAACGGCGAATAAGAGATCTGCTGCGTCTGTCCATATTGATCTTCATACATAAGATCTTTCCAGAAACCATATTTGGAAGCTCCAAAATCAGGCGTATAACTCAACGTTACCGAAGGTTCGAAACGATGACGAATCATCTTGATCTTGTCACCCAAAAACGGCAACGGTTTATAGAAACCATATAGCGTGGTGGAAGCTGAAACGGATGTGCTGTAATCGAATACGCGGTAGAAACCATAAGTCGTATCACGCGCAACCACCTGCTTCTTCTGCATGTCGTATGCTTTTTCCACCTTATTGGTGTACCAACGTTCGGTATAATTGAACGACGGCGAGATATTCAAATACTTGAACAAAGAGAAAGTAGCACTCACCGGAATCTGGTGCTGCATGGCATTCCGCCAATCCTTCACCAAGCTCGACTTGAACAATTTGTCTTCTTTCGTATCGATACTATTACGCAGGTAACCGTTGTAACTCATGGAAATCTTCTCATACCAACGTTCTTTTCCGACCGCATTCTTCCGCTTGAACGGGAAGATACGACTCATCGTAATTGTAATATCAGGCAATGTCAGCGAGATCGTCGAGTCTTTCGAACGCTGGTTCACATTCATGGTAGCCGAAATACTGAACGGATTATTCGGGAAACGCTGCGTTATACTGATACTGGACCCTTTGGTATTCTGGTTCGCATCTGCAAACCCTTGCGAGCCAGGATAGAAGCTGTTCAGGTTATTACGGTCATAACTGCTGGTCGCAAAGTTCACACTCGCCGAGAAAGTCCGGTACGGATTTGCCTTCGGGTCCTGCGAGTGTGTCCAGTTCAGCTTGAAGTCCTTAGACAAGCTATAATCGGGAAGTCCCTTGTCACCCAAACGGGTAACCAGATAGGAGGCATTGAAACTGCCCGAAAACTTATACCGTTTCCGATAAGAAGAACGAGCCGACAGTCCCCAAGAACCTTTCGTATAGATTTCACCGGTCAAGGCCAGGTCCATATAATCGCTCAACGCAAAATAATACCCGCCGTCGCGCAGATAGAAACCACGCGAACTTTCATCCCCGAAAGTGGGCATGATAATGCCCGAAGAATAAGAACTCGAAAACGGGAAGAAACAGAAAGGCAGACCGATCGGATAAAGCGGGACGTCCTCAAACACCATATAGACGGGACCCGTCACGATATTTTTCTTCGGGCGGACTTTCGCCTTCGTCATCTGGATATAGAAATGGGGGTGATCATGCTCGTCGCAAGTCGTATACCGTCCCCCCTTCATATTCAGGACATCGTTGTCCATCTTTTTGGTACGTCCGGCCGTCACATAACCTTCGCCTTGTTGCGTGATCACATCTGTGATATATCCTTTTTTCGTACCGAAATTATAGCGCATCGTCTTGGATTCATACTGTTGGTCGCCATCTTTGAAAAGAGGATAGCCGAATTCCTCCCCGATCGAGTCGAGGCCGAAAGTGGCATACACCAGGCTACTGTCCATATTCATCTCGATTTTCTCGGACTGAAGTTCGATTTGTTGATATTTCACATCGCTTTCCCCAAATAGATAAGCCCAGTTCGCTCCCGTCATGATGATGGAGTCTTTCGCCTGGTAAGAAACCGGAGCGTCCAGCCCTGTCTGCTTCTTCGGTACACTGTCTAACGCAAGCACACTATCTTGTCCGGCAGATACGACCGTATCGCCCACAACGGCCATCACGGTATCGGTCGGGGCTATAAGTTCCTGCGCCTCAGTCATCATGTTTCCAGTGAGGAAAAGCAACAAAATAATCAGGCATTTGTATTTCAAAAACATTCCGTCGTTATTTGCAGTGTGTTACAGCGGGCAAATGTATAACAATTTAGCGAGCCAATCCCTTTTTATTCCCCTAAAAAGAGTTTACACCAGTTATCAAACCGTTCGACAGTTTCGTTTCCATACTTCGAAAGGCCCTGTTTTACCTTTTCGACAGATTTTTCTTTGTCCAGTTTCGTTTTGCTGTAAAACTTGTCGGCGTAGCAAATCAGTTGTTCTTCCAAGGTTTCCGGCATAAAGTCCCGGTGCGGAAGAGGCAAACCTCGTTCTTCAATCATTGCCAGCGTAATACCTGTTCCCGTATGCCGTTCGCACACGCGGGCATGGCGGGGATAACCTTCCGCCCGCATCAATTCGGCCCCCAGATAACCGTGGCAAATATATTCCGCATCTCCATGACAATCGATATCGGGAGCATTACAACGGAAAATACCGATATCGTGCAGCATAGCTGCCTCTTCTACAAAGGTAAGGTCAAGATTCATCTCCGGATGCATCCGGGCTATAGCCAAAGCTTTATCTGCCACACTTCTACTATGAATAACCAAAATCCGGTACGCCTCCGAACCTACCGGATAATATTTGGCAATAATATCTAAAGGGTTCATAACAATCAATCGCTTTATTGAGAGACAAAGATACGCAATAAACAAAAAGAATCGTTACTTTTGCAGAAACAAATAGTAAGGAATGAGTCTATGAGAACAGTTATCAGGTATGCCTTCTGGCTGTTAAGCCTGTTCTTAATGTCTGAAATCCAGGCCGTCACTCCACAGAAAGCCCCTCTAAAATTGGGAGCCGAACGTATGGACGTCGTTACCCGTCTGTTGAAAGACAAACAGGTCGGATTAGTAGTGAACCAAACCTCCATCCTCGAAAAGCAGCAGAAGCATTTGCTGGACGCCTTGTTGGAAGAGGGTATCAACATAAAGAAAGTGTTCGCCCCTGAACACGGTTTCCGCGGGACGGCCGATGCGGGAGCCGAGATCAAAGACAGCCGTGACGTAAAAACAGGAGTCCCCATCATATCCCTATACGGAAAGAACAAGAAGCCGACAGCCGAGCAGTTGGCCGGCTTGGACGTGGTCGTGTTCGACATTCAGGATGTCGGAGTCCGCTTTTATACTTACATCAGCACCATGCATTATGTGATGGAAGCCTGTGCCGAAAACGATGTCGAATTTATCGTCCTGGATCGCCCTAACCCGAACGACTTCGTCGACGGTCCTGTCCGCCAGAAAGGATTCGAATCCTTTGTCGGCGTTGACCCATTACCCATACTGCACGGTCTGACGGTTGGCGAACTGGCTTGGATGATCAACAAGGAAGGTTGGCTGAAAAGTACACCCGACACCTGTAAACTACATATCGTCAAGATGGAAAACTGGCGTCACGGAGATCCGTACTGGTTGCCGGTAAAGCCCTCTCCCAACCTGCCGAACGACCAGTCGATCCGTCTCTACCCTTCACTCTGTTTCTTCGAAGGGACCAATATCAGTGTCGGTCGCGGGACCTATTATCCATTCCAGATATTGGGAGCACCCGATGCCAGATACGGAGATTTCACCTTTACGCCCACCTCCTTGCCAGGTTTCGACACGAAACCGTTGCATAAAGACAAGGAATGCTACGGCACAGACTTGAGAGAATATCCCTTTACCGGGGGATTGACGCTGAAATTCCTCCTTGATTTCTATAATAAAGCAGGCAACGACCAAGCTTTTTTCTTCACCCGCCCACAATGGTTCGACCTGCTTGCCGGGACAAAAGAATTACGTTTCCAGATTGTCCGCGGTTTAAAGGAGGACGAAATACGCGCAAGTTGGCAACCGGCATTAAATAAATATAAGAAAATCAGAAAGAAATACTTATTATATCCCGATTATCGTTAACTTTGAACGGTTTTTTAAAACAGTACGGGTACAATTGATAAGTGCTTCTTCCTTGAAAATACATATATACATAGCGATGTTGATATTGGCCCTTTGTTTTCCGCGTGAAGCAAAGGGTTCCTCCGATAAAAAAGGGAAGGAACTGTTTAATGTCCTTGTCATACAGTCATACAATCAAAGCCTGAGTGCCTACTCCAAGTTCGACAAGCTGCTGCACGAGGAACTGGAGGAAGAGCAAATATACTCTTCCATCCACACATTCTACCTGGACTGCGAACGCTATAATGCCACAGACGAAGAAGCCCGGATGTACTCCTTTCTCGACACTTTAAGTTTCAAACCGGACATCATCATTTCCAATGACGATCAGGCTACCTATACTTTAATGGCCTGCAACCATCCGCTCGGCAAGACGATTCCGGTTGTCTTTTCAGGTGTCAACTTTCCCAACTGGGAACTATTGGAACAGCATCCCAACTTCACGGGTTATTGGGACAAGCCTGAATATCTGAAAAACATACAACTGATCGAAAAACTATACGGAAGATCAAAAATACTGATCTTCAAAACGAAAGAATTCATCGGCAGAAAAGCGTTCGAAACGTTGATGGACAATATCCAGGGACATGGAATAGCTGTTTACGAAGGATTGTATCAAACAAGGCCCCAAACGACTTCCACGGAAATCCAGCCCGGCAAAGAAGGCGCTTCTGCCTTATATACGACCTCGACAGCCAACCTGACCGCCCGCCAGCTTCTTTGGGTATTTGAAGACAAGCCTTACACCGCCTGCATACAAATCATTCTCGACTTCAATGTCCTGACCGTCGGACGCCTGGCCAATGTGCCGAACTTCACAGTCATTAACAACGGGTTCAACGACAACAGAGGGATCACCGGAGGCTATTTCACTACCTTGCAAATCCAGGCTGATTGTGTTGCCCAAACAGCTGCCCGCATCCTGAAAGGCACTTCTCCAAATGACATTCCTATTGCAGAAAGCCCCAAAACATTTGCTTTCGACTGGAAAGAGATGCAACGTTTCAACATACGGTTGAGCGATCTGCCACAGGGAAGCATCATCTATAACATGCCACTGGAAGTCCGTTACCTAAACTATATTATTGCAGGCGGAATCCTGCTCGTCATAGCAATCGTCTATATCATCCTTCACCTCATTTACATGTACTACCGCGAAAGCGAACGGAAAAGGCAGGTGCAACTCCGGTTGATCGAAGAGAAAGAGCGAGCCGAAGAAGCCAATAAGATGAAATCGGCATTCCTCGCCAACATGAGCCATGAGATACGCACACCGTTAAATGCGATAGTCGGTTTCACCAACCTATTACAAGACGAAAAGGAATTGACCGATGAAGAAAAAGACCTTTTCCGCAATACGATCAACAAAAACAGTAATCTGCTGCTGAAACTGATTAATGATATCCTGGAACTCTCGCGCATCGAGTCGGGACGGATGTCTTTCGCTTTCGACGATTGCTCTCTAAACGAGCTGTTAGAAGAGATCTACCAGACACATCACCTGCTTATGCCTTCGAATATCCGTTTCCTGAAAGAATTCCAAGAAACGGAACTTATCATTCATGTAGACCGTTTCCGGTTCACGCAAGTGATTACGAATTTCATCAACAATGCCGTCAAGTTCACCACTAAAGGGCACATCTTGTTAGGAGCTGTCTATAAGAAGGAGGAGAAAGAAGTTCATGTCTTTGTCGAAGATACCGGAAAAGGCATGTCGGAAGAGGCCCAGAAGAAAGTGTTCGAACGTTTCTTCAAGGTGGACGAATTTGCACAAGGTACCGGACTGGGCCTATCGATCTGTCAAACCATCGCCGAGCGCCTGGACGGGCGAATCACCCTTTCTTCCCAGGAAGGAAAAGGCAGCCGCTTCACCCTGATCATCCCTTGCAGGCCGAAATAAAAAAGGCGGCCCGTCACAACCGGAACCGCCTTCCAAACATTTCACAATGAAAGTCACTTCTTTTCAATTACCATCAATTTGGTATTGTCCGTGCCATATAAAGCGATTTTATTGACCGGTTTCACCTCACCTTCTGCATCAAAGCGAACGACTTTATCCAAAGCCTGCAACAATTCACGCTCACCACTCATATCCGGACAAGCCATACGCGTTGTCGCAACCTGCGGGAATTTAATGATATTCTTGCGGGAATCGCTGTATTCGATCTGCCCCATCATCCGATTGCATCCAGCTCTTCCGGAAAGGGAATGGCGGGCCACGTCGAACTCGATGACTTGATTCGTCTCGGCAGGATTCAACACCTTGCCGTTCAACTCGACAATATTCCAACTACCATCCAGGTCGGAGAAAGTCGCTTCCACACCTTTTTTCGCCTTACAAGAAGCAAAGATACCGATACTCAACGCAGCAAGACAAAGATACATGTACTTCTTCATTTCTGTCCAATTAGTTTTTTGACAAAACCATCAACACGTTACCGTCGGCATCGACCAGCAACATTTCATTTTCGGACTGGCCGGCTTTCACACCTTTCACGTCTCCCATAGCTTTCAAGATCGCATCTTCAGTTTCCATATCCGGACAAGCCATCATGGTAGTGGCCGCGGGGTTGATCGTGATGGAAGAAATATCCTGGTCGTCCAGCACGACAGTCGAATTAAAGATATTACATCCGGCATTACCGTGAACTTTATTATCTTTCATATCAAACTCCATATTGGGCAAACCTTCTTTCAGTATTTTTTCTCCTTTTACTTCCACAATATTCCATTTACCTTCCAACTTCTTTGCATCTGTTTTGACTTCAGAGCAAGAAAACAACATCCCGACAAAAGCAGGAATCATCAAAAGTGTCAAAATAGCTTTTTTCATTTTTTACTTTTTCATTTATAATAATCACTCGTAAAGATAAGACGCCGAATCATTGCAAAAAGTTCCCGACAGGCTCATTATTTAATACTCATTAACCATTCTTATACCCCATTCACAGCTTGTATTATATTTAAAGGGGTTAAAAAACCACAGAGGAACCGGCAAATCCGGGAACAATCATCTATTCATCTGCTAAAGCAGACGGCAAAAGAGAGCTTGCGGCACGAGGTTCAGCCTTACCCGTTAGTTCACCGATAAATCTGCATTTACGGTTCAAACTTATCAATACTATAATGAATTTAAAAAAACAACTATCATACTATCATGTTTCTTATATATAACTTGAACATCATAACATATAGGCATGACAGTTTCCTTTTTAACTATCATGCAACTATCATAAATCAGCTGTTTAACCATCATTTTAGCCGTTTTACCCGAAACAGATACACTCCAAAAGTGTT
>ERZ791605.1609-NODE-1609-length-10956-cov-3.531511_pt1 | contig 10956 bp, 7 predicted proteins | sample MGYA00509965_ERZ791605 | MGnify/ENA primary metagenome ERZ791605 (study PRJEB30046, sample SAMN00791923) | human gut metagenome | study: EMG produced TPA metagenomics assembly of the A metagenome-wide association study of gut microbiota in type 2... | reverse complement strand
TTCTTTACTTCTACATCCTTAGTAGTTTCAGCTGAATCCTTACCAACGGTAATCTTAGCTGTGATTGTTGCCTTACCAGCCTTAACACCAGTTACTGTACCGTCAGCTGCTACTGTTGCAATAGAATCATCGCTTGATGTGTAAGTAATCTTAGCTCTTGAAGAATTTTTCTTAGTATTTGTTAACTTAGTTGTGCTTCCAATAGCTACTACTGAATCTCCAGATAAAGCAACGCCTACCTTAGCAACTTTCAGTGTGTAAGTAAGTTTCTTTGTCTTTGCCTTAGCATTCTTCTTTGTAGAAGTCTTGTAAGTTACCTTAACCGGAAATATGGATGGTATTTTGCGTGGAAGTGTTGGAAATACTGGATTTGTGAAAAAGGTTTGATGCAATATTAGCACTACAAGTAACACACAATTAACACATAAGAGACAGATAAGTGACAAATTGTTTCAGTTGTAATCCTTGTGCCATATGCTATAATATAGGTAGATAAACAAAGGATTTTAACGAAAGGAATCCCGACAGTCAATGACAAAAACAAATGATGACATTCATGTAAATAAAAAATATAAGGACACCGTATTCCGGAAACTGTTTGGCGAAAACAAAGAAAATGCCCTGAGTCTTTATAATGCGGTAAACCATACCTCATATACCAATCCGGATGATCTGGAATACACAACTCTGGAAGATGTCATTTACATGAAATACAAAAATGATGTTTCATTTCTGGTTGACAAAACATTGAGCCTTTACGAACATCAGAGTTCCTATAACCCGAATATGCCGCTCCGGGGATTTTTGTATTATGCGGATCTGTACCGGAAACTGATTCACCGGTCCGAGCGGCTGTACAGCAAGCATCTGTTGAAAATTCCGCGTCCCCATTACATTGTATTTTACAACGGAAGCGAAAAAGATATGGAAGAAGAAAGAAGGACTCTGCGGTTATCGGATGCCTTTGAAACAGATACCGGAGCTGGTGAATATGAATGGACAGCCACAATGATCAACATAAACAGTGGAAAAAATCAGTCCATCATGGACAGTTGCCACGTTTTATATGAATACGCGGTCTTTGTTGCAAAGATCAAAAGATACCGGGAGTCCATGGAATTAAAAGAAGCCATTGATCTTGCCGTCAGGGAATGCATAGAGGAAAATATTCTCAGAGATTTTTTGGAACAGCATCGCAGGGAGGTGTGTGATATGTGTCTTACTGAATTTGATGAAAAGAAATATGAAGATGTTCTCCGAGAGGAAGGCCGAGAGGAAGGACTTGCGGAAGGTCGTAAAAAAGAAGTATTTATGTCCGTACAGGAAGGTGATTATGGAATTGTGCGTGGAGCCCAGAAACTGAATCTTTCTGTAGAAGAATTTGAAAAAGAAATGTCTGCGGCCGGATATCAAATCCCGATAGAGGTGTAAAATTGAATGTATAAGGTAAATTTTTGTCCAACGGCACATTGTGGTAGGTACTAACTGCATTTTATTTTTGATGTATCCGCCTACCCGATTGTGCCGAATCGGAATTAACCGCGGATTCTCAGCAGCGCGACCGCACGATGTTGTAGTCTTATTTTAGGAGAAAGATTACCTGCTTTTGAAATAAGACCATGTAAGTTTAGAATTTGTTGGGCTGCCCCCATAAACCTGGAAACTCTAATTCTCAGGCAATTACATTAAAATAATTACATTTTATAAAAAGAGGCTGTCGAAGCAACCTCTTTTTTTATGAGGTGGACACAACATGAGATTTAGTACTTTTATGCTTAGTTACAAAAAGAAACATAAACAGTTAAAATCAACCATTACTTTTCGAAAGTTACCGTTTTATCAAAAAATAATTGTAATAATAGGTTTTTGATGATTATAATAGGTTGTTGTTTTAAAATAGCAAAATGTGAGTTGGCATTTGGAATTACATTACTTATTGGTAGCATATTCACAATAATTTTTCTGCACAAAAGTTTGTCAGATACCAGAGATCTGTCTGTATTAATACAAAATAGTAAGGAATATTCAACAGACAGAATGAATATTTTACTTGATTTATTTAAAGAAAATAATTTGCCAATTACCACGCAAAAAATTGACTTATTGATTGATGAAGCTAATCAAGCCAAACAGGATGCTAATCTGTTTTTACCACTCAAAAAACCTGTTAAAGCTCTCAGTGTATTAATTGTACCAATCACAATATACATTATTCAACAACTATTTACTTCATCTAATGTAGGAGCTAGTAATGCTATATTATTATTGGTGTATTGTATATTTATATTTGTTGCAGTTTATACCTTGATTCCATTCATTGAAGGGATAATGTACGGAATATATGATGATTTAATTTATGATTTGCGACAACTAAAAATATTTTATGTAAAAGAGAAATAGTGCAAACTAAAATTTAGTATCAGCAGAATATCAAATCCCAGTAGAGGTATAACGGAAAATTTTGAAACAGTTAGTTGGCATATGAAATGAAGAGAGAATCTGTAGATGAGCATCGTTTAAACAGCGGATAGTCCATTTTATTCATCTTCCAAAATATCCAGCAGATATTTTGCATTATTTACCCAGTGATTTTTTAAGGTTGATGTTATAACGAAGATAAAGAGACAGAAAATATTAAAAACCAAAATATACTTAAGAGTTGACGTATAATCAGAAAATTTAATTCCATTTTCCGCGTCCTCATTACATTGTATTTTACAACGGAAGCGAAAAAGATATGGAAGAAGAAAGAAGGACTCTGCGGTTATCGGATGCCTTTGAAACAGATACCGGAGCTGGTGAATATGAATGGACAGCCACAATGATCAACATAAACAGTGGAAAAAATCAGTCCATCATGGACAGTTGCCACGTTTTATATGAATACGCGGTCTTTGTTGCAAAGATCAAAAGATACCGGGAGTCCATGGAATTAAAAGAAGCCATTGATCTTGCCGTCAGGGAATGCATAGAGGAAAATATTCTCAGAGATTTTTTGGAACAGCATCGCAGGGAGGTGTGTGATATGTGTCTTACTGAATTTGATGAAAAGAAATATGAAGATGTCCTCCGCGAGGAAGGCCGGGAGGAAGGACTAGCAGAAGGGATTGAAAAAGGACTAGCAAAAGGTCGTTCTGAAGAACGGAAAACCTTGCTTGAGATCGTCCAAAAGCTGAAAGAAGGAAAAACTCCGGAACAGTTAGTTGCAGATGGAATGGAAAAAGAATCTGTGGATTCTGCTATCACGTTAAGAAAGCTTCTATAATCTGTAATAACCCATATTCTATATAAAACAAAGAGTTATAAAGAAAAAGGTCTTGCGGAAGAACTAAAAAAGAATATTCCGAGGAACGGAAAACTTTACTTGCGATCACTCAAAAGTGTCAGTATTCGATTTATTGCTGAATGCTGGCACTTTTTGTATTACATATTCCGTTTTGTACTGTTGCCGAAATTTGATATTCTACGTTATAAGTGGTTCCTCATTTTTGTCACTTGCCAGTCTCTTATATGTTGATTACGTGTTACTTGTAGCAATAATTTTGCCCCAAACTCTATTTACAAATCCAGTATTTCCAACACTTCCACGCAAAATACCATGCGTATTTCCGGTTAAGGTAACTTACAAGACTTCTACAAAGAAGAGTGCTAAGGCAAAGACAAAGAAACTTACTTACACAATGAAAGTTGCTAAGGCAAGCGTTGCTTTATCTGGAGATTCAGTGGTAGCAGTTGGAGATACTACTACACTGACAACAACAAAGAAGGCTTCTAAGAGAGCTACAATTACTTACACATCAAGTGATGATTCTATCGCAACAGTTTCTGAAGACGGAACTGTAAAGGGTGTTAAGGCTGGTAAGGCTACAATCACAGCTACACTTAAGATTGGTAAAGATACTGCTACAGCTACTCAGGATGTAGAAGTAAAGAATGTTATTTTGAAGTCCGTTGCTCAGAAGAAGGCTTCACAGATTGTAGCAACATTCGCTGGTGATACTTCTAAACTTGATAAGAAGGATATCACTATTACAAATACAGCTAACAATGTTGTATATCCTGTAAAAGCAATCAGCGTTGCTGCTGACAAGAAGACAGTTAAAATTGATACTTACTCTGAGATGAATGATGCAAAAGAATACTCTGTAAAGTATGATGGAACAGAGGTCACATTTACTGCTACAGATGGTACTGTTACAGATGTTGGTGTAAGCACAACAACAATCGTTAAGGGCACAGCTGGAACAGAAGTAAAGGCTCAGTTCCTTGACAAGAATCAGGTAGTTGTAAAAGAGTTTACTCTTTCTGATGCAAGCAATGATGGATCTGTAGATTTTAACTTTACAGAGAATAAGGGTTACACAGATGGAAACAAACTTGTATTATTAAATGTTGGCGATACTGCTACAGCAGAGGTTACATATCATACAAACAAGTATGATCAGACAACTGGTGCTGAGACTGGCAAGATCACAAAGAAGTTTACAATTACAGCTGTTGAAGATGATGCAACACTTTCAAACTTCAACTACACAATCAATGCAAAGAATACACAGGTAAACTGGAATATTGATGTTAAGACTGATAATAAACTTGCTGTAAAAGATACTGCATATGCATTTTTCTATATCAAAAATTCCAGTGATGCTGATGTGACATCACAGTACAGTGTTGAGTCCAGCGATAAGAGTGTTTTACTTCTTGACAAGACACCTCTTACATCTGCTGGTGATGCAAAAGGATCTACTGGAGTTGCTGTAACAGGTGTTAAGGCCGGAACTGCTTATATCAATGTTCTTAATTCAGATGGAAAAGTTGTTAAGTCTTTACCTGTAATTGTTCAGGAAACCAGAAAGCTTACAAACCTTAAGTTTGATGCAATGACTGTTAATAACAATGCAACTGGTAGTTCAAGACAATTGCTTACATCTGATAGTGAAACAATTAAAGCATATGATCAGTACGAGAGCCAGATTTCTATCAGTACAGTTGACAATGAAGTATTAAGTGCTCCTTCAGCTGAGACAAACCATAAGAAAGGTACTACGAATTTCCCTGTAACTTATACAACAACAGGAAGTATGATTACGGTTAATGCTTCGGGCTTAGCAGAAGGATCTTATCAGGTAAAACTTACTGCACATACTACTGATGGAAAATGCGATACTAATGCAACTGTATCTCGTGTATTGACAGTAAATGTTGTAAATGTAACAGATACTCCTTCTACTGCATCTTACAGACTTTCTGTATCAGATCAGAAAGCAGATCTTGCGATTGCATCTGACGCTGTTGCAGCTGATTTTGCTAACAAAGCCATTTCAACATCTGTAAGTGAGTACCAAAAGGGTGCGAAGGTAAGCGTTGTTTCTAATGCAGCTATTACAATTAAGAATCCAGATGGAAAGGTTGTTGGTCAGAATGGTAGTATGTCTCTTTACAGTTTAAATTCTACTGTAAATGCATACGAACTTGCAACAGATATTAAAGCAGGAACATATTCTGTATCCGCTACTGCAACAATTGGTGGTGTTGATAAGAAATTTAATACTACATTTGTATTAGACAATACTCAGACAAAAGCTATCGCGAAAATTGATACTAAGGCTGCAAGTTCTCAGACAGCTACTAGAAATGCTGCAGCTGATGCTGTTGCTTTACTTACAGAGTTAAATAATTCTGATAAGTTTAGTTATACTTATGACGGAATAAAACAGAATTTCAGTATCGTAAGTGCTGATGCTAAAGAGAATGGAAAGGCTCTTTATATCACATCTGTTAAGGTTGTTGTTGTAAATGATGCTGGTGCTTCAATTGTAGTAGAGTGCCCTATTAACACAGCATTTACTTTAAAATAAGTCGATTCGGTCGATTCGTTTTAAATGAAAAAATACAAGGTCGGAACATTTGTTCCGGCCTTGTTTGTTTAGGAGGGAAAACGATTATGTATATAAAAAAGGGGTCAAAAACAACACATATTATATTTACAGCATTGTTGATTTTAATATTGACCTTCTCATTCTATCAACCAATGGAAACTTATGCTGCAAATAAGACATTGGTTTATGAGCAATCAAAAAATGCAGATATATTGGCAAGTAATAAATATTCTATCAAATTGAATGTAACTGCTGATCTTGAAATTAATGTTTTTGTTCCAGCTCCTATTGGTGTCACTTTCACCATTAAAAACAGTTCTGGAAAAGTAGTTGGCAATCCCATGGTATTAACAAATTATGACGACTCATGGATATTAGATGGACGTGGATGGTATACATACAAGTACGTCGTTAATCAATTAAAAAAAGGAAGTTACTCTGTTGAGTATGTATTTGATCAGGAAACTAAATTTGATGCCAAAATTGTACAACTTTCGAATAATGTCAGTTTAAGCAGCAATAAATTATCCATCACTAAAGGATTTGTTAAAACACTTAAAGTAAACAATGGAGTTGCTACCTCCTGGACTTCAAGCAATTCTTCAGTTGCTTCTGTAAATAGGAAAGGAAAAATTACTGGTAAAAAAATTGGAACAACAACGGTTACTGCACACTTAAGTGATGGAAAATCCTTAAAATGTAAAGTCACAATCAAAGCAAATGCGTATTCAGGTAAGAAAATTACCATAGAGGATTCCGGAATCAATGAATATACAATTCGTGCATATCATGCAGCATATCAAGCAAATGGAAATATGGTTATAAAATTTAGAATTGCCAACGGTACTAATAAAACAATCACCGCTATTCCGAAATTTCATGTTTCTGTAATCAATCAAAAAAATAAAGGAATAGCTTCTTATTCCAATAATTCTTTTAAAGTAAATGTTCCAAAACACTCTGTAAAAGAATATTCAATTACCATTAAGAAAAATTCTATTTCTGGTGGAAAGGCGGATTTAAGAAATACGAATATTGAGATTTCTGGTGAACGAGTAAAATTATAATTGGATTATAAATTTTTTCAAAAGAAAAGGGCATCGCACTAACTAGGTTAGTGCGACAGCCCCTTTTTAAAATAAACTTTTCAAATAATCAATAAGGATTATTTTACTGAGAAGTATCCAGTAATATCCGGAACCTCTACAGCAAGCCATACCCCTCTTACAGATGTAAGCTATGTTGTAAAGAAAGCTGATGGAACTGTTATCTATAGCGATGGTGTAGCCGGAGTCGCAGCAAAGACTAATAATGCATTTGTAAACTCAAATGGTGCATTATCTATCGAAGCTGTAACAGCTACTACCAATGGAGATGGAGATCCACTTCTTATTAAAAATCTTGAGGCTGGAACATATACTGTATATGCAGAAGGTAAAGATAATGTAGATAGTAATGTTGTTCCAAAAATTACAACAACATTTACTATTAAAGACACACAGGCTAAAGCAACTGTAGATACAAAACACAATAGTGTAGATGCAAGAACTACTTCTGGTTCTGCTATAAGTGCTGTTTTAGCTGATTCTGTAGTTGTTAAGTATGGTGATTATACTTATACAAATGTAAAGGATTATACAGATACACATACAGGTCTTGATGTTGCAACTTACGAAGTCGTAAAGAACAACGGATATACTGTTAAGTTTACAAATGGTCAGACAGAGAGTTTCCTTACAAGCGGTGAAGGATTTACCGTTACAAAAGTTACTGTTTGGGTAAATGCCGGTATTTTAAAAATCCCTCTGTGCAATGCACAGAGGGATTTTATTATTTAGATGAATAATTCAATCTAAATTATTTTACTGTAATTGATTTAATTAAATTTACATCAATATCAATGTTAGTATAAACATTAGGAGATACTTCAATCTTAAGAGTTAATTTAGAAACATTAAAATATGTTCCATTAACTTTAACGGAATCACTGGTAACTTCTCCCTTAACATTGTCATTAACTTTGTATTCTACAATATTAGCAGCTAAACTATCAGTCTTATTATCGACATCACTACGATCAGTGTATACTTTGTCGCCATATGTTATAACAAGTGCCTCACCTAAGGCAGCAGATACGGTATTGTAAGCTGCATCAACAGTTTCAGCTTTTTGCTCTACACCAGCAGCTGCCTGAGAATCCTTAATAGTAAAGCTTGTTGTCATTGTAACCTTTGTCTTAGCGTCCTTCTGATATACAGCTGTAACATCATATTTACCAGCAGCAATATTCTTTGTTGCAGTAATTGCAGAACCAGAAGTTGAAGTAGTTAATGCATCAAAAGTTAATACACAAGAAACATTTTTAGTAAAAGCACCCTTAGATACTACAGTTGCAGTAGTATCGTCATAAACTACTTTACCATCTTTGTCTTTTACAACATATTTGGTAGTAGTTTCTCTTTTAACATCAGTACCGTCATTCATTCCGATCATAGAAACTGTAACTGTCTGGCCTTTTACATCTTTTCCAACAACGATATCTGCATTGTCATTAGCTACATCTAATCTCCAAGCTGTAGCTGTAGTGTCTGTTGCTTCTTTTACTGTAACACTAACTGTCTTTGCAACAACTTCCTTGCCATCTTTCTTGTAAGAAATCTTGTATACATAATTTCCTTTTTCTGCAGCATTTTCAAATGTAACTGTCTTAGCATTATCATATGTATAATAATTAGGTCCTGAAATATCAGCAGGAACCTTTCCAGATACATCTGTAGATAAGCATTCTACATTAAGAGTTGCTGAAATATCATCTCCATACTGATCCTTAACAGTTGCCTTTACAGCCTTTGCATCATCGGCAAGACTTCTTGATACAGTTACACTGTACTTATCTAACTCAAGAGTTGCTACGGCTCTCTCAGCACCAATTTCGATAGCAACAGATCCAACAACCTTATCATCTTTTTTAATAAGGATATAAGCTGTACCACTCTTTAATGCTGTAACATTTACTTTCTTTGAGCCTAAAGAAGATGTAGCTAACATAAGAACTGTTTTATCAGAAGTTTCTACGGAATACTTAGCATATTCAGAACTAGAAATTTCTTTACCGTTTGCATCCTTAATTTGGAAGAATACAGCCTTATTAGGATCTTTTACTGCAATTTTCTTTGTATCTTTAGCCTTATCAAATGATGCTTTAGTATTATCATCAATTCTAGCATCAAAGCTATTTACAACAGCCTGATCAACTGCGGTAATTGTAACTTTGTTTGGTCCAATATTTCCTTCTGGCTTACCATTCTGGTCATACTTACCTGTCTTGTATGTGATGGTTGCTTCAGCAGTATCACCAACTTTATTTAAATAAAGCTTAGATCCACTTGTATAACCATTTCCCTTGGTATCAATTGTGAAGTCATAAGTAGTATCAGATGAAGGATAAGATACTTCTTTAACAATAACACCATTAGCGTCTTTAGATACTAACTTAACTTCCGTCTCAGTAGCTGCAGGAATTGTCACATTGTCAAGACCGATAGAAGCAACCTTTCCGTCAGAAGCTACGAATGTCTTTGTGATTCCATCAAGAGTCACATCATATGTAGCTGCATCCTTTAACTCACTGAACAGAGTTAATGTAACCTTAGAAGCGTCCTTAGAATCAACTGTTACCTTAGATACTGGGTAAACAACGTTTGTTGCTTCACTCTTGATTACGAAATCAGTAGCCTTAAGGTTCTTTGTATTACCAGTAACAGTAGCTGTAAGCTCTGTTAACTTGTTCTGTGCTACTGTAGAAAGAACATAGTTCTTAACTTCTACATCCTTAGTAGTTGTGGCAGAATCCTTACCAACTGTAATCTTAGCTGTGATTGTTGCCTTACCAGCCTTAACACCAGTTACTGTACCGTCAGCTGCTACTGTTGCAATAGAATCATCGCTTGATGTGTAAGTAATCTTAGCTCTTGAAGAATTTTTCTTAGTATTTGTTAACTTAGTTGTGCTTCCAATAGCTACTACTGAATCTCCAGATAAAGCAACGCCTACCTTAGCAACTTTCAGTGTGTAAGTAAGTTTCTTTGTCTTTGCCTTAGCATTCTTCTTTGTAGAAGTCTTGTAAGTTACCTTAACCGTAACTTTAGCGGTACCTGGCTTAACACCTGTAACCTTAATCTTCTTTGCTGCTGTCTTCTTAACAGTTGCAACAGACTTCTTGCTGCTTGTTGCAGTTACTTTAACTGACTTCCAAGACTTTGGAGTTTTAACTGTAACTGTCTTGTAGCCCTCAGAATAAACTGTGGCTTTTGTTGCGCTAAGCTTTGCTGTAGAAGCTGCCTGTGCGTTTGTAGCAGGAACTGCTGTTACAACCATAGCTGCAGCGAGAGCAAAAGCTAACACTTTTTTGCTTGATTTCATGTTTTTTCCTCTCTTTCTTTTTGACTAACTTCCATCTCTTCTACTCGTTTAACCCTGCACGTTTAAGTTCCTTCATCTTCTCTTCCAAACCGCTGCGGACGATTTTTCCAATCCAATGTTCTCGCTAATTGCCTCCACTGACCTTCCTCGGTCTTACTGTTAAGTCCATCGTCAGTTTCATCTACAGACACACAAATCATAAATGACCAGAAACTTTCGTACATCAGACGTCGGCGTAGAGTGTGATATCAACGTTGATTGTCCAGCATCAAGATCAGCAAGCTGAGGTTCCGATGACTTATATTTCTAATATGTATCTGTAATTGTAAGGTCTGTCTGGAACAAGTTCCAGTTTCCATAGCCTCGATAGTAGTTCATCACTTGTCGTACTATTTATAGTACTCTTTTAACTACTCTACGTGACAATCATACACCAAGTATTGTATCTTTGCAACACCAAAATTACATTTTATTGAAAAAATTCTTTAATATTTTCTTAAGCATTTAAGAGTTTTTTCACTTTTTTCTATTATTAAAACTATTTCACGCGTAGTTCGAGTGAAACTACGCGTGAAGATAAACAATTCTATTTAAAGTAAGCAACTCCGGATTCGAAGATCTTCATATCCTGTTCTCCGTAGATGTTCATGGCAAC
>ERZ791605.1592-NODE-1592-length-11033-cov-2.609310_pt1 | contig 11033 bp, 10 predicted proteins | sample MGYA00509965_ERZ791605 | MGnify/ENA primary metagenome ERZ791605 (study PRJEB30046, sample SAMN00791923) | human gut metagenome | study: EMG produced TPA metagenomics assembly of the A metagenome-wide association study of gut microbiota in type 2... | reverse complement strand
TTAATTAAAGAAAATCTTAGTAAGATATTTTTTTAAATCTTCTCTAAGTTTATCTAATTCCTTTTGATAATTTTCATTAGAAAGTTTAGGATATCTATCATTTACAAATCTGCCTAGATTTTTCATACCCCACCAATTAGCTAAGTCATCATCAAAAACTTTGTAAGCTTTCATATAATTATCCCATTTTTCATCTTCTATACCTATTCCATCTCCGATAAAACCTCTTCCTCCACCAAGGTATCCACAGTTCATTATAGTAAATATTCCTTTTCCATTTAAAATTCCACGAGGTCCATTAGGGATATCTATATAAGCAAATTTTTTTCCAAAAACTCTTTCCTGATATCCTTTTACTATAGAGGTAGCACTATCATGCCAGTTAGGATAAGCAAATATAATATAATCGGCTTTTGTAATAAAGTTTTGTTCAATGATTACATCTTCAGGAGTAGCTCCTATCCCATCTTTTTGAGAATAAAACTCATCAGGGGTTAAAATTTATTTTATATAAATCTCTAATCTCTACCTCTATACCATTTTCTTCCAAATATTTCATAGAGGTATATACCATATCAAAAAGTATAGAATTATCTCTATTATCTCCTACTATAAAGAGAGCTTTTTTCTTATTAGAATTTGTAAATCCATGAGGAATATATTTTGAAACATAAGAAGCTGGAACTACTGAAGCAGATGTTATTCCATCTAATTTTTCTCTCTCTTTTTCTGAAAGAGTAGAACTATAATTATTAGAATTGATTATTTTAATTTCTACTTTCTCATCTCTATTTATATAGTTATAGAGTCCAATTACCCCTAAACCTAAAAATCCCATCAAAATTAAACTTTTTAGTTGACTATTCATATTTTCACTTCCTTAAGTATTAGATCTCAATTGTTTTCTTTTTTCTTTCCAACTTGGCATATATTTTTCTACAAAATCCCAAAATTCCTTTTGATGATGTGGATATGGAATATGAGCTAATTCATGAAGAATAACATAATCGATTATATCCTTTGACTTTTTATAGAGTTGATGATTAAAGGTTATACTTCTAGAGAGAGTGTTACAAGAACCCCATCTAGTTTTCATATCCCTAAATTTTATCATTTTAGGAGAATAGCCTATACTTTCTCCTATCTCCATAGTTCTATTGATAACATAGGGATAAAAGTTGTCATATATCCATTGATTGATTAATTTTTTTCTCTTTTCAAAGCTATTATCTTTAAGGTAGATTATAAAGTTATTATCTTTAATCTCACACCTTTCTTGAAGAGATATTTCTAACTTGATAATATATGGAAATCCCAAATAATAGAATTTATCTCCTTCTTCAAACTTAGTTTCTAACTTTTTCCTCTCTTCTACTAGAGCTATTTTTTCTCTTATCCATTTTTCTTTTTCTTTTAAGAGAGATTCTATATATGAGTTTGGAATTTTTATTGGAGCAGATACAAGGACTTCTCCGTCACTATTTATTCTGATTGTAATATTTTTCATTTTTTTTCTAGTTATTTTTATCTTCATAATTTTTATTATATCATATTTTTTAGCTAAATAAAGATAAAAGAGAACTCTAACCATAAAAAATATATTGTTTTCTTATAATATTATGTGAATAAGTAGGATTTATTAGGAGGTAAGAATGTTACAAAAACATAAAAGAAACTTCTCAATAATAGCACATATAGACCATGGAAAATCTACAATAGCAGATAGATTATTAGAGTATACTGGTGCTGTTTCTAAAAGAGAGATGAAAGAGCAACTTCTTGATTCAATGGATTTGGAAAGAGAGAAGGGAATAACTATAAAAGCTCAAGCTGTAACTTTATATTATAAGGCAAAAGATGGAATAGAGTATGAATTAAACTTAATTGATACTCCAGGACACGTAGACTTTATCTATGAGGTATCAAGATCATTATCAGCTTGTGAGGGAGCTTTACTGGTAGTAGATGCTGCTCAAGGAGTAGAGGCTCAAACTTTAGCTAACGTATATTTAGCAATAGAAAATAATCTTGAGATAGTACCTGTAATTAATAAAATAGATTTACCAGCAGCTGACCCAGAAAAAGTAAAAATTGAGATAGAGGATGTAATAGGATTACCAGCTGATGATGCTGTAATGTGTTCAGGTAAGACAGGAATAGGTATTGAAGATTTATTAGAAGCAATAGTAAAAAGAATACCAGCTCCAAATTATGAAGAGGATGCTCCTTTAAAAGCTTTAATATTCGACTCTAAATTTGATGATTATAGAGGTGTAATCACATATGTAAAAGTTTTAGATGGAAGTATTAAAAAGGGAGATAAAATTAGAATCTGGTCAACAGAGAAAGATTTTGATGTTTTAGAGGTTGGAGTATTCTCTCCTACTATGAGACCTCAAGATGAGCTTTCTTCTGGTTCAGTTGGATATATAATAACAGGAGTTAAAACAATACACGATACAAGAGTAGGAGATACTATTACTCATACAAATAATCCTTGTATATTCCCATTAGAGGGATTTAAACCAGCTCAATCAATGGTATTTGCTGGAGTATATCCACTATTTACAGATGACTATGAAGATTTAAGAGAGGCATTAGAAAAATTACAATTAAATGATGCTTCATTAACCTTTGTACCAGAGACATCAATAGCTCTAGGATTTGGATTTAGATGTGGATTCTTAGGATTACTACATATGGAGATTATAGTTGAAAGACTTAGAAGAGAGTACAATATAGACTTGATTTCTACTACACCATCAGTTGAGTATAGAGTAAATATGGATAAGGGAGAGGTACTTGTAATAGATAATCCTTGTGAATTCCCAGATGGTGGAAGAGGAAGATTATCAGTAGAGGAACCATTTATAAGAGGTAAGGTAATAGTTCCTAAGGACTATGTAGGAAATGTAATGGAGCTTTGCCAAGAGAAGAGAGGAATATTTATAGGTATGGACTTTATTGATGAAAATAGATCAATGCTTACTTATGAATTACCACTTGCAGAGATAGTAATAGATTTCTATGATAAATTAAAATCAAGAACTAAAGGATATGCTTCATTTGAATATGAATTAGTAGGATATAAGGAATCAGATTTAGTTAAGGTAGATATACTTGTATCTGGAAAACCTGTGGATGCTTTCTCATTTATAGCTCATAAAGATGGAGCTTACAGTAGAGGAAGAGCTATCTGTGAAAAGTTAAAAGAGGTTATCCCAAGACAACAATTTGAAATACCTATACAAGCAGCACTAGGAGCAAAGGTTATAGCAAGAGAGACTATCAAGGCATATAGAAAGAACGTTATAGCAAAATGTTATGGTGGAGATATCACAAGAAAGAAAAAACTTCTTGAAAAACAAAAAGAGGGTAAAAAGAGAATGAAGAGCATAGGAAATGTTGAGATCCCTCAAGAAGCTTTCGTATCAGTATTAAAATTAAATGATTAATCTTAGGGAGAAATTAAAATGAAAAAAATATTGGTGATTAGATACAAAAAAAGTGTAGGGGATACAATAATAGGAACTACTCTTTGTGAAAGTATAAAGAAAAAATATCCAGATGCTAGAGTTGATTATTTGGTATATGAAAATTTAAAAGAGATATTCTACAATCATAGATCTATAGACAATGTTTTAACACTAGATAGAAAAGCTGGATTAAAAGGTTGGTTTAAAACTTTAGGTGAGATAAGAAGAAATAAGTATGATGTAATAATTGATTGTAGAACAATAGTTATTACAGCTTTACTCTCTTTTTTCTCTGGAGCAAAGCTTAGAATAGGAAAGTATCATAAGTATAGATTTTTCTTCTATCATCACGCTATAAAAGGGTTTACAGAGAAGATGAATCAGATGAAAAAATATCATCAACTTCTAAAACCATTAGGGATAGAAGAGGTAAGTACAGAGTATGCTATCTGTCTAAAAGATGAAGAAAAGAATGAGTGGAAAAAAATAATGGAAGCAGAGGGAATAGATATGTCTAAGCTTATCATTCCTATGGCTGTAAATGCTAGACAAAGCAATAAAAAATATCCAGAGGAGTATATGTTACAAATAACAAAAACTCTTATAGATAAATATGATGCTCAAATTATACTATTCTACTCTCCATCAGAAGAAGCTTATGCTAAAGAGTTTTATAACAAGTTAGATTGTAATAAAAATATATTTATCAATCTAAAGACTAAAAATGTAAGAGAGTTAGCTTGTATATTTAGTAATTGTGATCTATTTGTAGGAAATGAGGGTGGAACAAGACACGTAGCTGAGGCAGTAGGACTTGCTAACCTATGTATAGTAGCCCCTCAAACTTGCAAAGAGGAATGGATAAGCAATGAAAATGATAGAAACCAATGTATCACAGTAAAAGATGTAAATGGTAGTGATTATGAGGATATCAAACCAGAGTATGTTCTTGAAAGAGCAGATAAGCAATTAAAATTATTTAATTTCTTCAATAAAAAAGTAAAATAATTATTTAGATAGAAAATAAAAAGAGGAGTAAAGCTTATAAGTTAAGCTTTCTCCTCTTTTTATATTATAAAGTTATATTTTTATTATAGTGGACTTTTCCTGTTTGATCTTTTATAGTAAGAGTGATTTTTTCTCCTTTTTTAACTCCACTAAGATTAATACTAGTAGTTATATTACTATTTCCAGTTCTTGCTGATATTCCTAGTCTTCCTTCTGATTTTATATTTTTTCCATTGATAACATAATCAAATTTTAAAGAGGTATTTCCTTTGGAATAACTATTAGCTGAGATAGTTAGTATCTCATTTTCAAATTGAGTAGAGATATTTTTTATTCCACCATCTATAGTAGAATTTTCTCCTACACCATAAACAGAAATCATAATAGCAGTAATCATCTGTACTTCACTAGAAATATTTTCACTTACTTCTTCACTTCTTTTTATCTCTGCAGGTATTTCTGTGAAAGTTATATAACTTTTATACTCTCCATCTTTTAAATTTTTATCTGGAATAACTCTAAATCTTACAATCTGTTTTCCTGCTGGTTTTACAGATACTACTTTAGGGAAAACTTTTATATTAGAGTTTAAGTTATAATTTTCTCCAAATTTTTTATCACTTTCTGGAGCTATTCCAACTCTTAAAGGAGAGTCAGTGTTATTAACAATATACATCTCTTGTGTACTACTCTTTGATAAATCTACTTCAAATTTTGTAGGATAAATAGTAAAATTGAGAGCAAAAGAAAGTGTTCCTATAATGATAAATAAGCATAGTATTATAATTTTTTTCATATAAATTCCTCCTAATCATATTGAACTTTTACTGTAAATTTTCCTTTATATTTTCCAGGAATTACATTTCCAGCATCAAGTGTTCCACTAACATTAAAATTTACTTCCCCATTTTGTGGAATAATGATAGAATTGCTTTTAAGTCTAGTATTATTATAAAAAATATCAGCATAGTAATAAAGAGATTTAGATAAATCTCCAAAATCTACCTCTCCATTTTGAGCTAAAATAACTAGTACAGCTCCTTTTGTAGCATCCCACTCTCTATCTGAGCTTGTAAAAGAAACAGTGATATTTGCACCCTCAGTTCCTCTTATATTTATTGTACCTTCTGTTTGTGGAGTATTCCTATTACTATTTTTAGCTACTACTCCAAAGTTTACAGGAGTAGTTTCTATCTCTAATGGACCTAAGACTTCAGCATATACTTCTACATCAGCACTAGCGTCGCCTAAAGCAAAGGATAGAGTAGTTAGTAAAAATAAAAAAGTAGCTACAATTTTTTTCATATAAATTCCTCCTTTATATTTCATCTAAAATATCATCATATTTTTTATATTCTAATTCATCTGTAAATTTTTTAAAACCATCTAAAATTTTATCCCCATAATTTTTATATTCTTCATTTTCACCTACCTCTATTCCATCTAAAAATTTTAGTTTTTGTAGTATCTCTCCTCCTTTTCCATATATAATACTTTCACCATCTCTTTTTCCATCTTTGTAATTGATAATAGTTTTTAACTCTCCACTACTATAATAAAATTTCCATTCTCCCTCTCTTTTATTTAAAATATAGTATCCCTCAACTGTTTTTACACCTTGAGTAGTAAAGAGTAACAAGTTTCCATCTAATTTACCATAATTAAAATTAGCGACAGTTGATATATTACCATTTGTATAATAAGTAGTAAATTCTTTATTGAGTAATCCCATATCAAAATTCATTTCCATCTTAGGTGTTCCTTTATTATTAAAAACATTTATAGATCCTTGGAGTTCTCCCTCTTTAAATCTATCTATTTCAAAAATGTTTCCATTGGGATAAAAATATTTCCATTCTCCAATAGGTCTATCATATTGATATTTAAGTATAGCTTTTAAATTTCCCTGAAAAGATTTTATTATCCACTCTCCATTTTTTAATCCATTACTAAATCTTCCTTCACAAATAAATTTTTCATTATCTATTATAATTTCGCCTTTATAATATCCCTCTCTAACTCCTTCTAGATACTCCTCTTCAATATTATTTCCAATGAATTTACCAGAGAATGGAAGAGATTCATTTTTAAAATAGGCTATATTATCTATTAGTTTTTTATTTTTTATATCTTCAATTCTCACTTTAGCAAAAATAAAAGTAGAAAATACTAAAAAAATTGTAATTATATATCTTTTCAATTTTTTTCCTCCTTTTCCCCTTTTATCATTTCAGTATCTAAACCATCAAAATACTCTCCATCATCACTATTTTTGATTTCAACATCAATACTCTTAGTGGAAAAATCTACATTTTCATAGCCTAAATAATTAAATTTAATAGTATATTTACCTGGAAGAATATCTTCAAAGAAATACATACCATCAAATTCAGGTTCTGTTTCAGTAATAACTTCTCCATCTTGTTCTAATAAAATAGTAATCAATGATAAGTTTTGTACAAATTGCTTTTCAGTAAAATCTTTAGTTAGAACAATATTGCCAGCTAAAAATGATATTGCCTGTACAGGTATATCTAATTTTAATGATGATGAGTCTCTAACTTTTATTTTAATCTTTCCATCACTATTTTTGTAACCAGGATCAACACTTTTTCTATTTAAACTAATAGTTACAATTTTATTACTAGCTATTCCATCAGCTATATAGTTTCCATTTTTATCTGCGATAAATCCCTTGTTATCTACTAAAACTTCAGCATTAGTTAGAGGAATATCTTCTGAATCAAATTGATGATTTCCATTTTTATCAAGATATACTTTTCCATATATCCAAGAATTACTTACAGAAGTTGTATTATCTATTTTTGCAAATGGAGCTTGAAGATTGATTAGTTTACTTGTTTCTATACTATTAGTAGTAGTTCTCTTGCCGTTTTCAGAAATATTAGTACTAGAAGAAACTTCTAAATGTATATAATTATCCCAACTCATAGTAAATACTATTCCATACCTAAATTTTTCACTGATATTAGAGTATCTAGTAAATACTCCAAAATCAAGATAAATTTTATCTTTTATAATTTCAATATCTCTTTTATTTAATCTTAGGTTGTAGTTTTGAGTATATTTTTCTTCTGCTCTCTCTTTTCCAATCTCTCCATCTAATATAACTGAAAAAATTCCAGAATAGCTTACACTTGGATAAAAAACATTATAGTCATATCCTCTATATAAATCTTTTTCCATTTTTAGTGAAAATGAAATAGGAGAGAAAAGAGATGTATACCAAGCTAGATATATATTGTCACTTTTATACTCTTCATTCTCTTCAAAAAAACTTTTACTGTTTATTCCAATTTCAAGAGAGTTTTTATTAAATGTTTTTCCTAATGTTATAGAGCTATATTCTTTAAGATTACTTTCTTCATATATATATTTTGAATATTTTTCTTTAAGGTACCTTAAAGTATAAGTTTTTAATTTTTGTTCAACTATAAAATTATAACTATTCTCTTTTTCATTTGTTTCATAATAATTTTTATAAGTAACAAGCGTTGGATAACTTTTATGCCCTGTATTAAAAAGAATATCATTTTGTAAAAGTTGATATTTTCTATTTTCAAAAGAGAGAAGTTCCATAGCACCAAGTCCTAATGTTAAATTATCAGTTATTCCATAATAAAAGTGAGAAACTCCTTGATTTTTTCCATCATTAGAGTTTTTTCCAAGTTGTAAGTTGACTCTACCTTTTCCTTTTTGAAGAATATCCATATCACTTAAAGAAAAAACTTTTTTATCTTCAACTCTTCCATCATTATAATATATTTTTAAAGTATAATCAGAGTTTAGAATACCGTCAACTATTCTAAATTCAAAATTTTTAGACTTAGGGTAGAGATAATCAATAAGAGAAAAATCTCTATATAATTCTATTATCTGAGCATTTTCAGCCTCACCCTTTATAATAGTAATTCCACCATCTCTTGTCATATATGTATCTTCATCTCTTATACTAACTCCAAGTACATCAGATCCTAAATTTATAAAATGTGGAGTTATCATAGAAAAACTTCCAATAACTAAATCATTCCCTTTCCAAAAGTCATTATAAGTAAGATTTCCATATTCAATCTTATTTTCTGGATAAAATTCTCCATTTAAATATAGGCTACCATATAAAAATTGAGTTCCATACTCATAATCTAAATTATAAGTACTCTCTTTTAAATTATATTTACTCCAATTGACTTTTAAAAATCCAGGAGAGATAAGTTGAGATTTCATCTCCATATCTATTTTATTATCTTGATGATTTTCTTCATCTAGCCTTAATCTATCTATCTTACTTTTTTCTCTTTGTTCATAAGGAAGAGGAAAGTTAGCTACTAAGGTAAGAGAAAGTAGTGAGAAATCAAAAGATATACTTTTAAAATTTAATTTTTCTTGAATAGAGGATATATTAGCATAAATACTATTATCCATAACAAAGGCTTCATTACTATCAAATTTTACATCAATAGTTTTATTATCTAAATTTCCATAAACTTTCATATTTTTTAAATCTATCTCTAAAGAATAGATTTCTAGAAAATACAATAGTGAATTTAATCCAACATAAACTTGATTATTTTCTATATCATATTTAACCATAAAAAAGCTATCTTTTAATTCTCCACATTTAATCTGAATAAAAGAATCTTCAAAATCATTATAATTTTCTATTGGGTAGGTAATTTGAGTAAGCAACAGTAGAAATAAAATAATTTTTTTAATCAAGATACTCCACCTTTACAGTAAAAAATCCACGATAAACTCCTCTACTAGTTTTTTTAGTTTGAGTTTCACCATCTATGAGGATATCTTTAGTGATAACTCTTCCATCATTTCCTACCCTATATGTATTTTTACTATTAGAAGACAATCTTCTAATTAATTCTTGACTATTATTATCTCTAAATCTTATATTAACAGTAAGAGTATCATTATTAGAATTTTTTATAGTTGTACTACTTGGAATATAAATATTTATACTTTTATTCTCTTCTCCCTCAATACTTAGATTAGCAGGTTCACCAGATTCTTTAGTAGAGAGTTTTTCTCCAGCTACTCCTTTTCCCAAGTTCATATTATTTAAAACTTTAATTTTTAAACTATGAATAGGTTTTAACTCTTTAGTATCTAAGTTTAAATAAACTGGATTGATACTAGAATTTATATACCCTATTTTTATATTTTCTTTTTCTCTACTTTGATTTAACCAATTAAAAACGAATTCTCCCTCTACCAAAATTTTAATCTCTTGCAATCCTTCGCCATTAGTAGTGTTTTTAAAATAGATCTTATTTCCTACTTTTGTTCCAGATATATTTGTTATCTTAAGTTCAGCTAAATTTATAAATGAATTATTACTATTAGTTTCTAATTGAAAAAAATCTTGAATATTACCATTTTCTTTGATTATACTTACTTCACTAGAAAATTTTAACCTACTAGTTGTTCCTATAACTAAATTATCATTTGAATATACTTTAGAAATCTCAGCAATATAATTTTTTCCAAAGGAAAAATAAGAGAAGATGAAAAAAATAATGAAAACTAATATTTTTTTCAAGCTATTACCTCCTTACTCTTCAAGAGCTCTATTGATTAAGATATATAATGAATGGTGTTCTAAAGGAATATATGGTAATTTTTTAGAAATTTCGTTTACTCCTTCAATAAAGATTTTCTCTCTCTTTTCTAAATTCTCTTCCTTTTCAAACCTATTTTCAAAGTAATTTATCTCTTTATAGAGATTATCATCATAAATATCATAAAGAATAACCTTTCCTAAAGATATTCTTGGATATTTTTTATTGAAAACTAAATGTTGAAGAGCTATATCAAAATTTTTGGATTTTATTTTATAATAGTAAGCATCTACTTGATAAGGAAGAGTTTTTACTATAATTCCATATTTCTTTAATCTATTTTTTATATTCTCAGCTAGTTTTCTATCTTCTTCAGTATTTAATATTATGAGCTCAACAATTTTTTCTTTATCATTTAAAGTATTTAATTCTTTATTTATATTAAAATTTTTAACTTTATCAATATCTTCTAAATTTTTATCATAAATTTCTGGGGGTAAAAGAGATTCTTCTGTATTTAAAATATTATTTAGAATTTTTTTAAATTTTAAATCTCTATTTTTATTAAATACTAAAGCAGAAGTTACTATATTTTCACTTTTTTTAATATCAATATTTTTTTCATCAATAATTTTTAAATTTTTACCATTTTTAATATCAAAATTAGTAATATCATAAATTACATCAGAGTTATTATTAAAAAGAGAGAGTAATCTATCTTGAATAGAAAAAATTCTATCAATAATAATTTTTTTATATGGAAATTCTATATTTGAAAGAGTAACACTATCTTTTTGTAAAGCTTCAACTTGATATAAACCTGTGCCAATAATTTTACCTGCTTTTTCTTTTATAATAGAACTCATAGTGTGCGAAAGAGTTTCAAATATATATTTGTCTTCTTGACTAAATTTGATAATAAACTCTCTATTATTAAATTTAGTCAAGAAGACAAATA
>ERZ791605.1575-NODE-1575-length-11112-cov-2.433933_pt1 | contig 11112 bp, 2 predicted proteins | sample MGYA00509965_ERZ791605 | MGnify/ENA primary metagenome ERZ791605 (study PRJEB30046, sample SAMN00791923) | human gut metagenome | study: EMG produced TPA metagenomics assembly of the A metagenome-wide association study of gut microbiota in type 2... | reverse complement strand
ATTATTTAATGCAGCTACCAATACCTCTTTATAACCAGTTGCTGTGTTCACTGTATATGCATAATTTTTTGATCCTGTTGTACCAGACTCTGTCACATCAAATAATTTGTACAAATAAATAGTCTGATCTTTAAGTGTCTGTGTTGGAACTCCAGTTCCTGTTTTCACATTAACTGTAAGTTTGTGTGTTCCTGCTCCTTCTGCGGCAAATGCTGTGACAGACATAGCCATCATCATAATCGTTGCTAGCATTAATGCCATGATTCTTTTCATTCTCTTCATAACTATTGTCTCCTTTTCTTGAGAATTTTTTCTATAGTTTTTCTGCTTTTTTATTTTCCTTGCATTTTTTATATCTCATTACGAAATATACCAGGAAAAGCAGAACAGCTATCAGGTAAATCAAATAGCTTCCGTATCCTCCGGTATCCGGAAGACCTGGGAAATGTCTATTAGTTATTGTGAAGGTAAATCCATCTGGCGATTTATCTATCGTTGTTGTATAACCATCCACCTTTGCTTCTGTGATGGAATACGTGTAATAATAAATTTCATCTCCATCTGTCTTGTATGCCGGGAGTTCCTTTATCACCTCCTGCCATTTAGATTTATCGATAGAACCTTCTATTTTGTAACTCTCGTAACCTGGTACTGGTTCTGTCGTTTCATTTCCTGCCTTATCTTTCCAAGTACGTGATATTGTTACCGTAATACTGTTTGGTCTTGAATGATCAAAATTGTTTAAATCTTTCCAAACTTTATTGATCGTCAGCTTGATGTTCTCATCACATGGATCCTGTGACTCGGATGGTTCCGGTGTATCACTATCTCCCGTGTTCAATGTTGTTTTAGTATCTGCCATCAATACTGCTTTTGCTGGTGATTCATAGGCATTAAGATCTGCTTTCACTGAATCACTCTTGCTTGCCAGAACAGCATTCTTTAAAGTCTCAAAGGTCTTTACCGGATTCATGTGTCCTATTGTATAAATATCCCATCCGCTTGCATCATCCTTTTCATGACTGCTGTTCAAGATACTGTTATTCTTTTCAATTTGATCTAATGATTGATCCAGTTTTCTATAAATACGATAATTGTTCTTTTCGCCTTCCACCTTTTCCTGGCTATTGAAGTCATATATCGTATCCAGTTCACTTTTTCCACTAAATGGTCCAACAAGATCTTTTGTTCCCCGAACCACATCACAGTAATACATGTTGTTGTTCTTCAAAAGTCCTTCATCGTTGAATCCAACAAAGCCACCACTTCGTCCGTCTTTAGCATCACCATCATTGTTATTTCCGGCTCCACCGGCATAGACATCATATCCTTGACTGACACCGTAGACATTACTATCTGTGATTTTTGTTCGATTCGCCTTGATCAGACTCACACTGATATTGGATTTGGCATCATTATCATTCAAAAGTCCATTTTCATCGCATGGAAGTTTGATGGATGAATCTCCAATCGTAATAATTGCAAGGTCTGTCTGTTGATTGTTATCCGTTGACTTTTTTGAAAGTCCTACAGAAATATCCAATCCAAGCAGATTTACATGCAGCAGTTTGCCATCATACAGCGCATCCACTTTGATGATTCCAAGATTAATCTTCAGAAGATCGGAATCCTGGATTTTATCCAGATATAGTGCTTTTACAAGTTGATTAACAACTGAGAATATTACATTCACTGCTCCTGAATCCAACTTCAAATCTGCAAGATAAGCGAAACTTGTTCGTCCTGCAAATCCACCGGCTGTTCCACCTGACGCTACCTGTTTCAGTCCAATTTTCTGGTTTGTCTTGTCACCTGCTGTACAATTCGACATTCTTGCAAGATTTGCATATCCGATAAATCCTCCGGCAATCTGCTCATCTCCATTTGTACTCTGCACAGTGTAACCATCATCAGTTCCTGTAACTGCACAGTCATCAATGTGAGAACCAAAAATGTCCATAACTCCAAGAGCTCCACCCAGTAACTGTCCTGTATTGTCTCCAATAACGTCTATCTTGTCTGCCTTAACTACTCCACTCTTTCCAGAATAGCCGACAAATCCTCCGACACTATTTAAACCTCTTACATTACTTAATTCTGTTACTTTACTGTTTTTCACAGAACCATTTAGCAATGAGCCGCCAAAACCTCCGGCTGTTCCACTATAGGTAACCTGATTGTTCTGTCCGGATTTTATCGCTGTGTTTGCGCTGACACTTAAGCCAGCATCCTTACTTCCGCTTACAGTTCCGTAATATACATAGCTTCTAAACGCATCCAGCACATCGGTTCTTCCAAGCTTTAATAATTTATCAAGAAGCGAGGTCTCATTTCCTGCACTGATATTGGCAACTCCGGCTACATCTGCGATTCCGAAGCATCCTCCGGCATATTCACCTGCTACTACAGAACGAATATTCTGTACAGAGACTCCTGCCTCTTCCGTATCTTCCGTATCTTTCTCACCGAGTACAGTTCCTTCCAGATTTCCGGCAAATCCTCCAGCTGCTTTTGCATAAGAAGTGTTATTACTTCTACTTGCGTAAGCACCATTTACGATGATTCCCCAGTCATCCCAGGATTCCACATCCGCATAACGGATAGTTGCGACTGTGGCATTTAATACTTTTATCAAATCTGCCGGTGTACTTAACAGTTTATTCAGAAGCTGGCTAAGTAATCCTTCTCCTGCAGTAGGATCCACTGTTGCTACACTTCCTGGTCTGGAGCTTCCGACAAATCCTCCGACATAGCTTCTTCCGTCAACTCGTCTCAGCTTTGTGACCTTGCAGCGTGCATCATTTTCGCCCCAGATCTGCCCACCGATCAGTTTTCCTACATAACCTCCGGCATAACCACAGGTATCTTTGTCATCTACACCTTCTGACTGGACAATCAGTCCACTCTGATAACCCTCTACCGAAGATTTCTTGATTACTGGCACAAAGACATTAAGTACCTGCAGCATTTGTCCTAATTGCAGATTAAGACCGAGGATATCAACTCCTCCAAGCTTTGCTGCTCCGCCGTTTATCATTTCCCCTGCAAAACCGCCGGCACATCGAAGCCCTTTAATTGTCTTCGCCTGATAAGCCTGTCCATTTGTAATAGTTCCGGTCTGCATTGATCCGACATAGCCACCGGCTGCTCCGCCATTTGCCAGTTTTGTCTCATCTCGGTAATTGACTCTTCCTGCTACAACATTGTATCCGTAAGCATACTTTCCTATGATTGCATCCAGTTCAGCCTGATTACTTACTGTTCCATGCTCCGCAAGATCACTTCCGTAACCACCCTTTTTTCCGACAAACTCCACCCATTTATTCCAGGTTTCATAATCCATCAAGGCAAGTGGTCCGTAAACTGCCGTATTTTCTTCCGTCGGATAGACAACACTAAGAGCTCCCAGGATGTTATCTACTTTTACCAGTCCCCACAACAAGGACAGGTTTCCGGTACTTGCCGTATCTGCTGACTCCATAAGTCCTGTGAAGCCACCAGCAATTTCTTCTCCGTATACCGAGCGAATCCGGACTGCTTTGCAGACACTTGTTGGTCCGGTATAGTCTTTACCTTTCCATTTCTTTGTATTGTTTCCCCAGATGTGACCACCTTCATTATGTCCTGCATAACCTCCGGCCATACCTCGTTGTACCTGTGTTGTGGAATCAGCATCTGCACGAACTGCACCACCACAAGGAATACAAGTCGTAGAGCTGTTTCTGATCGTCGGTACAAAGTCCTCCGCTAATGATGCCAATGTATCTGACACATTAACAAGACCATCTAAGATACCAGTATCGCCAAGGACATTTGCCACATTTCCTGGCTGCAAGTCTCCCACATAACCACCGGCTGTAATCTGGCCAATGATATATGAGAAGTTATTTGCGTTGGAATTCTGAATGTGTCCACCGGAAATCTTTCCGGCAAAACCACCTGCATCACCAAGTATGTCATTTGCCGATGCATCAGATGCTGTATTTTCCCAGGTCGCTTTTACTGCAAAACCTCCAACATTTCCTGTAACATCAGAATGTTCTATCGTAGAAACAACGACGTTCAATGCATCCAGCACATGATTGATTCCTATCGACTTACCAAGTACACTCAAACCTTTTCCAATTGAAGCCGCAGAACCAATATCCATATATCCGATATATCCACCTGCATATCTGGCACCGGTTACTGCATATGTGCTTTTATTTTCATCATAGTATGTTGGTGCTTCATTTGCTTCCAGATCCTTCGGTTCCTTTACAGTAGTATGCTTCAGATTCGTAACATCACAGTAGCTTATCTGTACACCGCTTCCGTAACCGATAAATCCTCCGGCACTTCCAGAATTGCTATCGTCTGTTTTCATTTTGTTGGCAGTAACAGTAAATCCGTTGTCTGACTTGACTCCTGCATACTGCACATATGGAATGTAGGCATTGATCAGGTTCAGCAAATCTCCGACATTAATATTCAGCCCCTTGATACCTCCAAGAATGCTGATTCCACCTCCAGCATCTGCCAATGCTCCGGAGTAAACATTTCCGCCAAAGCCTCCGGCATAAGACTGCCCGTTTACATGATCCAGATTATAGACAGAATAATAGCTACCTTCTCCTGCGCCTTGGTTGTTAACCGTTCCACTCTGGAAGTTTCCGGCAAAACCACCAGCAGTATCTGCAGTGACTCCTCCTTTATCCACATAAGTAACCGTACACATCGTATACGAAGGAATCAGGTATTTCACTGCACTAAGCAGTCCGTTGACATTTATCAATTTCTTGATATCTGCATCATTTGCTACATCTGCAGTTTGAGAAGAACCTACAAATCCTCCTGCAAAACCATCTGTATCATTTGCTGTTACTTCTTTTAAATTTTTCACATCGGACTTAATGATCTCACAGCTGTTACTCTTTCCGATGAAACCACCGGCTGTATAATCCACTACTTCGCCGTTGGAATTTGTACCTGTTGCTTGTACAGTCATGCCTCCTGTGATGCCATTTACATGAGCTTCGTTGATTTTAACTCTGACACCTTCTGCCACAGAAAGCAGATTTTCAACTTTCAGCAAGTTGTTTAGTCCTAACAGATTCAAAGTCAGCCCGTTTCCACCTGCCAGATCTCCCGGACCTGCACAACCGGCAAAACCACCTACTCTGTTTTTTGCTGTAACAGATTTTACCTGATTTAATGTTACAGTATCCACATCTCCACCAACAGCCTCGCCAAGCGCTCCGCCGGCATAATTTTCTTTTGCTTCAACTGTATATCCATCATTTACTCCTGTCACAGTTACATGATGCACAGTAAATCCAAGGAAGTTTCCGATTCCAAGCGTATTATTTAAAAGTCCTGTGACATTTGCTGTTGTTACACTTCCGGCAATACCTCCGGCACGATTTTCACTTGCCGTAACTGTTTTTAATCCTGTGAGCACATTATCTCTTTGGGCTACACTGCTCGCATCCCTTCCGCCATGTTTCCAGTACGGAAGTTTATTTAAATATTCGGGACTGGATTCTGCAATATAGACACCATCACCACCACCAAGAATACCACCGGAATAGCTCTTACCAGCCTCAACTGAAACTGATGAACAATCCATGTTACATCCCAGGATTGCTGATGGTGCAATTCCTACAAGTGACAAGAGCATACCTGCTTTTTCCGGATTACTCGACAAAAGACCTGTCAACAAGTCTTTCACTGTTGTTAAAAGGCTTGCATCCTTGACTTCTTTATTTCCAAGGTTTGTAATCCATCCAACTGTTGAAATACCACTCACACCACCGGCATAACTTCCGCTTGCTTTAACTGCAATGCTTCCGCTCACTCCGCAATTGACTGCATAGCTGTTTGTCTGTGCTCCTACAATACCACCTTGATAATTTTCACCAGATACTGAGACATTACATCCTGTCAGATTGCAATTTAACAAGATACTCTGTGGCTGCATTACTCGAATAAGTTCAACACCTACATCACTTAACAAACCTCGGATTTCTGCATCTCTGCTGATTCCTGCAAATCCTCCGCCGTATTCTTTTGCCGTTACAGAATAACTACTGTTTTTCACGGAGCAGTCAAAGATTCTTGTTCCTACCTGCTGTCCTACAAAACCACCTGCATAATCTTTATCCGCAGCTCCGATAGTTCCTGCCAGATTCTCTACATGACAGTATTTGATATTTACATTTTTGTATCCAGTAGGGATTAAACTACCAACCGGCAATGCATTGTCCAGAAGAATTGTGATCAAATCTCCAAGCCCAAGTCCCGGTATAACATTTAATAAAGCCGATAATGCTTTAACTGTCACCCCAAGTGCCTGGGAAAGTCCCTCATACTGCGTAACACCTTCTGTGTAACCGACAAATCCACCTGTTCGATCATTAATATTCGTAACGGAAACTATTCCTGTCACATCGCACTTTTCTACAACAACATCGCCTACCATTCTTCCGGCAAAAGCTCCTGTTGCATAGATTGTCGGATCCTTTGCTCTGGCATTTAAAAGAGCCTCCAATGTGTCCTTTAAATTTAAGTTTAATTTGCCAAAAGTCAGAATTCCTAGAAGGGTATCTACTGTTCCTCCAAGTATTCCTCCAAGCAAGGTTGTCAACCCACTGATAATCGTTTGTGTATCTTTGTGTTTATTTGTATTATTTTTTACGTCTACATTATGAAGTTCTAGATTGGAAACCGTAACCGTTCCGGCGCTGACACCAATATTGTTTACATTAACCTCATTCGTAATTGTTCCAAAAAATCCAATTCCTATATACTTAGAACCATCCATTGCTTCTGTCTGGTTCACATTCACATTAGAAATCACAGGTCTTCCAGTTGCCAGAATAGTGTTACCATCCGTAATCTTTGTTTGTCCATCTGCTAACTTAGCACCTTTGATATCCCCCGATACCATAAGAGGTGTCCACAGGTCATCTTCTTTGTTGGAGTTCACTCCGTCCGTTGAAAGGTCAATGTCTCGGAAGATAATATAATTTGCGTTGGATGCGTATTTCAAGTCGCCATATTCATTCTTTAATTTTAATTCACTTGCCTTATCTTTATTCGGAAGTCCATTTTCATCAACTCCGCATATTTCCTTTGTTCCTCCAGTTAAAATTCCTAATAAACCACCAACAACATCCAGTAATCCTGTTATTATACCTTTGTTATTTAAATCCACATCCGCTAATTCGTACTTACTGTTTTTGTCATAATATAAATATTTTTTTTGTTTAACTTCGACTGGTTTCTTTAAATATGTTGTTCCGCCTTCCTTCGCTACAGCATCTAATCCAAGATCTGCATCTCCTGGATAATATGGAATATATTCTGGTCCCTTGAAAGCAGTAAGCACTCCTGGTGTATAGTAAAAATACAATCTCGGCGTTACATGTTTATTACTCCCAATCGCCCGCAACTGTGACTCATTTCCGATCAGAATATATTTTTTTCCGGAAACTTCCACATATAACTGCCCCGGTTTTGTTCTTCCATCCGCATGCTCACCATCTAGCCACTGAACTCCATTTGCCGCTTTTTCTGTCAATTGATCCGCAACTAATTCCGGCTTATCTGAATTAAATTTCTGCGATAACACATAATTATGAGACTTACTATAAGTCAGATACGCCTGATCTTCACCATCCGGATAGATCATCTGCCCCATACCAAACTGTGGTGCATCATAATCTAATGACATAACTGGTTCCGTTTCAGATTCTTCCTGTGCAAGCACCATCAACTGATATGGATTGTATATGTAGATTGTATCCGTTTCCTTATCATACAGCGTTGGTGTTTCGTTTTCTTCTAGTTTCGTGCCTGTGATAGTTCCGGTAAATGAATCCGGTACTGACCAAATCTGTTCCGAGTTCATCTGGATGTCATTCATCAAAATGTACTGAGCATCTGCACCGTATTTCAGCTCTGTGCCTTCACTCTTTACCACTTCTCCAGAACCAATCTGTCCATCCTTATCACCTGTGTAAATATAAGCATCTGAACCAATCTGTTTTAATTGTTCATAATTATAAATGCATATTTTACTATCCTTATAATAAGCATCTATATTATCTGTTGATTCCGCTTTAACATTTCCACCGGACGATTCCGATTCTTCATTTTTCGAGTTTTCACTTGTTTCCTCCGATATCTTAGATTCGGATTCCGTGGTGCCATTTATTTCATCTGAAACTGTGGACTCGGTTGATACTTCACCATTACTCTTATTGGCATCATCAGAAAGTGCCACTTGACTAGTGTTGGTACCCGATGGATTTACATCTGCTGCATCCGCAATATTCACTTGAGAAAATAAGATAGCCATACATAGTATTACTGCGATAATTCTGTTCTCTATCCTTCTTTTTTTCTTCATATCTGGACCTCTAATCTTTTGTCTTCACTTGTTACTTTAATTTTTTCCTTTTTAGCCATTTTTGCTGCTTTGCTGCCTCCTGAAAGCATTGCATCAGCTGATTGGGAAATGCTCCGCATTCACCATTTGAAATCATCTGGATTGCCTCTTCAGGTTCATATTTCCTTTTGTATGGACGATCATTGATCAATGCATCGTAAGCATCAACAATCCCAACGACCTGTGCACACATCGGAATCGCATTCCCTTTTAAACCGTCCGGATATCCTGATCCATCATATCTTTCATGGTGATGTCTGCATATTTCATAGCTATATTGATTCAGCTTTTCCGTTGTTACCCCCTCTGGGAATCTCTGGGTCATCGCTGCACCTACTAATGGATGTTGCTTTACTACATTCATTTCTTCATCCGTCAATTTTCCATTTTTATTTAAAATTTCAAGTGGTACTTTTATCTTTCCAATATCATGAATCGGTGCCAAATGAGCTACTGACGCTATTTCTTCATCCGTAATCCCGTATTCCGGATATTTATTCTGCAATTGAAGATATACCTGTTTCGTATAGAAACTGATATCGTCTTGGTATCCTGCTTCAACTAAATGATTATGATTCAATAGAGTAGTTAAAAGTGATACCATATCCCAATACTGCTTTGCCATATCCTGTTCTTTTTTTATGAGTTCTCGTTCCATCTTTATAACTGTGTTCTGGACAATCTTCTCATTATGTAAGGTAATAATTGCAGTATTCTCATTTGCATCTATATATTTTTTTGCTTCCATCCAAACATATGCATTCTTATCTTTTCCGGTAATTCTACGGTACGGAAGATCTTTTTCCATACATCCATCAACTAATCTTTCTTCTAATCCTTCACTTGATAAGAAGTCCTGAACCATTTTTTTGTCAGAAGCATACACGTATCTTTCTACATATTGGCTTATGAACTCTTCATAGTTTTCTGTTTTTCTTGCTTTCTCATATACTTCACGGATATGTGAATACACACACTCGTAGCTTTTTTCCTTTAAGTTCAGTTTTAATACAACATAAAATCGTCCAAAATATTCATCTTCTCCAGGGCGGATAACGTCTGAAACCTTTACACTCTCTAATTTATTATTGTATGTATTCTGCAAGCTCAACAATATTTTATGTATCTTGCAGGTATCTTCCAAATTTCTGGAACAAAAACGATCTTCTTCCAAACAACGATTAATTGCCATTGTTTCCTCTACACACGATATAATTTCCATCAGAGAAATATTCTCCGGTTGTTTTGCCAGCATATAGCCACCATTTATCCCTTCACAGGCAGTGACTATTTTTGCATTTTTCAGTTTTTTCGCTATTTTAGGAACATAATTAGCAGAAACATTTAGCTTCCGTGATAATTCTGATGTAGATACCATCCGTTCCTGTGCTGCTAAGTAACATACAATTCTAATTGCGTAATCTGTTGAATTTTTTAGTTGCATCGTTATCCCTCTAATCTAAACCCTGCAAAGTCTTAGTTTATATCAAAAAAATATTCAGAAATTGATATATTCAATGTTTTTCACCGATAATTTTTCTCATTAATTTTATATTATACGCTATTAAATTTATAAATATAATGTGCAACGAACAAAAAATTTTTAACGTTTTTTTGTTCGAAGTGCTCCATTTTCGATTAACAGGCAAAAAAAACGAACCACACTAACCATGTTGTTGTGTGATTCGTTATCTTTTATAACAATTCTAATATTTTTAATATTATGAATCTCATCTTTGCCTCTCCAAAAGATTCTTAAAAATTCTACATTACTTCAAGAACTCGAATTGCTATCAATCCAATTCGAACACTAAGCACTTCTGCTGGATTATTAAAATCTATATTCGTTATTTCTATTATTTTCTGCAAACGATATGAAGCAGTTCGATAATGAATAAACATTAATTCAGAAGTCTTTTTTAAGCTTTGGTTGACATTCAGATAACATTCCAATGTATCAACCAGCTCTCCATTTTTCTGAATATCGTGCTGGCGAAGTTTATTCAATGACTCTGGTATAAACGCTTGCAACTGATTTATATCTTTCATCTTTTCCAGTACATGATTAAAGAATCCTATCTTTGTACTATCTATAACTGACTTATCCTCGTCTCCGATTATTCGTCTAATAACTTTAATATATTTAAGCGCAATTTTAGAAGATTTAAAAGACTCCTTCAATTCATGGTATCCTGTGACAGTTTTACCTATACCAATCAGAAAATCTATTTCAACTCCCCTATTAACTAGAAATTCTTGTATCGTTTGCTGCAGTTTCTCCAGTTTTTTACGAAATTCCAATCCGGTTTCCCGTTCCGTTTCTCTGTGAATATATACAATCTGGTTGGTTTGCAAAAAAATATGCTCCCTCGGTAAATAACGTATAATTTCCTTTTCGACCATTTCTGTTTCTTTTATCTGGGCATTGGTAAATTTTTCTATATTCTTTATTGCATCCATACGGAAAGTGACAACCCGATATATCTCTGCATCATTAAGACCAAGCATACCTGCAACTTCATTTTCTTCATCATTTGACAGCGAACCATCCAGCATACGATATTCCAAATCTCTTAGATGTCGTTTTTCAAGATTCTCTTCTATTACATGTCTGATCAAACTAAACTGTAATGTAATGATAATATTCTGACGGTTTCCAACTTTTATTTCCTGTGTAGCGT
>ERZ791605.1570-NODE-1570-length-11140-cov-2.426793_pt1 | contig 11140 bp, 7 predicted proteins | sample MGYA00509965_ERZ791605 | MGnify/ENA primary metagenome ERZ791605 (study PRJEB30046, sample SAMN00791923) | human gut metagenome | study: EMG produced TPA metagenomics assembly of the A metagenome-wide association study of gut microbiota in type 2... | reverse complement strand
ATGCTACTATCGGCATTGATTATCGTTATTGTGTAACGGATGCGTTTCGTTTGACCCCGTCTATTACTCATTTAGTAAAGAATGATGGGTTAAGTGCATGGGCAATTGATATGAATGCTCATTATGTATTTAAATTGAGTGAAATGTTCGGTTTTTATCCGTTGGCAGGTTTAAGCCTTTCGTTTTGGAAAGCAGGTCCTTGGGATGCAACTCGTTTTGGAGCCAATATCGGCTTAGGAGGTGAAGTGTATGCGACAGATCGGGTTTCTGTCGGCTTGGAAGCCAAGTATAATATTATAAAGGATTTGGATGCCGCAGCGTTGGCTGTCCGTGTCGGATATAATTTTTAAGTAATCGGATTTTTGTACAATAAGAAGGGGAGTGACAGCACATCCCCTTTTTATTTTTATGTCCGTTCTACCACTGTTTGTATTCTTCGAACGTAATGTTTTGGAAGTCGGGTATGACCTGATAAACTTTGTCTTTTAAAGACTTTTCGGAATTGGTCGTGCTAAGTCCGATAACCCGCATACCCGCATTGGTCCCGGCCTGTATTCCGGCAAAAGAGTCTTCAAATACCAGACTGTCGGAAGGTGATACATGCAGATCGGAGGCGGCAAGCAAATAACACATTGGATCGGGTTTCCCTTTTGTGATCCGGTCGGCACTCACGACCGTATCGAACAGATTGTCGAGTTTCAAAAGGCGGAAGGCCCGTTTTAGCTTGGCATCGTCGGAACTGGTGACCAAACCGACTTTTACATTTTTACTTTTCAGAAGATGGATAAACTCCATCGCACCCGGAACCGGTGGAAAAGGCATCTGCTGTTCGAATTCCATTGATTCGCGGATTACCATTTCCTTAAATTCTTCAGATCGGTCGGAAAAATACTTCTCCAATATATAAGGCAATGTCGTCCCTTTGATGTGGGATGCGAAATTGGGGATTCCCGTCTGATAGCGTTTTCCTGCTTCATTCCAGTAAATATCGTAAATAGGTTCTGTGTCTACAACCACACCGTCGAAATCAAAAAAGGCAGTCTTCATAAACTGTTGTTCCATAAAAATCAATTCGTTTATAATAAGGTCATTTATCTGCAAATATACTTCTTATTGGGATACAGGAAAACAAATTTGTAAATCTTATTTACTTTATTCTTTTATTGCGTAATAAAAATGGCCTTACTGCCATATTATTCTTAAATCAATGGCAGCGGCTATGTAATTGGCTGCAGTGATTATATAATCGCCGACTCTGATTTTAAAATAATAGCAGGGAGAGTGGGAAATAGACGGCTTGTAAAGAGCTATTTTAGTGTAGTTATTCTAACTTTTTTGAGATTTAATGCTATGATAGTGCAAAAACTTATATCTTTGTGCACGTACACATGTTTATTAACTAAAGGAAATTAATTGTCTAACTAATTATAGTATCAGAAAGCAAATGAAAGCGTATTTGAAATTAGCAGCTTTGTCTCTGACTTTGCTGTGTGGTGCCTGCCAACCTAACGACGGATGGCAGCAATTGTTTAATGGTAAGGATTTTACTGGCTTCAAGCAGTTGAATGGTAAGGCTCCCTATCGTGTAGAGAATGGATGTATGGTCGGCCAGACTGTGGATAAAGAACCGAACAGTTTTATGGCGACAGAACAAACGTATGGTGATTTTATTCTGGAGTTTGAAGTGAAATGTCATCCAGACTTGAATTCCGGGGTGCAGTTTCGAAGCGAAAGTAAGCCGGATTACAATAATGGACGTGTGCATGGCTATCAGTGCGAAATTGACCCGTCCGACCGTGCTTGGAGTGGTGGGCTTTATGATGAGGCGCGACGCGGTTGGCTGGCTCCTTTAACGAATAACGAAGCTGGACGAGCCGCCTATAAGAAAGATGATTGGAACAAGTATCGAATTGAAGCTATCGGCAACAGTATCCGCATCTGGCTGAATGGTGTGAACACTTCGAATGTAGTAGATGATATGACACCGGAAGGTTTTATCGCTTTCCAGGTACATGGCATTTTCGGGAAAACGGAGAATGTCGGCAAGGAAATTTGGTGGCGTAATATCCGTATTAAGACGGAAAATCTGGAGGCAGAGCGTATGCAAGGCCCGTTAGCTCCGGAAGTGAACTGTATTCCGAATACGCTGACAGAAGCAGAAAAAGCGGCCGGTTGGAAACTGTTGTTTGACGGTAAGACTTCTAACGGATGGCGGGGTGCCGGACAGGAAACATTCCCTGAAAACGGATGGAAGATTGAAAATGGTGAATTGACTGTTATGAAGAATGGCGGTCCGGAAGGTAAAAGAGGTGGTGATATCCTGACAGTCGATGAGTTTGGCGCCTTCGAGCTAAGCTTTGAGTTCAAGTTGACGGAAGGTGCAAATAGCGGTATGAAATATCTGATTCAGGAAAGCAAGAAGAATAAAGGCTTTGTGATTGGTCCGGAATACCAAGTTCTGGATGACAAGCAACATCCGGATGCCAAACTGTACACGACTTATCCTGGTAGCCGTACGGTTTCCAGCTTGTACGATATTATCCCTGCGAAAAACAAACGCTTCAATGGTGTCGGACAGTGGAATAAGGGAGTTATCAAAGTATTCCCTAACAAACATGTCGAACATTGGATGAACGGCTTTAAGACCGTTGAGTATGATTGGGCTTCGGATGCATTCTTGGAAGTCGTGAAGGGAAGCAAATTCGCGAAGAAGGAATATGCCGAATTTGGACCTTTCGGTACTGCTGAAAAAGGTCATATCCTTTTGCAGGATCACTGGGACGAAGTTTCTTTCCGGAATATCAAGATTAGAGAACTTAAATAGTTAACTAAAAAATAGGAACCATGACAACACGTAGAGATTTCCTTAAACACAGCGCCTTAGGTGCAGCAGGTCTGACTATTGGCGGACTGGGATTCAGTACAGAGAGTTTCGCTAACATAATGGGCGCAAACGAGAAGATTCGTGTGGGTATCGTCGGCTTTTCAGACCGTGCCCGCCATTCTTTGATTCCTGCTTTTATGGCCTGTGCCGATGAGTTAGGCTTTGAAATCGTCGCTATTTCCGACATTTGGAAACGGCGTAGAGAAGAAGGTGTTGCTTTCTTCCAGGAGAAATATGGAAAGAAAGTGAAAGCATTCCGTAACAACGAAGAACTGTATGACGCAAAAATGTGTGATGCCGTGATCGTTGCCACATCCGATTTCCAGCATGCTTTGCACTGTATCGAAGCGGTTAAAGCCGGATGCGATGCCTATGTAGAGAAACCTTTTGCTGAAACGATGGAAGATGCTCGTGCTGCCCGCAAAGCTGTGTTGGAAAGTGGAAAGATCGTGCAGATTGGTTCCCAACGCCGCTCGGCCCCAAACTATCATGCTGCCAACGACTTTATCCGTTCTGGTAAGTTTGGCAAGATCACGATGGTGGAAATGTGTTGGAACGTTAACCAGCCCGGACGCTGGCGTCGTCCGGCTTTGGTCGCACAATGTTTTGAGAGGGATACTGATTGGAAGCGTTTCCTGCTGAATCGCCCGTACGAAGAATGGGACCCGCGTAAGTATTTGGAATATCGCCTGTTCTGGCCGTATTCTTCCGGCATTCCCGGCCAGTGGATGTCACATCAGATCGATACGGTACACTGGTTTACTGGTTGCAACCACCCGAATAGTGTCGCAGCCAATGGTGGAATCTATCAATGGAATGACGGGCGCCGCAGTTATGATACGATGACGGCTGTGTTCGATTATGGAAAAGCAGGCGAGAATTTCCAGGTCGTATATTCTTCCCGTATGCATAACTCGGCAGGCGGAACAAAAGAATTGTACTTCTCTAATGGCGGTACGTTGAACCTGGATACAAATAAAGTGACATCGGAAGGTGGTTTGACCAAACGTTTCGCGGATGAAATGGGAATGCAACCGAACCTGTTGGAAGAATTCAAATTGCCTTCTATCAAGGTGGAAACGGGTTCCAATACAGGAGCCGATCCAATGACAAACCTGCATATGCGTAATTGGATGGAATGCGTGAAAAGCCGCAAGCAACCGAATGCTCCGGTAGATGCCGGCTATAATCATTCTATTGCCAACATCATGTGTACGGCTTCTCTTCGGACAGGAGAAAAAGCTACATTCGATGAAGCAAGACAGGAAGTGCTTGCCGGTGGCAAAGTCTTTAAATATTGATTATTCGTTTCGTAAGAAGCTGCATAGTACGATTCTTTGACGTACGTCGGCAATAACATTCTTTGTGGAGGTAAGTAGACTGAATGTGTACTTATCTCCATAATTTTTTTGTACAGTTTCCAAGTCTTTCACGGTACAGAAAAAGAAGCCGCTTACCGGCTGTTCCTGCCCGAAATTATGGAACTTGTTGCCCAAATAGAAATTCAGCCCGTAAAGATTAGCATATGTCTTCAGATCATTCATTACATACATATTCATGTCATCCAACGGATATTCTTTCTGAACCTGCTTGGCAAACGGACGGGCGGAGCTTCCCTGGCGTATACCGCGCATGACAACCCCGTCGATCAATAAGTTAATGGCAAAGGCCAATGCAATCGTCGCATACAGGATCTTGATGTTGATCTTCTTGAACATCTGATAATAGACAGTCGCCAGAATAGCCAAAAGGACTATCAGGATGCAAATTGTCAGTCCGCAGGGATATGCGAACATATTCGATACCAACTCGACCATTTCCAGTGTCGATTGGTGGCTTGTGTACTGACTCGCAATCTTGACAGGATCGATTGCTCCGGCCATTGTCAGAGCGACGGCAATCATGACGACGGCAGTAATGGAGGCCATGAAAGCGGCAAATACTCGGGTTACCTTCGTCCGGTATTCCGTAATGTATAATGTATATTGAGCCAAGAAAATAGCAATAAACGGATATGCCGGCATCAAGTATACGCTTCGTTTGCTGGAAGGTATCGAATAGAAGAAAATTATACAAACCAATGCAACTAAGCTGAACAGTTTCTCTTTTTCCATCGATCGAATATTATTCCAAGTGTTAGTCAGTATCTCTTTCACCGACTTTTCTGGTTTGTGCAGTTTTAATCCGAATAAAGAGAAAAAGAAGAAGATCGTCCAGGGAACAAATCCCGCAGCCAGTGTCATGAAATTATACCAGACTCCGTTTTCATGCCCTAAATTGTAATGGATATCAGGCGTGCTGAGGTGGAAGAAACGACCGAAATTCTCTGCTAACACTACATTCAGGAACGTATCGCCTCCCTGTTTCCAGGCAGCGACATACCACAATAGAGGCAGGAATATCGAAGAAATACCAGCATAAAGAAGTGCTTTGAATATCACTAAATAAGAGTATTTACGAAGCATCAGCAAATAGACACCGAAAACAAATAGCGGCAGGATAATACCTACAGGTCCTTTTGTCAGTACGGCACATCCCAATAAGGCCGGAATGGCGATCGGCACCCCTTTTAACTCCAGTTTGTCTTCCCACCTGTATAGCTGATAAAGCCCGATCACTATAAAGGTTGTCAGCAGCATGTCCACACGCGTGGTCATAGCAGCCCGGTGTATCTCGATACAGGTGATGAGCAATAGCGTGGCGATGAATGCCTGCTGGAACCGCAACCGCTTGCCAAAGAAAACCAGTGTGAAACCGATCAGTATAATAAAAGCCAACGCAGACGGCAGGCGGGAGGTGAACTCTGAAACATATCCCTGCGGCAGGGAAGCGACTGCCATCAGCCAATGCGCCAACGGTGGTTTGTAGGCAAATTCGTTCGCATAGACCTGTGGCAAAACCCAGTTGTCGGTTTCGAGCATGGAAACGGCAACCGCCGCTTCGCGAGGTTCTCCCTTAGTCGAAAAATCTCCCAGCCCGATCCAGGGAAGGACAGAGATTATGCAAATGACAATAACCATCGTTACCGGCTTTTGCAGATAAAGATATTGAAGAGTAGGTGTGCGCATAGTTTAAATCGGTAAGGAGCTTCCGCCCCGTTGCATATATTTTTCTAAGTTACAAAAGAACGACTTTTTACGGACTTTTTGTTCATTTCGGGAAACTTTTTTATGTTCCTAAACATTCTTTGATGGAAGTCCGGATGACAGTCGCATCTTCTTTATTCTCTTTCAGAATGGAAAGGACGAGGTTTAAATAACTCTCCTTATTGCTGATACCACAATATTTGCAGAGTTGGGACTGAGGCAACATCCCTTTCTGATTGTAAACGCGAAGGATGTTTTTGTAATCTCCGGTTTCGGCAAACCGAATGAATTTCTCCTTGATTCCCGCATATATTTCGTCTACATGTACGGTGTTGCGGATACTTTCCACATGTTCGGTCAGTTCGTCCACCGTACTCATCTTCCGGTTCAGAGCCGTTTCCAGCTTTTTCTGTACGCGATGGCGGGCATGAAGCAGAACTTGGCTTTCGAGGTCTTTCAGGAAAAGTTTGATCACGTTTTCTTTGACCTGATTGAAGACCAGTTCGGGATCTTTCATCAGACGGCCGGCAACGGTCTTGATAACAGGCTCCAGCATCAGCAGGTTTTCCACTTCGGCAACGTTAGGAACATAGATATGCTGTTCGCGCAGGTAAGCTATTTCTCCTTCCGTGCGACGGTCACGGTCAACGATCCCTTTGGAATCCAGCGTATGGAAATCTTTCAGTTGGGCGAAAGCCTTTGTCGTTTCGATTACTTTTTGGCAACCTCCCATCGGTTTTACCTTGTAGTCGGGAAAGATAAGCGGGTAGAGGCGGCTGTCTATGCTGTTGGAGTCGGTCCCTTCGATGAATAAGATCGGTTTGCGGCTGCCTAAGATCTCCATATAGACCTCTTCCGGGAAGCTGTCATTGTTTTCGATCAGTTCGTAGTCCCATATCCGGGAGTCTCCATTGTAAGAACGTATCCAGAGGCGCTTGCTGTTGTCGCGGGAGGCGGCGAAGTCGATGTCGTGCGTTAGATACACGTATGTGCAGTCCGGGCGCATGGCTTCTATCTCGTCCCACAAAGGATTTTTGATGGAGTCGTGGAGCAGGACTTCCGGCTCTTCAATGATTAACAACGCATTGTCGGGAGCACAGAGCACGGCGCCTATCAGATAGAACACCAGTTTTTCACCGTCGCTCATCCGGCCGGCCGTATAAGAGTCTCCGTCGATGCTGGTGGAGGTTAGTTCAATAAAACCCGATTTGCGTACCAGGCGGTTATGCGGGAACATCTTCTCCCAAATCGTCTGGATACGGTCTATCTTGGTAACCGGCGGCAATAGATCAGGGGCCAGCTTGCTTTCTTCTTTATACTGGACGGCAGCTTCGAATTCTTCCGTTTGCAAATGCAGGATCAATTTTTCATATTCTGACATAATTATCTCTCCATTTATTACGTACTCTCTAGTCAATCTTTTTACTGTATACTCTCCCTCTTTTAATTCACTTGATTTAAAATCATATTTTTCATCTCTTATAGTAAGAGTCTTTCCATTGATAAGCAACTCTCTATCTCTATCATTTTTCATAAGAGTAATCAAATCAGCATAGGCAAGTCCACAAGTATCATAAACTCTATATACCTCTTTAAATCCTGGATTAGATATTTTTACAACATCCTCTGAAAGTTTTATAACAGGCTCATTATCTATTTCAACTATCTTATAAACTCCACCAAAACAAGGATTAGATTTACTTACTGCAATTTCATCTCCTACTCCATAAGAATCAGCACATACTCCTTGCTCTTTTAAAGAACGGATAAGCTCTTCATTTAATGAATTTGTTAAAACTATTTTAGCTTTTTTAAATCCTGCCTCGTCTAGTATTTTTCTACATTTTTTTGAAAGATATGCCAAATCTCCAGAGTCTATCCTTACTCCATACATTCCTTTATAATTGTCATCTATTCCACAGTTTTTAAAAGCTTCTATAGCATTTTTTATTCCCATTCCTATAGTATTATATGTATCTATTAATAGAATTAGACTATTTTTTTCTCTATTTTTTCTATGCTTTATAAAAGTCTCAAAAGCTGTCCTTTCAGCTTGGCTTCCTACACCAAAAGTTTGTACATATGAATGAGCCATAGTTCCTACACTAGGTATTCCGTACTTATACTCAGTTACTAAATTTGAATGATTTGCACATCCCCCTATTACAGCAGCTTTATTTCCAGCTACAGCACTATCAAATCCGTGAGCTCTTCTACTTCCAAAGGATGATACAGGTATAGGATAAGCTGCTCTTGTTACTCTTGAAGCTTTTGTTGCAATTGCCATCTGCATATTGATAATATTTAATATTGGAGTTTCTAAAATTTTTGCTTGAATTAATGGAGCCTTTACTGTTAGTACTGGTTCATTTGGATAAACTATCTCTCCATCTCTCATAGCTAATATATCTCCAGTAAATTTCATTTTAGAAAGATAATCTACTAAGTGTTCCTCTTCTAGTATTTCAGAAAAATACATTCTCTTTTCCTCTTCTGGTGTGCTATTTAATATCTCTATTAGATTTATTACCTCTTGAACACCTGCTACTACTGCAAATCCTCCATCTTCTGTTTTTCTAAAATATACATCAAATACAGCTATTTTTTCTTCCATATTTTCCATTAAAAATATATCACTCTCTGTATATTGATATCTATCTGAATTTATAACTCTTGCAAAATCTGTCAATACTCTCGACTTTTCCATCTTTCTTACTCCTTATATTTTATAGTCTTTTCCATATAATTATATCATTATTTTTTCTTTTTTACTATAAAACATCTTTTTTTTTGAAAAAAATAATGTTATTATGTAGAGAATAAATATTAATTGGAGGCGGATTATGAGAGCTGTTATACAGAGAGTTAAATATTCTAGTGTAAGTGTTGATGGAGAGATTGTAGGTAAAATAAATCAAGGATTTATGGTTTTACTTGGAATAACTCACACTGATGGAGATAGAGAAATTGATTGGCTATCTAAAAAAATTAAAGATTTAAGAGTTTTTGAAGATGAAAATGGAAAGATGAATTTAGGTTTAGAAGATATCAAAGGAGAGTTACTTGTTATATCTCAATTTACTCTATATGGAGATTGTATCAAAGGACGTCGTCCTGGATTTGTTGAGGCAGCTAGACCTGAGATAGCTAAACCACTATATGAAAAATTCTTAGATAAATGCAGAAGTTATGGTATCAAAACAGAGGCTGGTATATTTGGAGCTGATATGAAAGTTGAGCTTCTAAATGATGGTCCTGTTACTTTAATTATCGATACTAAAGATGTAGCAAGTTTTAAATAAACTCTTGAGAATCTAGTAACTAGCCAAGTGTAAATTAAAAAAAGAAAATTCAAAGAATTGCGTAATTTATGAAGAGAAGTTAGATTAACTCAGCGAAATCGAACACTAAAAAATGCAATAAGTCGAAGACTTAACCCTTGTATTTTTAGTGAGATAAGCTCATAGTTAATCAACTTCTTGAAATATGGAGCAATTCTTAGTTTTCTTTTTAAAATAATAATGACTTAGTAATTACAAAATATTCTTAAAACTTTTTTAATTTTACCTTTGGTTCACTTGGTAATCCAAAATTTGGAATCATTCTATCTAAACCTGTTATTGTTAAAAATAACATACTTATTACTGCTATATAGGCAATAAAATTATATTTTATTATATCTAAAGCTTTGAAGTCATACAGTGGGTAAACTGTTGAAGCTATTCCTATATAAAAACCTATATATACGTGCCAAGGTATAAGTTGCGAACCAAAAACTCCCATAGCATCACTAAATGTAGCATTTCTCAATTTTAATTTTTCCATATCTTCTGGACTTCCCTCTACATTTTTTTCTACAAGATTTCTAATAATAGGTCCAACAGTAACTATTTGAGCCATCTCATCTGCTAAAGTCATATTTCCTACTATTGATAAAACTCCATTCCAAAACATAAGCTGTCTAACATTTTTAGAAATTTTTATAAGTAGAGTAGATAGAGGTCTAAAAGCATCTATTGATTTCATTATTCCACCAAAAGCAGATACCCACATCATCATTACTATTACCCAAGACCCTGCCCCAGAAAATCCAGACATTATCAGATTTTCTAAAAAATCTCTTAGATCGGAAGAGCTTGTATCTACAACTGTTCCTGCTATCTTTCCTAAAACATATGAAGATATTATTCCTATAAAAAGACAGATAAAAGTTTGATAACCTCTAAAAGCTGCTCCTAAAACAAGCACTAAAGGAAGAATCATATATACAGGAACACCTTGTTTTACTTGGTTAAGCAGTGTTACTGCTGACTCCCTTTCTGCAGCTAATTTTGTCCACACATCTGCTGGTATTTTAGCTATTGCCTCTGCTCCATTTCCAGTTATATTAGGTAAGTCAAAAGTAAAACCTGCTACTCCAAAAGCTATGATTCCTAATAGTAAAACTAAACCAGACCATACCCCTTGGTGTCTTACTCTTTTTATCACCTCTACTCCCTGTATTCCAGAGCTGACTATTGTAGTATCAGAGATAAGTCCTATATTATCTCCAAAACAAGCTCCTCCAGCTATTGCCCCTAAAGTTAAGAAAATATTCCCACCTACTATATAATTAAGCCATAAAAATATCGGAGTACAAGCTGCAAATGTTCCCCAACTTGTCCCTGTGGCTATTGAAAGAACTGAAGTTACAATTGCTCCTACTATTGCTATTGTTCTCCCTGTTATCCCTATTTTCAAAGCTAGATTGATTATAGCTGCTCCTACTCCTGTTGACATAAATACTTCTGCCATAGCATATGCCATCATCAAAATAAATAGAGCTATCACTATCTCCCTTACATTTGAAAGTGCTGCATCTAAAATTTCATTAAATTTTCTTTTTTCTGTTATTACTGCTGCTAATGCTGCTGCTACTGTAGCAATAGGTGCTGCTATTAGTGCATCAAATCCTCCTATCATAAGTCCTGCTAGTATAACAACTGGCATTAATTTAATTACTTCAAACATATGTCCTCCTGTTTTTTAAAATAAAAAAATCACAGTTTAGAATACTAAACTGTGATAAAATATCATAAAATATATTTTATAAGTTACAATCACAAATAGCACTCCATTGATTTCTCAATGACAGTAAGACAGATATTCTCTGAATTACCAACAAAAAAGC
>ERZ791605.1561-NODE-1561-length-11173-cov-1.933171_pt1 | contig 11173 bp, 10 predicted proteins | sample MGYA00509965_ERZ791605 | MGnify/ENA primary metagenome ERZ791605 (study PRJEB30046, sample SAMN00791923) | human gut metagenome | study: EMG produced TPA metagenomics assembly of the A metagenome-wide association study of gut microbiota in type 2... | reverse complement strand
TTTATCAGTGCTTCCCATATAATGCCAGATGGGGAAGAATGCATTGGAACCATGTAATCAGTAAGGATTTAGTACATTGGGAAAATCTCGGAATTGCGCTGTTTCCAAGTAAAACTGATGACAGAAGCGGATGTTTTTCAGGAAGTGCAGTGGAAGAAGATGGAAAATTGTATCTGTATTATACCGGTGTGAATTATACGGTGGAAAATCCCGAGGATATTAATCTTTGTTTAGATGAACAGTTTGTATCTGCACAAATGATGATTACTTCAGAGGATGGAATGCAGTTTGACAACATAAAAGATAAGAAAACAGTAATTCCAGTTATTCAAAATTCGCAAATCGGAGATGCAAGACACACAAGAGATCCAAAAGTCTGGAAAGAAGAGGACGGCTGGTATATGGTGCTTGGAAGTACAATAGAAGACAGAAAAGGAAGATTGCTGTTTTTCAAAAGTACAGACAAGGAACATTGGGATTATGTAAACTCTGTTTCTAAAGGAGAAGAATTTGGCTGGATGTGGGAATGTCCGGATTACTTTGAAGTAAATGGCAAACAGATTATCATCTTTTCTCCGATGGGGATTTTGAAGGATAGCAAGGCAGATGAAAATCAAGCCATTTGTATGCAGGTGTCTTTTGATAAAAAAAATTGCCGCATGGAACTTCCGGATACTTATCAATTTCTGGATTATGGCTTGGATCTCTATGCACCGCAGAGTACAGTAGATGCACAGGGAAGAAGAATTTTGATGGCATGGCTTCGTATGCCACAGCCGGTAGATGGAAAATGGCAGGGAATGATGAGTATTCCACGTGTAGTAGAAGTGAAGAACGGAAAAATCTATTTCCGTGTGCATCCAAATATCCAAAATGTATATACAAAAAAGATTGATTCGCCAAAAGAAGCTTCAGACGCAGGATATCGATTACGATTTTCTCTGCAGGACGGAGAGGAAGTTAATGTTGGAGGATATCGTATCTTCCGTCAGGGTAAAAAAATCTGCACAGACAGAAGTGCGTTGTATATGGCATTTCCCCAGTTTCGTACAGCGTTTGCAACACCGGAATTAGCAGATGGATTTGATCTGGAAGTTTATGTGGACCAAAATCTGATAGAAGTGTTTGTAAATGAGGGAGAGGCAGTAATATCAAATGCTGTATATCAGCTTGGAAATGAAATTAAGGTACAGGGAAATGTATCCGTAGCAATAGAAACTTTAGAATAGATAAATGACTGCACAAGGAGAAAGAAAATGTATGATGTAGTAGCGCTTGGAGAGCTTTTGATTGATTTTACAGAAAGCGGAAAAAGTGAACAGGGAAATCAGCTTTTGGAAGTAAATCCAGGGGGAGCACCATGCAATGTGCTTGCTATGCTGAAACAGATGGGAAAAAAGACCGCATTTATTGGAAAAGTTGGACAGGATATGTTTGGAAACTTGTTGAAACAGACATTAGACGAAGTGGGGATTGATTCAAAAAATCTGATTATGGATGAAGAGGTACGAACAACGCTTGCATTTGTACATACATTGGCAGATGGAGATAGAGAGTTTTCATTCTATCGAAATCCTGGCGCAGATATGATGCTTAGTGAAGAGGAAATCAATCCGGAAGTTATAAAAGATACAAAAATATTTCATTTTGGTACGTTGTCCATGACACATGAAGGTGTGAGAAATGCTACAAAAAAAGCAGTTTCCATTGCGAAAGAGGCAGGTGCACTCATTTCTTTTGATCCGAATTTGCGAGAGCCTCTGTGGGAGTCTTTGGAGCTTGCAAAAGAGCAGATGGAGTATGGATTCGCATATTGCGATGTTTTGAAGATTTCAGATAATGAGATTCAGTTTATCTCAGGAAAAGAGGATTACGATGAGGGAATCCGGTATCTGCAGGAGAAATATCAGATCCCGCTCATTCTTCTGACTATGGGGAAAGATGGAAGTCGTGCTTACTACAAAGATATGAGAGTGGAAGTTGCCGGACGCGTTGTGAAGGCAATCGAGACGACAGGTGCAGGAGATACTTTCTGTGGAAGCTCGATCAACTATGTATTAGAACATGGACTTGAGAATCTGACAGAGGAAAATTTAAAAGAGATGCTTTCGTTTGCAAATGCGGCAGCAGCATTGATTACGACTAAAAAAGGCGCGATTCGTTCAATGCCGGAAAAAGAAGATGTGCTGGCATTTATGGAATAAAAAGAGAAATGGATGAAGATTATGTTTGAACGTTTTTTTCCGGATGACTATGTCGCATCGACCTATGTTATTCCGTTTGAAAAATTATATGAAGAAGGCTATCGGGGACTGATTTTCGATATTGATAACACATTGGTTCCGCATGGTGCACCGGCTGATGAGAGGGCAAAAGCGCTGTTTGCGAGACTGAAGGCGATTGGATTTTCCAGTTGCCTGATTTCGAATAATCAGGAACCCCGCGTAAAGATGTTCAATGAAGAGATTCAGACGAACTATATTTTTAATGCTCACAAACCATCTACAAAAAATTACAAAAAGGGGATGGAGATTATGGGCACAACACCAGAGAATACAATTTTTATCGGGGACCAGCTGTTTACTGATGTCTATGGCGCAAAACGGGCGGGAATCCGAAATATACTTGTGAAGCCGATTCACCCCAAAGAAGAGATTCAGATTGTTCTGAAACGATACTTGGAAAAAATTGTATTACATTTTTATCGAAAAGAGAAAGACAAACGGAAAAAGTAACTGTTCTTTGAGCAGTTACTTTTTTAAATCTATAGAGAAAATTTATCAAAAATGATGAAAATACCAATTTGTTTTATGGATGAAGAGTGCTTATAATAGTAGCTAAGAAAAGACAGAGGCCGGCGCCCAAGGCAATGTCAACAACCTCGTTTCACATGGATCTGAAACAATCATTTAGAAGGAGTTAGGAAAAAATGCAAAGCAAATATACACATATTTTTGAACCGCTTACAATTAAGCACATGACACTGAAAAACAGAATTGTTATGACACCAATGGGAACGAACTATGGAGAACAGAATGGAGAAATGAGTTTTCTTCATATCAACTATTATGAACAGAGAGCAAAAGGCGGAACAGGTCTTTTGATCGTAGAAAATGCAAGTGTAGATTCACCGGAAGGATCTAATGGAACAACACAGCTTCGTATCGACCACGACAGCTATATTCCAAGATTATTCAAATTGAGCGAGACAGTACACAAACATGGTGCCTGTATTGCAATCCAGATCAATCATGCTGGAGCTTCTGCGCAGTCTGCAAGAACAAATATGCAGCCGGTTTCTGCGTCGAATATTCCGTCAAAAGCAGGTGGAGAGATTCCAAGACCGCTTGAAAAAGAAGAGATTTTACGCATTGTAAAAAAATACGGAGAAGCTGCAAAGAGAGCACAGATCGCAGGATTTGATGCAGTGGAGATTCACGCCGGACACTCTTACTTACTCAGCCAGTTCTTGTCACCGATAACAAATAAGAGAACGGATGAATTTGGAGGTTCCCCAGAGAACAGAGCACGTTTTGCAAAAATGGTTATTGAAGAAGTACGTGCACAGGTAGGTCCATTCTTCCCGATTTTTGTAAGAATCAGTGCAGATGAATTTTTAGAAGGCGGAAACACATTGGAAGATACTTTGGATTATCTTCAGTATTTTGAAAAAGAGGTAGATGTATTTGACGTTTCCTGTGGTTTGAATGGCTCTATCCAATATCAGATTGATGCTAACTACCTGGAAGACGGATGGCGTTCTTATATGGCGAAAGCAGTCAAAGAAAGATATGGAAAAATTTGTATCACAATGGGAAATATCAGAGACCCACAAGTTGCAGAAGATATTTTAGAAAGAGGAGATGCAGATCTCATCGGTATGGGACGTGGTCTGATTGCGGATCCGGAATGGGTAAACAAAGTAAGCTTTGGCGATGAAAAAGAAATCCGTAAATGTATCTCATGTAACATCGGATGTGCAGGAAACCGTATCGGAGTAAACCGCCCAATCCGTTGTACAATCAATCCGGCTGTGAATGAAGGAGAAGGATACAAAAAACTTCGCGTGAAGAAATCTTGCAATGTTGTTGTAATCGGTGGAGGTACTGCAGGACTGGAAGCAGCATGTACAGCAGCTGAAGTTGGATGTACAACATTCTTGATCGAGAAAAAGGCAAATCTTGGAGGACTTGCAGCGGAGATTTCCAAGATTCCGGATAAAAAGAGACTGTCAGATTTCCCGAATTATCTGATTCACCGTGCAAGCAAGCTGAAAAACTTATTTATCTTTAAAAATACAGAAGCAACAATTGAGTTGGTTGAAAGCCTGAATCCGAACATTATTGTCAATGCGACAGGATCGAATCCACTTCTTCCGCCAATCAAAGGATTACACGAAAATATTGACAAAGAAGGCGGAAAAGTATCTTCTATCACAAATATGATCAACCACATTACAGAATATCCGGAAGACTTGACTGGAAAGAAAGTTGTAGTCATCGGTGGAGGAGCAGTTGGTCTTGATGTAGTGGAATTCTTCGCACCAAGACATGCGGATGTGAGTATCGTAGAAATGATGCCGGTTATCGGAAATGGAATTGACCCTGTTTCTAAAGTTGGAACATTTACGATGATGGATCAGTATGGAGTACAACAGCTTCCAAACACAGCTTTGTTAGAAGTAAAGAGCGATGCATTCCTTGTGAAAATGCCGGATGGAGAAGAGAAAGATCTCGCATTTGATTACGGATTTGTATGTCTTGGTATGAGAGCAAATGCTCCGATCTTAGATGCGTTGTATAATACATTTGGACACAGCGGAGATGTAGAGATTATGAACATCGGTGACAGTGTCCGTGCAAGAAGAATTATTGAGGGTACAACGGAAGGGCGTAATATCCTTGAAGTTTTGGAAAAAAGAGATTATTTATAGAATTTAACGCCTGTTTATGAGCAAAAATAGCTGCTTGCAGCGGAAAAGCACTGAAAGTGCGTTTCGCGAATGGCGTGGAGTGAACTGTAACATATAGCCTAGTAAATTGCAAGAAATATTGGACATAATTTAAAGAACAGATTAAAATAGATGTATGAGGTAGAAGTTGAAATAGTATACCTTGTACATCTTTTTTTGTTTGGAAAGGCGTGAAAAATGAGAAAAAAAGTATTAGATTTTTTGGGCTTTATTATTTGCGTGGCAGTTGTTTTAGGTATTGTTTCGGTAATCGCTCTTGTCGGTGGTTCTATTATGAAAATCTTTGGGTTTCGATATGAATCGGTTGGCAAAATTATATTGTTTTTTCTTATTTTTGCAATTGTAGGATTTCCGATGGAAGTGTTTGCACAGGCGTTGCCGAATGCACTGCTGTCATTAGACAGGATTTCTTTTATGAGTGCGAAAGTTTTGTTTGTTTTTTTAGACACTACAGCAACTACGATTGCAATGGTAGTTGTTGATCATTTTATGAAAAGTGTGTCTGCCTCGTTATTATCTATACTTGTGGTCGCATTTTTATTTGCAATCACATCTTTGGATGAGGTTAAGCGAGATTGCGATTGTAAAGATGAGAAGGACAGATGGGAGGAAAAAGAGTCATGAGAAGTGTTAGGAATCGGAAGTTGTATTGTTGGATTATTATTAGTTGTTTTCGGTAGCATAATGAAAATGAAGGGTTGGAGGTGTATCAAATGAGAAAAAGATCTGTTGTATTAGGTGCCTGTATTTTTGCTGCGTTTTCATTAACAGGATGTAAAGATACGGAAACGCCGAAAGGGAATCCGACATTTAACGCAACTGTTTTGGAAATAGGTGAAAATACGATTTCAGTCGAACCTTTTGAAAATGAAGAGATATCAACAGGTGAAATTACGGTTACAACGGATGTTGTATCAAAGATTGAAGTACCGGAACTTGAAGAGGGAACAGAGGTATGTATCGTATATAATGGAGAAATTTTGGAGACTTATCCGGCTCGGATTAAAACCGTTTTTGCAATTTACCTGTTGGATGAAAATGGCGAAGCAATTATACCAAAGGACAGTGATTAAAGGAAGGAGCGCAAGTTAAAGAATATTAGGTCAGACCGGAATCTTTTTTGATAAATTTGACAAACCGGTTTGTGGCGGGAATCATATATTTGTCTTTCATATGAGCCATGTAGACCGTGTGGATGAGTTCTTCGCCGGCAACCGGAATTTTGGCAATCTTTGCATCGCGTATCGTGTCAACATCGGCAACGAGTGCGATTCCAAAGTCTTCTGCCACAAGTGCTGCGATAGAATATTCGTCTGGACAGTCGATGACAATATCCGGCTGGATCTGGTGCTTACGATATAATTTGTGAGTGTAAAGTCCAAGACCTGAATCACGGTCATATCCGATCACCGGATAATCCTGCAGTACTTGAAAAGGTACTTCTTTTTCATTTGCGAGCGGATGGTTTAACGAGGTGATGAGTAACATCTCCTGATGCAGGATTGGAGTAAACTGTACGGAAGGCTGATCTTCCACATATGCGCCAAAAACAACGTCATACATGTCGTTTTTCAGCCCGCGGATCAGGTCAATTGTATGTGCCTGACTGAAACTGAACGTCACTTGTTTATTTTCCGGAAGATTCAAAAAAGTACGCACCGTGTGCGGAATATAGTGGTTAGCGAGAGGGGATACATAGGCGATGTCGATGTGTCCCCCTTCTTGTGTCAGATGGTACATTTTCTGTTCCGCAGTGCGAACCTCTTCTAAAATGCGGTCAACGTGTTCTAAAAACATCTTACCGTATTTGGTGAGTGTGATGTTTCGTCCGTTTTTTTCAAAAAGAGGAATACCGAGTTCATTTTCTAGCGTATCCATAGAACGACTGAGACTTGGCTGGGAAATATTCAGTTCATTGGCGGCTAAGCGGAAATGTTCCAGCTGGGCAATTTTTTGAAAATATGTTAATTGATTTAATGTCATAGCATGTACTCCTTTCTCTACCTTACAGTATATCACAATTGATAGAAAAAAACTATCAAAAAATAACAAAAGATGTATTGGAAGTATTGATTGAAATCGTATATAATCACAGTAAAGAGGTTGTTTAAAATTTAACAAATGGGCAAAAGAAAAAACAATTCAAATTAAAAGGAGAGAAAAATCATGGCAGAAAGAATTACAGGTCACACAGAATTAATCGGTTTAATGGCTTACCCAATCAGACATTCAAGTTCACCGGCAATGCAGAATGAAGCATTTGCAAAATTAGGATATGACTATGCATACCTTGCATTTGAGGTGGACAACGATACATTAGAAGATGCGATCAAAGGACTTCGTGCATTAAAGATGAGAGGCTCTAACGTATCTATGCCAAACAAAACAGTGGTACATAAATACTTAGACGAGTTGTCACCGGCAGCGAAAATGTGTGGTGCAGTCAATACAATCGTAAATGACAATGGACACCTGACAGGTCACATTACAGATGGTATCGGTTATATGGCAGCATTAAAAGACAACAACATTGATGTTATTGGCAAAAAAATGACAATTGTCGGAGCGGGTGGAGCTGCAACAGCAATTGAAATTCAGGCAGCGCTTGACGGTGTGGCAGAGATGTCTATTTTTAACATCAAAGATAAATTCTGGGCAAATGCAGAAGAGACAGTAAAGAAAATCAATGAAAATACAAACTGTAAAGCGACATTATATGATCTTGCAGATCTTGACAAATTAAAAGAAGAGATTGCAGACAGCTATTTATTTGCAAACGGAACAGGCATGGGTATGAAACCATTAGAAGGTCAGACATACATTCCGGACAAATCGTTCTTAAGACCAGACCTGATCGTAACAGATGTTGTATATGCTCCAAGAGAAACAGCGCTGTTGAAGATGGCAAAAGAAGTCGGATGTAAGACAATGAACGGTCTTGGAATGATGTTATTCCAGGGTTCAGCCGCATTTGAATTGTGGACAGGAGAACCAATGCCGATCGAATATATGAAAGAAATCTTAGATATCAAATACGACTAAAAGAAAAAAGGAGTGCAGAGGAAAAGACGATGAATAAGAAATATTTACCAAGTGCATTGATTTTGTACTTAAACTATTTTATCCATGGTATTGGATGTTCTATATTGAGCCAGCAGGTTGTAAAAGAGATGCTGGCAGATCAGTGGGGAATGAACGATGCGATGAAAGTAACTGCAATCGCAGCCGCATTGGGATTGGGACGTTTGATCTCACTTCCGTTTGCAGGACCGTTATCGGATAAGCTTGGAAGAAGAATTTCGGTATTGATTGGTGTGGCATCTTATGTTATTTTCTTCGTAGGGATTGCTTTTTCACCAAACGTACAGGTTGCATATGTTGCAGCAGTTCTCGGAGGTATCGCAAACTCCTTCTTAGATACAGCTACATATCCGGCAGTTGCAGAGATTATGTACAAGTATACAGGTATTGCGACAATGGGAATTAAGTTATTTATTTCCGTAGCACAGCTTTTAATGCCATTCTTCTTAGGACTTGTGGCAGGAACATCTATGTCATACCTGACACTTCCACTTGTAGCAGGTATTATAATCGCAGTGCTCGGTGTGCTGGCAATTTTTGCACCGCTTCCGGCAGAGTCTGAGAGCGGAAAATCAGAGTCATTTATCAGTAACCTGAAAAATGCAAATTTCTCATTGGAAAGTGTAGCCTTGATTTTAATCGGTTTCACAAGTACAGCTACATTCCAGTTATGGTTAAACTGTGCGCAGACATTCGGAAAAGAAATCGCAGGAATCCCGTCTGAATCGGTATCTGTAATGCAGACATACTACTCAGCAGGAACTTTGGTTGCGTTGTTTGTGACAAGTATTTTGATCACAAAATTCAAACAAGTACGTTTTCTTGTTATCTATCCGGCGATTGCGACAATCATGTTGGTGTTAGTATATTTGATCAAGACACCTGCAATCTGCTACATCGGTGCATTTGTAATCGGTTATGCAGCAGCAGGAGGAGTTCTTCAGATGGCAACAGCTACTGTAAATGAACTGTTCCCGAAGATCAAAGGAACAATCACAAGCCTTGTTATGATTGCATCAAGCTTATGTAATTATACAATTTTAAGTGCGGCTGCCAATATGTCCGCAACAGGCGTTCTTGTAATGAACATTGTCATTACTGTAATCGGTGTGTTGCTTGCGCTGTTGGTAAATGCAAGATATGGAAAATTAGTAGAAAAAGTAAATACAGCAAAATAAATTTTAAAAATCTGTAGGAGGAAGTTTATGAATCCGGTAATCGTAAGAAATGTAAAGATCGGAGAAGGAGTACCAAAAATCTGTGTGCCGATCGTAGGAGTGACAAAGGAAGAAATTATCAATGAAGCAAAAACATTTGAAAATATTCCGGTAGATGTAGTAGAATGGCGTGTAGACTGGTTTGAACATGTTTTTGAATTTGAAAAAGTAGAAGAGGTTTTAAAAGAGCTGAGAGAAGCTTTGGGAGAGACACCATTGTTATTCACATTCCGTACTTCAAAAGAAGGTGGAGAGAAAGCAATCGAGGCAAAAGAATATGCAGAATTAAATAAGAAAGCTGCTGCGACAGGATATGTGGATTTAGTAGATGTGGAAGCATTTACAGGAGATGAGGTTGTAAAAGAAATCATCGAAGCGGCACACGAAGTGAATGTAAAAGTAGTTGCGTCTAACCATGATTTCGACAGGACACCTGAAAAAGATGAGATTGTCTCAAGACTTCGCAAAATGCAGGACTTAGGAGCAGACATTCCGAAGATTGCAGTAATGCCGAACAACAAAAAAGATGTTCTTGTATTGTTATCTGCGACAGAAGAGATGGCATCTGAGTATGCGGACAGACCGATCATCACAATGTCAATGGCAGGAACAGGCGTGATCAGCAGACTTTGCGGAGAAGTATTCGGTTCAGCTTTGACATTTGGAGCAGCAAAAAAGGCATCTGCACCAGGGCAAATGGAAGTGAATAATTTGGAAACTGTATTGCAATTGTTACACAAAAGCCTATAATAAGTGCAAACAGGCTTGACAGCGAGACTGCCAAGCCTGTTTTTAAATCCGTGTTGTGTTAAGAAATAAACGAATGAGAGGAGCAGGCTATGAAAAGAGTATTCACATGGTTAAATAACAGTCTGGAAGAATTTCTAATGGGAGCAGGTCTTATCATGATGACTGCCATTATGGGAATTCAGGTGGTTTTTCGATATGCATTTGGCATGTCTTTGTCATGGTCGGAAGAGATCACAAGATATATTTTTATTTGGGAAGGATTTTTGAGCATCAGCTATTGTACGAAAAAATGTATTTCTATAAAAGTGGAGCAGTTTGTGGCGATGTTTCCGAAACGAGGAAAAGCGTTGTTTAAGCTGGTGAATCATACGATTGAACTAGTATTTTTCTGCTATATGATACCGTATGCCTTTTTGTATCTGCGCTCTGCGATTGAGAGCGGACAGGTCAGTCCGGCGTGTGGAATTCCGATGTATTACATTCAGGCAGCGCCGTTTGTATGCTTTATTCTGGCTGCATTTAGAATTGTGCAGAGATGGTGGATCGAGCTTCAGGTTGTAAGGGCGAAAGAAAAAGGAGGGGAAGAATCATGCCAATCGTAGTTGTATTTTTAATATTTGTAGTTTGCCTGGTGATTGCGATTCCGGTATCGATATCACTTGGGATTGTATCGGTATTGCCGGGAGCATTTGACCCTTCTTTTACGGCGAGCGCCCAGTTTGTCATTCGTTCTATGTTTGGTGGAATCGACAGTTTTCCACTTCTTGCAGTGCCGATGTTTGTGTTCTCCGGAATCGTTATGGCAAAGGGTGGAATCTCGAAAAGGCTGTTTGATGTTTTCGCGTATTTTCTTGGAAAAAGAACTGCGGGAATGCCGTGCGCAGTGATTATTACATGTTTGTTTTATGGTGCAATATCAGGTTCGGGCCCGGCTACTGTAGCGGCGGTTGGAAGTATGACAATACCGATTCTGATGGAACTTGGATATGACAAGAAATTTGTGACAGCAGTGGTTGCTGTGGCGGGAGGACTCGGTGTGATCATACCGCCAAGTATTCCGTTTATCATGTATGGAATGGCGGCGGGAGAATCCGTGAGTGATCTGTTTATCGCGGGAATTATTCCGGGACTTTTGATTGGCGGCCTGCTGATG
>ERZ791605.1553-NODE-1553-length-11248-cov-10.908961_pt1 | contig 11248 bp, 8 predicted proteins | sample MGYA00509965_ERZ791605 | MGnify/ENA primary metagenome ERZ791605 (study PRJEB30046, sample SAMN00791923) | human gut metagenome | study: EMG produced TPA metagenomics assembly of the A metagenome-wide association study of gut microbiota in type 2... | reverse complement strand
TAAAGTTAAACTTTAAGAGAGAATTTATGAAAAGAAAATTAATGCTGTTATTGGCATGCCTTTTTGTGGGCATAGGCCTAGTAACTGCCCAGACTCAAAAGGTCACAGGCGTTGTGATTTCTGAAGAAGACGGGCAGCCAGTTGTTGGCGCTTCTGTGTTGGTAAAAGGTACCACTCAAGGTACAATCACAGATGTAGATGGTAATTTTAATTTGTCGAATGTACCAAGTTCTGCAAAGACTTTGCAGATTTCGTATATCGGAATGCAAACACAAGAAGTAGTTATTAAGCCAAATTTGAGAGTTGTATTAAAGGCTGACGCCCAAAAGCTAGACGAAGTAGTAGTTACCGCTATGGGTATTTCACGCGAAAAGAAAGCATTGGGATATGCCGTACAAGATGTCAAATCGGATGCGTTGACACGTGCTGCTAATACAGATTTAGCGGGAGCCTTACAAGGAAAAGTATCAGGTATTGACATCACCCCATCATCAGGTATGCCGGGTGCTTCTTCAAAGATCACGATTCGCGGTTCTCGTTCTTTCACTGGAGACAATACTCCATTGTATGTAATTGATGGTATGCCTATCGCTTCTACCGCAGATGTGAGTACTTCTCTTACCGATGGAGCGTATGGAACGGACTATGCTAACCGTGCTGTCGACATTGACCCTAATGATATAGAAAGTATCAATATATTAAAGGGACAAGCCGCTTCTGCTTTGTATGGTATGAGAGCTTCCAATGGTGTTATCGTTATCACCACCAAAAGTGGTAAAGGAGCAGATAAAGGAAAACCGACTATTACTTTCAGTACTAACCTTTCCTTTGATAAGATTTCAACTCTTCCGGAACTGCAACAAGAATATGCACAAGGTTCAGGCGGTACTTTCGATCCGTCATCTCCTTTCGCATGGGGTCCTAAGATTTCCGAATTAGCTAACGACCCTACCTACGGAGGAAATACAGACAACAGTTACACCAGCCAATATGGTAAACAGTCCGGAAAATACTATGTTCCTCAACTTGCAGCTGCCGGCATGAATCCGTGGGCTACTCCACAAGCATATAACAACATGAAGGACTTTTTTGAAACAGGTGTATCTTGGAGCAATAACGTCAATGTAGCCCAGAGATTCGACAAAGGTAACTACTCCTTTTCTTTGGGTAACACCACCAGTAATGGTATCGTTCCATCAACCGGTATGGATAGATATAACGTGAAAATGTCCGCCGAAGCACAACTCCATCCTAACTGGACTACCGGATTTAATGGAAACTTTGTGACTTCAAAAATCTCCAAACAGTCTACAGCCAACACCAGTGTGGTTGCTACGATCTATAATGCACCCGTCAGCTATAATATGGCCGGTATTCCTTCTCACATAGAAGGCGACCCTTACACACAAAATACATATCGAGACAGCTGGATCGACGATGCATATTGGGCAGTTGACAATAACCAGTTCTCTGAACGTTCACAACGTTTCTTCGGAAATGCTTTCGTGAAATACACCACTAAATTTGGAACTGACAACCACAAACTGGATATTAAATACCAGATTGGTGATGACGCTTATACTACCAATTATTCTGAAATCTACGGATATGGAAGTACTTGGGCGCCTACAGGTGAAGATTCAGAATACCATTACACCGTTAATGAGCTAAATTCACTGTTAACTGCTGCCTATACATGGAACATTAACGAAGAATGGACGTTGGACGCTTTGATTGGTAATGAGTTTGTTGATAAAAAGACAAAATATGAATATGCATATAGCATGAACTTCAATTTCCCGGGCTGGAATCATCTGAATAATGCTTCTGTATTCTCCAATGAGAGCCTATACAACAAGAAACGAACTGTTGGTAATTTCGCAAACTTGTCAGTAGCATGGAAAAACATGCTTTATCTAAGCGGAAGTATACGTAATGATATCGTTTCAAGTATGCCACGTGACAATCGTTCTTTCACTTATCCTTCGGTGTCATTGGGATTCATTTTCACAGAACTGGCTCCCCTGAAGAATAACATATTAACCTTCGGTAAGATACGTGCTTCTTATGCGGAAGTTGGTATGGCTGGTGATTACACTCAAAGCTATTACTATACTCCATCTTATGGTGGTGGTTTTTATATGGGAAATCCGATTGTTTATCCAATTAATGGAGCAATGGCTTATATTCCATATTATAAGGTGTATGACCCTAACTTAAAACCACAAAATACAAAATCTTACGAGTTGGGAGCTGATCTTACTTTCTTAAACGGACTGGTTACTTTGAATTACACCTATTCACGTCAGAATGTAAAAGATCAGATATTCGAAGTTCCTTTGGCAGGTTCGACTGGTGCCTCAAGTATGATTATGAATGGAGGTAAAATCCACACAAATACCCACGAGTTGACATTGGGCGTATCTCCGGTAGATACCAAAAACTTCAAACTCGACTTCGCTTTCAACTTCTCCAAAATCGACAATTACGTAGACGAATTGGCTCCAGGAGTAGAAAGTATTATGTTAGGAGGATTTGTAACTCCGCAGGTACGTGCCGGAATTGGTGACAAGTTCCCTGTGATCTATGGAAAAAGCTATATGCGTAATGACGAAGGCAAGATTGTAGTAGACAAAAACGGACTTCCCATGCAGGGAGAAGATGCGGTTATCGGAACTGTATCTCCTGACTTCCGTTTAGGTTTCAATACAAATATCGAATTGTACAAGTTCCGTATTTCTGCAGTATTCGACTGGAAACAAGGAGGACAGATGTATAGTGGTACCGCAGGTGAAATGAACTATTACGGTGTGAGCAAATTATCTGGTGATATGCGTAATACCGAATTCATTGTGGAAAACTCCGTTAAAGAAACAGGAAAAGATGCAGACGGTAACTCAATTTATGCACCCAATGATATAAAGGTAACAGACGCTCAAGCATATTTCACAAGAAGAAGATCCATTGACGAATCCTACATTTATGATAATTCTTATATCAAACTGCGTGAATTATCAGTAAGCTATCCGGTATTCTCAAAGAAATGGCTGAATGTGAATGTGAATGTTTTTGCCCGCAACATTTTGGTTTGGTCTGAAATGAAAGGCTTCGATCCGGAAGCTTCACAGGGTAATGACAATATGGGAGGTGCATTCGAACGTTTCTCTCTTCCGGGAACAGCCAGCTATGGTTTTGGATTTAATGTAAAATTCTAATTAGCTAAAAAGAAAGATGAAAACATATAATATAATCAAAGGCATTTTTGCCGCTACTGTTTTATCAGTTGTCTTTTCCGGATGTTCGGAAGATGCAATGGATAGAATCAATAAGGATCACGGACATACGCAAAGCGTGGCCGGAAGATTCATTCTGACAGATGTAATAACCTCTACCGCATTCTCTAACGCAGGAGGTGATTTCAATACTTATCTATCTGCTTACATTGAATATGAAGTAGGTGTTGACAACCAGTTGTATTATGCAGAAACCAGAGAAAGCGAACCGACCTCATCTTCCACTTTCAATAATACATGGAATGGTCTGTATTCCACATTGAAATCCGCCCGTATCATTATCAATCAATGCAGTGAGGGAGGAATAGATTATGGAAATTTTGCAACCAAAGGTATGGCAGAGGTGTTGGCTGCTTATAATTGTGCATTGATAGCCGATATGTTCGGAGATGCTCCATGCAGCCAGGCAGCCTTAGTTGACGAAAATGGTTCTCCTGTTTACCTGACTCCTAAAATGGATAAACAAGAAGAGATCTATACACAAGCAATGCAATACCTGGACGATGCTATTGCAGACTTGCAGAAAGAGGATCTGATAGACCCGGGAGCTCAAGATTTGTTATATCAGGGCGATGCCGAAAAATGGCTAAAGTTGGCGTATGGTCTGAAAGCGCGTTACACAATGCACCTTCTTAAAAGATCTGCCAACAAAGACGCTGACATGGAGAAGGTTTTGGAATATGTGGATAACTCTTTCGAAAGTGCAGAAGAGCAAGCAGCATTCGACGTATATGACGCCAACAATATAAATCCGCTTTACGGTTTCTTTGTGGCACGTGCCGGATTAGGTGCAAGCGAAAGCATGAGAAGCAAACTGGCAGAATACAACGACCCACGCCTGTCCAGAGCTTTCATCACTAAACAAGGTGCATCTGGAAAAGAACAAGCCCCGGGAACTGCTGACAATGCCGTATATGCGCCTAACGGTTCTCCGGAACAAGGCACTTCCAAGTATGGGACTTCTTTATTTATGTATTCTATATCAGCACCCACACTGTTATTGAGCTATCATGAATTAAAGTTCCTGGAAGCAGAAGCTCTATGCAGATTGGGACGTGATGCAAAAAGTGCATTAAAAGACGCTGTAGTAGCCGGATTGTTAAATGCAGAAAATAGCTTTAGCGTTTCAAGAAAGGAATTGGGCAAAACGCTCATCAACCCGGCAAGTAGTATTACAGATACTGAAGCCGAAAGTTACTTTGACAATACAATAGAAGCCAAATATACAGCCGAACCGTTGAAAACAACAATGATTCAAAAATACTTCGCATTATGGGGAGCCTCAGGAGAAGCGACAGAATCTTACAATGATGTTCGCAGAATGAAAGGACTAGGCGAAAACTTTATTGAGCTAAAAAATCCAAACTCTTTCCCATTACGTTGTCCTTATGGCAATAGCGACACAACAACAAATGCCGAAGTGAAAGCAGCTTACGGAAATGGACAATATGTGTATAGTGAAAACGTTTGGTGGGCAGGTGGAAGCAGATAATCCATTGACTTGAATCATATAAATGAGACTGAATTCTCTAGGGGAAAGGCGGGAATTCAGTCTCATTTCTTTATATCAAGTTTGAGAGGTGTAAACAGAACATTCAGTCACAATTATGCCAAGAGAATTATAACAACTATACATGTCTACTGATTTTCCCGGTTCATACGATACATCATAAACTATACTTTTGTTATATTTGCAGACGCTTGAATAATATAGAATACGATGAATCATATAGAAACCCAACGATTGATATTGCGACATTTCACAGAAGAAGACATAAACGCCTTGTTCTCAATTCTAAGTGATAAAGACGTTAATACATTTCTACCGATGTTCCCATTAAAAGATATAGAGGAAGCAAAAGACTATCTCCAATATATAAAAAGCTGGATTCAGCAGAAAGGATTCTACTATGCTATTTGTATGAAAACAAACAATGTACCCATTGGTTGTATCCATATAAACGGAGATGACAGCCATGATTTGGGGTATAGCATTAAGAAGGAGTTTTGGCACAAAGGGATTTGTACAGAAGCTTGTCAGGCAGTAATCGATATGCTGAAACAAATAAATATTCCCTATATCACAGCTACGCACGATGTAAACAATCCGAGAAGTGGAAAAGTTATGCAGGCTATAGGCATGAAATACCAATATTCTTATGAAGAATATTGGCAACCAAAACTTTATCTGGTTACATTTAGAATGTATCAATTAAATTTCGATGACCAACAAGACAGGGTATATAAAAAATATTGGAATAAATACCCTGTTCATTTCATAGAGGAGATATAAGCAGTATTGCTACTTCATTCCTTCTCTCACAATATCTACCAGAATCGGCTTCAATCCGCTAACGAAACATTCCACTGCAATCACCATCAGAATCAGTCCCATAAGACGCATCATCACATTATTACCCGTTTCACCCAAGACTTTTACCAATTTCGTGGAAGCACGAAGAATAAAGAAAGTCAGCAGATAAATCAGGGCGATAGTACCGATCAATATCCCCTTCATTTCATAAGAATGCGCATCCTGCATCAAAACGATTGCATTGGCAATCGCTCCGGGACCGCATAACATAGGAATACCGAGAGGAGTAATAGAGATATCATCCGCATACGTTTTGATTTCTTCGTCCTTCAACTTCATCGGTGTATAGCGGGCTTGAAGCATATCAAAGCCTATCTTGAAGATAATCACCCCACCGGCAATACGGAAACCATTGGTAGAGATACCGAAGAACTTGAAAAGAAACTGCCCGGCAAAGACAAATACCATCAATGTAATAAACGACACAATAGTAGCACGACGTACGATAGACTGACGTTCTTTATCCGTCATACCATGAGTCATGGTAAGAAAGACAGGCATCGTTCCCAACGGGTTGGTCAACGTGAAGAATGAAGTGAAACAAAGTAAGGCGAAAGGCAGAAGCGTACTATCCATGATTATATCGTATTTTATGCAAAACTAAAACGCAACAAAAATACGACTTAATCCAGAAAACCTATAATAAATCCATTAATTCTTTCAAGGAATGGATGTGATAAGTAGGGAGGAAAGGGAAAGCTGTCCGTTCTGTCACATTGTAGAAAACCTGATGCATCCCTACTCCGTGCGCTCCGGTTATATCCGCTTCCCAACTATCACCAATCATTAAGGATTCGCGCAACTCGGATTGAGTAGCAGACAAAGCAAAATTGAATATCTCCGGCCAAGGCTTCAGCACTCCGAGATCTTCCGAGAGAATCACCTTTCTGAAATACCCGTCCACTCCTGCCGAACGCATCTTACGTGATTGCAATTCACGAAACCCATTGGAAAGGATATAGAGGTTATATTTGGGAGCAAGATACTCCAATACCTCCTTTGCATGAGGCATTAAAACACTTTTAGTAGGGATAATAGCGAAAAAATCTCTCGAAAACCGTTCAGCGAGCGCTTCATCTTTCACTCCCACGGCCTGTAAAGGATAAAAGAAACGTTGGCTGTTCAATTCATCCTTCGTTATCTTTCCTTCACCGTACTCAACCCAGAGTTCGGTATTTCTTTGTTGATAAAGAGTATAATAATGATTGAATGAATCAAAATAGCGGTCGAACGAATATTTCTGATATACTTCCTCAAAGGTGTTACGAGCATTTTGAGAAAAAGCCCAGATGGTATCATCAAGATCAAAAAAAAGATTTTTATATTTCATCAGTAGTTATATAATAAGAAACAAAAAAGCCAATGTGCTAATTTCTTGAATCCAGGAATCAGCACATTGGCAATTCAAAAAGGGATGTCTACCTTATTTTACCTGGATAACCAAGTATCTGGATACACTCCAGAATTCAGTAGGATTAGTAATCTTCAATGTCAACTGGCCTTTGTCATCTTTAACCAATTCATAAGAACCGGACGGATGAGTAGTCAGTAACTCAGCACGTTTAGAGTACAACTTGATTTCTTTGGTTGTACGGATATCGATTTGAGTGAAATAATCCTTATTGAAATCAGCGCTCTTCAATACGTCTCCGCTCTGAAGAATCTTTTGAGCTTTCAATTCAGATTTTGTACCGAATACGAACCAGGCAGCATTCAGGCTCTTTTCCTGTTCAGCAACGGTTTTAGCTTTCGCTTCGTTTTCTGCAGCCAACGTTTCTTTAGCAGCAGACAAGTCGCTGACAGCAGCATCCAATTCCTGGATACGGATATTCTTGGAAGCCAGTTCTGTTTGAAGTTCTTCGATACGTTGTTGTTTAGCGTTCAATTCAGCAGTCAAAGCGGCAACAGCTTTTTTCATCTGTGCAGAATTGTAATTGCTGTTCTTCAACTGTGCCTGCAACTTTGCAATCTGCGCTTTGTTTTCTTCCATTTGTTTAGAGATGAATTCGATGTCAGAAGCAATCTGTTGCTTGGCGCTGGCAGAGTTTTCAGTGATGGTTCCACGTTGCAAGTCAACACGGCTTTCGGCAGCATTGATCTTACGGAAACCTTCCTGAACTTCATTGAAAGTACCCATCATATCATCCAGTTCAGCATTGCGCTGGTTCAGTTCCATCAAAAGAGAATCATTTTCAGCTTTCAGGTCTTTACTTCCACCTTTAAAGCTATCACACGAAGCTAACATGGCTACGCATACAAATAAAACAGCTAACTTTTTCATACGTTTACGTTTTACGTTTTTTAATGAAATTATTTAATCATCTATTCCTGCTAATACTATCACAATCTCGCCCCGGGGTTCGGTAGCGGTAAAGTGTTCTATCAATTCAGCCAAACTGCCCCGAACTGTTTCTTCGTGGAGCTTGGATATTTCACGCGACACGGTTGCCTGACGTTCAGCACCGAAATATTCGGCAAACTGTGTTAACGTCTTCAACAGACGGTGGGGTGATTCATAAAACACCATCGTGCGGTGTTCTTCCGCCAATGTCTTCAGTCGTGTCTGCCGTCCTTTCTTCTGGGGGAGAAACCCCTCGAAGCAGAACTTCTCGTTCGGCAATCCCGATGCAACGAGTGCCGGAACAAAAGCGGTTGCTCCCGGCAAGCACTGCACTTCAATGCCGTTGCGTACACACTCACGAACAACCAGAAATCCGGGATCGGAAATTCCAGGCGTTCCGGCATCCGAAATTAGTGCCACCGTTTCACCTGCCTTTATTCTATTAACAACACTTTCCACCGTTTTATGTTCATTAAATTTGTGGTGGGATTGCATTGCATTCTTTATTTCAAAGTGTTTCAGCAAAATACCGGAAGTACGTGTATCCTCCGCCAAAATCAGATCGACCTCTTTCAGGACTTTGATAGCCCGAAAAGTCATGTCCTCCAGATTCCCTACCGGCGTAGGCACTACATATAGCTTTCCCATCTTGTTTTTGTTTTATACTGATTGATTAAAATATTTCTTTAGTAGCTCCAGAAAGTCGTTCACCGCCTCCTTTTCTTCATTCAATTCGACTTTCGAGGACAGAAATGCGACTGCAGTCTTGTAGGAACTCATTACTGATATCTGTTCGATAACCCGATTCATCAAATCAGTGTTGCCTCCGAACAGTTCACGAGAAAAACGGAAAGAATCATTCAAGCTGATAGCATGTCGCAAGCCGGCAGACAGTTTGAGACTTTCTCCCAACACAGCCGATTTAGGTTCTTCCTCTTTCACAACAGTTTCAACGACAGGTTCCTCAACAATTGCCGGTTCCTCTTTTTTCCCTTCTTCTTCTTCTTCTTCTTCTTCTTCTTCTGCTGCTGCTGCTGTCTCTGCAGCTGCCGCTATTACGACAGGTTTCTCTTCCGCAACAATGGCTTCTCCTTCCTCATCTTCTTTCACAACAACCGATTCGAGAGATTGTATAATCACGGGGGAATCCTCTTCAGACCCGGCAACTTCATCCTCCTCTTCCGCTGTCTCTTCCACAGCTGACGGAGAAATTACCTGAACAGCATCCACCTCCTGCTGCAGTTCTTCCAAACGCCCCTGCATCCGTGTAATGCTCCGCTTCAACAGTTCAGACAAAGTCGGAGTCGGCTCCTTGGTAAATGAATCCATGAGATACTTCAACTCATGAACATCCAACTCAATATCTGTTAATAGCTTCTGTTTCATGTCAGTCCATTGTTTATACGGTGCGAATGTAGGAATAATTTATGCAATAACTTAAAATAATGGATAATTTAACAGTTCTTGCACATTGAATTGCTTACCTTTGTCCACATATTTATTTAATCAAGAAAACACAAAATCTCATGGTATTATTTTCAGAAGACCACATACAGGAGACTAGAAGAAGAGGCCGGATCGAAGTAATCTGCGGTTCTATGTTCTCCGGAAAGACAGAGGAATTGATTCGCAGAATGAAGAGAGCGAAATTCGCGAAACAACGTGTCGAGATATTCAAACCTGCTATCGACACCCGTTATTCAGAAGAAGACGTAGTCTCTCACGACAGCCATTCTATCGCCTCCACTCCCATCGATTCGTCAGCCAGCATTTTACTGTTTACTTCTGAGATAGATGTAGTAGGTATTGATGAAGCACAGTTCTTCGACAGTGGTTTGATTGATGTATGCAACCAGCTTGCCAACAATGGAATCCGTGTTATCATTGCAGGATTGGATATGGACTTCAAAGGAAATCCGTTCGGACCTATGCCACAATTGTGCGCCATTGCCGATGAAGTCTCCAAAGTTCATGCGATCTGTGTGAAATGTGGTCAGCTGGCCTCTTTCTCACATCGTACAGTCAAGAATGAGAAACAGGTTCTTTTAGGCGAAACAGCCGAATATGAGCCTCTGTGCAGGGAATGTTATCTCCGTGCACGAGGGGAAGATGAGCAGAAAGTATAAACTCTATAAAAGAAACAGATTATGGAAAGGAAAAAGATAACATTCGACAGTTTTATACGCGGTTCCATCGGATGTGTGTTAGTTGTAGGAATATTAATGCTCGTGGAACGTCTTAGCGGAGTGTTATTACCTTTCTTTATTGCGTGGCTGATAGCTTATATGGTCTATCCGTTAGTCAAATTCTTCCAGTATAAGCTACGATTAAAAAGCCGCATTATTTCCATCTTCTGTTCCTTATTCCTCATTACGGTTATCGGAGTCACTTTATTCTACCTATTAGTGCCGCCGATGATTTCGGAAATAGGCAGAATGAACGACTTGCTGGTGACTTACCTCACCAATGGAGCCGGTAACAATGTGCCTAAGAACCTTTCTGAATTTATCCACGAGAACATTGATCTTCAGGCGTTGAACCGTGTATTAAGTGAAGAGAATATCCTGGCGGCAATCAAGGATACCGTCCCCAGAGTGTGGACTTTGCTTGCAGAATCTCTCAACATTCTATTCAGCATCCTTGCCTCCTTCATTATATTATTATATGTAATCTTTATATTATTGGATTACGAAGCGATAGCTGAAGGATGGTTGCATCTGCTACCCAATAAATACCGTACGTTTGCCTCCAACCTGGTTCACGACGTACAGGATGGTATGAACAGATATTTCCGTGGACAGGCTTTGGTTGCTTTCTGCGTAGGTATTCTTTTCAGCATTGGCTTCCTGATTATCGATTTCCCCATGGCTATCGCTTTGGGACTTTTCATCGGAGCATTGAATATGGTTCCCTACTTGCAAATCATTGGTTTCCTTCCCACCATTTTATTGGCAATCCTCAAAGCTGCCGACACCGGACAGAACTTCTGGATTATCATTGCATGTGCATTAGCCGTCTTTGCAATCGTACAAATCATACAGGATACCTTCCTTGTCCCCAAAATCATGGGAAAGATTACCGGACTGAATCCTGCCATCATCCTTTTATCTCTTTCTATCTGGGGTTCATTAATGGGAATGCTCGGCATGATTATCGCCTTGCCACTAACAACTTTGATGCTCTCCTACTACCAACGCTTTATTATCAACAAAGAAAAGATAAAATATGATGAAGTAGAAA
>ERZ791605.1510-NODE-1510-length-11479-cov-7.071341_pt1 | contig 11479 bp, 8 predicted proteins | sample MGYA00509965_ERZ791605 | MGnify/ENA primary metagenome ERZ791605 (study PRJEB30046, sample SAMN00791923) | human gut metagenome | study: EMG produced TPA metagenomics assembly of the A metagenome-wide association study of gut microbiota in type 2... | reverse complement strand
GCGCATTATTACAATGCTGCACATAAGTCCGGAGAGTAGCCTCTACATTTTTCTCCACATATCCAGTAATCTGCTGAAATTCATCAATAGCAATCAAACAAGGCTTATCCGCTTGCTCTAAATACCGGAAGATTTCATCAAGCGTAGTAGCCGGAGCTTGTATATCTCCTAATCCCAGATTCAAAGAAGGCATACCATTCACATCAAAAGAGATACTAGCCTGCAAAGATTTTACACATTCCCAAAAGCCATGCAAAGCTTTCTTCCCCATAGGTTTCAGTACTTCCAAAATCTCCTTACTAAGTGCAAAGACCAAATCACGCAATGAACGGCTATCATATATATCAATAAAAAAGGTATAGTAACCCTGTTTAATTTCAGGAAACTGAAAGCAATGACGGATCAGCCCTGTTTTTCCCATTCGCCGGGTAGAGACAAGAGCCAAATTATTCCCATTCATCACCTCGCGCACCAACTGTTCGCTCTCAAAACGGCGATCGCAAAAATAATCAGCAGAGACATATCCGCTTGTTATAAAAGGATTTCTTATCATAGTCTTCATACATCTCACGTTATTACGCAAAGATAATTATTATAAAATAATAAAAGCCATCTACTATACATTATTTCATCATCATCCTTACTCTACAGGCATCACATGATAATAAACCCCACGTGTTTTCCTAAACGACTTTACTCTCAGCCTCTGCAATATACGTCCGAAATAATTAACTTGTCCGGCAGAGAATTTCATTTTACTTGCCTTTTGTATCCGCTGCAATATATCCGCAGCAAGCAACCATTCTCCCTCTTCTTCCTCTTCCGCTGCCCGGTAATATACCTGAAACAATTGTTCAATCGCCGGCGACTGTTCAAACTCCCGGTTAGCCTCCGTCATAATCGCCTCCTCTTTTTCATCAAACCAATAGCGCTCATTACTCCGCAATGCAGCCATTGCCTGTGCATATAACTGCTCATAATCAATAGGGCGGACCACATCTATCACTCCCGTCACCTCGACACCGATAAAACGGCGACTGCCGGAAGTATCCGTCAACAGATCCTTATGATTACTTGTGCCTATAAAAGAAGCGTACCGGCGGAGTTCCTCCACTGCCGAAGCATTCGGACGTCGCGTATTGACAACAGGCTTTTGCAGAATATGCTTGAGAAAAGACTGCTGACTGATGCCAATCTGATCGAACTCATCCATATTAATCAATAAAAAGCGATTCAAATACAGTTCAGCATCCCGTTTCCGACTGAAATCGATACTGTCCGTATAATATGCCTGTAAACATGGTGGTAAGATCAAGCGGCAAAATGTAGACTTACGATAAGCTTGCGGGCCTATCAATATAGGCGAAGTGCTATTCGCATGATTCTTACCCATCCCACGCCAATGTGCGACCATACTAAGAAACCAACGACGAAACAATTGAGTCCAATAAGGATGGTCACAAGGAACCCGTTTGGCTAAATTGCCAATATAATCCTTACCGTTCCAACGAGGAAGGTCATAAAGAAACTCTTCAATAGGTTGATAAACCGGTACATGATCCGAATTCAGGAAACGCACGACATCTTTATCCCAAAGTTTAAGCCCCTCATATTGTGCATTCATTGTAATGCTTGCCATCAACCGTTTATCCACCGGAAGAAAATAAAAATTAAAGCTATTCCGTTCGCGACATTCCACTTGTGACGTTAGTTGGTTGAAACGGAAATCATAACGCCGTTTCATAAACTCATCCATCTGCATGACAAATAATTGTTCCGGCAACAGGCTGCTCTTACTCGCAAATCCCTCTGAAGTCCGATATACATTCCGTACAGTCCCCCGAACCAATGTATCATCTTTTGGCAAACGATAATGCGCCCGACACCATCGCACCGTATCTTCTTCAGGAATACCGGCGCGAAAACAATACCCGGCCAGATTTATCAACAAAGACTGTTTATCACCTTCTTCCGGTTGATAACCATCCTCCTCATCCAGTGCACGTGCGAAGGCTGCTTCAAAAAGAACAGAAAGCGCATCACATCTTTCATACCCCGGTGCAAGCCGTTGCAATGGTGAAGTTTCCGTTTGCACCCGTTCACGATAAGTGGTTTCGCCCGGCATAGCCACAGGTTGTTTCATATAAATAGGCATCGCTTCGGGATTAAAATACAAATCCGGATCAAAAGTCCAGCGACAATATTGTTCCAATGAAGGTTCTTTCAGTTCGATATCAAAAGGAAGTTGGGGCTGATAGAATTTCACAGCCAACCGATAGGCGTGTGCATGAAAAAGCTCTGCCTGTTCACGGGTTTCCGGTAAAAGGTCATTGGGATAAGTAAAACGGACCCATATCTTCACTGACTTTCCGGAAGAACCGGTGAAAGCTAAATAAGTTTGCGGCAGCTCCCTCACCCGCTCTTTCACTTCATCCGCTTCCATATTCCCGGATAAGTTATTCACCTGAATCATCACAATTCCGTTGTATTCACTCATGGTCGTTATTCCGTCTTTGCGGAAAAAGGCCGCTGCAGGTATCACCTTCTGCACTTTCTGCACATAGTCATTTTTATCACCCGGAAGCATAAAAGGCAGGACTTCTCTCATTTTTGAAACAGACTGTGCTTTGGTTTCCACTTTCATTTGCTCTACGAGCTGTTCGATTCTTAACGTACGCATAGTGTTCACCTTGCCATCGTCTCTTACCAATGTTATTCTCATTGCTTAATTAATTTATTTGTCCTGCATGTGTTTGTAGGGCGATTATTACCACAGACAAATGTACGGTTAATATCCCGTATAAACAAATTTGACACCTCCCAAACGCACGTCCACTAGTAATGATTTGCAATTCTTATTCTCATATTCTCATAAGTTTCAGATAAAACACACAAAATCAGCATAGTACACCATGAGAAATGTTTTTAAATCCAGTATTTCTCATACTTTGTCTTTCATTTTTGCTCAAAAAGTGTCTATTTATCATAGTATTCCGGATCATTTCTCATAGTCAAATACCAACCATTCATTTCGCTCATTGGCCAACCTTATTTTACACAACCCTCATCTATTATTTACATGTAAACAACCGTGTAATTATTTGTTTTTCAGTTAATAATGTCGTATCTTTGAAAGAGGATCCCAATCGTTCCACTAGAGTGAACGGTTCTGTTCACTAGAGTAGAAAGATCTGTCTACTAGAGTGAAAAGAACCGTTCACTCTAGTGGAACGAACTAGCTGGTAGTTAAATAATAAAAGAATAAAGGCAAGATACACTAAGCGCATCAATTACATAATATATAAACAACCATTAAATTAGAACAAAGATGGCAATACAATTCGAGTTTTATAAGAATCCCCAACCGGAGAAAGAAGGAGAAGAACCTAGTTATCATCCACGGGTAGTCAACTTTCAACATGTGACTACTCAAAAATTGGCAAGAGAAATCCACATGGCAACCACTTTCGGAAAAGCGGAAGTAGAAGCCATGCTAATGGAATTGAGCAGATGCATGGGCAACCACCTATGCGAAGGAGAACGAGTACATCTGGATGGGATCGGCTATTTCCAGATTACATTACAAGCGACCGAACCCGTGCACTCGCTTACCACCCGTGCAGATAAAGTGAAACTAAAATCCATTAACTTCCAGGCTGACAGAAATTTAAAGAGTTTGTGTATGAGTAGTCACTTACGACGTTCGAAATACAAGCCACATTCGGCTTCTCTTTCAGAAGAAGAGATCGACAAGAAACTTACTGCCTATTTTGCAACTCATCCTGTATTAACCCGTAGTAATATGCAGTCGCTCTGCAGTTTCACTCAAAGTATGGCCAGTAGACAAATCCGTCGCCTAAAAGCACAAGGCAACTTACAGAATATAGGTAAGCCCACACAGCCTATTTATATACCAACACCGGGCCATTATGAGAAATGAGTTCAACAGGTATGAGAAATAAGCCAAATCAAGGTCTATTTGCGAATAAAACTATGAGAAATACCAATTTTAAAAGTATTTCTCATAGCTTACTTTATTAATTATCTGCTATTTAAATCAAATCTATGAGAATATGAGAAATGAATATCTTATTTCCGGCGCAGGCAATTCAATTTTCGACCAACCACTTCTCTATATTTCTCGTTTCAGCACTGAAATTCACACCAATCTTAAAAAGTTTTCGTGAATCCGTTTCAAATGGTCGGGAATAGTGCTTGTCATTTATCTGTTGCAGAGCTTCTTCCGCTGTACCATTCAGTTTAAATTCCATAATGTAAATGAACTTGTCAGTCTGCAATACCATATCCACACGGCCTTCACTCGTATGATATTCCGCTTTTACATAAAAACCGACCAGTTTACATACAATATAAAGTACATTCTGATAATGTAACTCCAATTCGCGGGCAAGCTCGTATGGAATATCAGAAAAGAAACTTTGCAGACGACGGAAAAAAGATTCGTAATCACCAGCCTCCACTTCACGAACAAATTTCTGAATTTCAAAGGGAGATTCCACTTTATCTACGTTCGCATAATAAGGAAGCAGAAAACGGACAAACCCTTCTTCCACTTCACGATTAGGAAAACCTAAACGATATATTCCAAAACGCTCATCATACCCTTTAATGGTAAGGTACCCGCTCTGATAGATTACCGGAATAGGATTGGTAGATTCAGAATCTATACTGTTCAGTACCTGTTCATCAGTTTCTTCATGAGCCATCCGATGAAGGTCGTAATGGTGTTTCTTCAGCAATTCCACCAAATAAGTGGGAGTACCTGTTTCAAACCAGTAGCTTTTAAACTCATTCCTATCAAAAGCCAAAAGCAGACTGAAGGGATTGTACATTCCTTTGGAATTGTGCGTGAAATGATAACCATCATACATTTCTTTCAACCGGACACATATCTCTTCATACGTCACTCCCTGCACATTGGCAAACTCATGAAGCTCGGCATCCAGATTATCGTATAGTTCCTGTTCGCTCACACCACAAATATCTATATACTTATTCCACATTGAAATGTCATTCAGGTTATTCAAATCACTGAACACACTCACTTTACCGAACTTGGTAACTCCCGTCAACATAGCAAACTTAATACAGCCATCCTGACTTTTCAATGCGCCATAGAAAGCTTTCAATGTACTACGAAAGCTCTTTTGCAAGGCATCATTACCAATGGCCTGCAACATCGGTTTATCATACTCATCTACAAGAATAGCCACACGCTGTCCTTCCTGTCGACAGGCACGCTTAATAATCCCCTCAAAACGCATCGCCAAGGATTTCTCCGAGGGCTCCGCACCATACATCTTCTCCCATTCCACCAATGCCCCATTCAGTTTGTTCTCCAAACTTTCCGGAGTATCATATTTTTCCGTATTAAGATCAAGATGTAAGACAGGATACGTTATCCAATCTTTTTCCAGCTTCTCCATAGCCAACCCTTCAAAGAGCTCCCGCTTTCCTTGAAAGTAGGCTTCAAGCGTAGAAATGAGCAGACTTTTGCCAAAACGGCGCGGACGACTCAAAAAATAGTAACTTCCGGTTTTCACCAATTGATAAATCAATGCTGTTTTATCAATATAAAAATAGCCATCATTACGAAGACTTTCAAAGTTCTGTATACCGATAGGGTAAATCTTGCCACTCATATTTCAATCTGTCTAAGTTCACATCATACAAATATACATAGAAATATCTGTATCGCAACAAGTCCAACAAGGAAAGAATTGCAAAAAGCAAGATATAATGACAGAGATAGATAATAGACTTTGAATAAAAAGAGAACCATTTACCGCTTAAGACAGCAAAAGCAAATATCACATCCACAAAATACTTTCCAATTTCCTACAACTAGGAAAACATTAATTCTTCGCCAGCCACTTTTCACATTCCTTTTTGAATATTGAAATAGAATAGTGCATAACTTTTTATAGATATTTATTTAGGAGTTATGCCAAATATAACTATCTTTGTAAGGATAAGCAAAAAGAATACTTACACACAATAAATTGCAAACAAATATAAAGATGATTCAGCTATCAGACATTATTGAATATATCAAAGAATACGTTATTAATGTATCACATGATGTAGAGGACTTAGTTGTTAAAAATATCTCGACATTAGATTCTTCATTACCCGAATGTATGGGATGGATAGCAACATACAAAAAAGAGAAACAAAAGTTAGCTGAGCAATCAAATGTAAAATATCTAATAACTGACACAGAGGTTTTAATCACTCCGAAACTTTTCAACAAAGTCATCATCCATGTCAGCAATCCGCGTCTTGTTTTCATTCTCATTGCAGAAAGATTTTTCCATCCCAATTATTATAAGCCTATTGACATTCAAAAATCTATCGGCAAAAACGCACAGATAAGCCCATCTGCAACAATCATGAATGCTTCCATTGGAAATAATTGCATCATTCACTCAAATGTTGTCATTTATGATGGCGTTGAAATAGGAGACGATGTAATCATTCATGCTGGAACAGTCATAGGTCATTCCGGATTAGGCTGCGAAAGAGATCAATATGGAAGCTTACACAAATTCCCGCATTACTCAAACGTCATTATAGGCTCCAAGGTTGATATTGGCCCTAATTGTCAAATTACCAAAGGCACATTATCACCTACAACAATAGGAGATGGAACTAAAATAGATGGTTTGTGTTCTATTGGGCACAATACAGTTATTGGTAAAAATAATTGGATAGCAAGTTCCGTCACAATAGCCGGTTCCGTCAAAGTCGGAAATGAGTGTATTATTTATGCATCCAGCAATATCAAAGATCAAATTCGTATAGGGAATAATGTTATTATTGGTATGGGATCATTAATACTCCAAAATATACCTGATAATCAGATGTGGTATGGCGCACCGGCAAAACAAATTAAACAACTATGAAACAATTTGATATAGTCGTATTAGGCGGAGGCATATATGGTTTATATACTGCCCTTTTTTTGTCGCAACGTGAAGTTACCGTTGCTGTTATTGATATAGATCAAAATTTCTTCTCTCGAGCATCAATGGTCAATCAAGCCCGCCTCCACAATGGCTTACATTACCCAAGAGGTCAAAAAACAGTAAACACAATACTAAAATATAAAGAGCGCTTTATACATGACTTTGGTGAAAGTATTAATTCTCAATTTAAGGCCTATTATGCTATCGCAAATAATGAGTCGTTAACCAACAAATCTGAATATGAAGATTTTATGAATAGAAATAATATACCATATTCTGAAGTTGATCCTAATACACTATTTAACTCAAATAAAGTTGAAGCATTATATCTTACTAAAGAATACTCATATAGCTATAAGATTGTTCTAAATAAACTACTAAACCACATTAGTGATGTTAAAAATGTAGATACGTTTTCGGGAACGAAGGTTATTTCAATTACAGATAAAAATGAACGCTATCAAATAGAAATAGAAAACGGCGAGTATATTGAATGCAAAGGAGTGGTAAATGCAACTTATGCTTCTACCAATATAGTAAGCCAATTATTCAACAAACCGGGATTCAACTTAAAGTACGAACTTTGTGAAGTTATTTTATGCAAAGTACCAGACACTTTGAAAGATATCGGCATTACTGTTATGGACGGCGAATTCTTTTCAATCATGCCATTCGGCTTTAGTAAATATCATACACTAACTTCTGTCCACTACACCCCACATACCGTTTCATCCCCAGAGCCATCATTTCCATGTATGAAAAATGGTAGTTGCAGTCCTCACAATATCGGGAACTGTAACCTATGCCTACATAAACCACTAACTGCATATGAAGCAATGAAAACACAGTATGAGGAATTTATACACCCCCAATTACATGGTATCGAATACATCTCTTCCATGTTTGCAATTAAGCCCATTCAGATTTCATCAGAAAAAACAGATGAAAGAAATACCCTTATTCAAATGGCAAAGCAACCGCCATTCTATATTTCTGTCCTCTCTGGTAAAATATCGACATTTTATGAGCTTGATAGCTATTTAATAGAACTTATCAACCTATTAAAAGGGTCATAATTTCATGCTATTTTCATTATTGCTTATTTGCTTCTAAAATTTCATGATATCCTTCTTTGTCGGTCCCGAGCAAATCAAAATCATTCAACAAAGAGATCGTTTGGGCCAAATGCTTGGATTCTGGAGATATCTTATGAGTAGATATAAATTTATCCAATTCTTTGATTGGAATAAACTCCAGGCATCTGGTTTCAATCTCTGCATCTTTAGCAAAACGATAACCATGAATAAAATCCTCCAATGTGAATGCCTCCGACAAGCACACTCGAACAAATGAACACACCTCAAATTCCAGTCTATTATCATTTCCAGCTGTACGGATGACACCCACATTTAAAAAAGTAATTTGAGATGTAGGGATACATTTTTCCTGAGTTTTTCTTAAAATCCCAAGTTCTTCACTTAACGCCCTCCTCAAACATGTCATAAGGTTTGGTTGATCATCCTCATCCGACTTGTCATCTTCCGTAAATGTCTCATCATAAGAAAAGTGCCAATACCCACCACTTTGGCAATTCTCCCCACGAAACCCAGTAACAAGTTCATCACCATTTCCTCGATCGATTATAACAAAACCTCCAACAGCTACTGAATTATAAAAAGGTCTTACTTGTGCCACATTTACATTAAAATCCGGAAAGCATGATTTAACTGGAATAGTAGCCAACGCATTATACAAATTAACAGTACACTTATATGTAAAATAGTCTGAATTATAAACAGAAATTTCACATTTATCATCCTCATCCACTCTCACATCATATATACCATATAGATATTTATTAAACCGCAGTTTCGCTTGATGCATTTCATGTATAAAAACATCAGCCGTCTCTTCAGAAAGCCTAGTTATAAATTCTGAGATTGAGTAATTTTCTCCTCTATAAGTCAATTGTTCTCCATAATACTTGCTAATATAATTATAAAGACTATTATGCAAACATTGATTTTTATTCTTTTTATATACTTTTCTAAATCCTAATTCCTCCAATTTCTTCTCTCTTGTTTCAGGAAATGGAATAATAAATTCGTCATCATTAATCTTATTAACCCGAAAATACTTATCCTCCAGACAAACATTATTAACAAGCACTTTATATTGGTCTTCCCGTATTATTTTAGATTGATATTTCTTCAAATTATACCTTTTCAAGAGTTTTTTTACAAACTTATATACAAGTGGAATAGATATTCCAAAGAGTAATGGTGCAAACAAATTATCCCAAAGCAAATTCCCAACAATATCAAAATGGGTAGTTACTGTTTGAACCTGCTCTAAAACAGGTTGGACTTGCACTATAATAGTATCATCAACAAGAGTATCTTTTAAATTTATGTTCATAGATAAGCTACTTATTAAATGAATAAAAACGATTATTATTCGCCCTTTGCCTGATATTAGCAGCATATGACAAAGCATGTTCTAAAGAACTGTCTTTATTGAATGCTTCTTGACGAATACTATCAAGAGTAAAATCCAGCCACACAGAGTCACTGTCAGAAAAGGGAGCAAGATTATCAACAAGTAATACACCTAGAATCTCGACATACAGGCCATCTAAATATGATATGGCAATATCAGTGAATTGCTGTTCTCTAACCTCTAAAGACGGCACTGCTTTACATAGCATTTCTTTTAACATCAGCCCGTTTACTTTAGTTCTAGAAGTTCTTATTATGCTTTTTAATGTAGTTTCTGAGAACAAAATTCCATATGAGAAACCTTGTTTTTTATTATAAAACAACTGATATTCTTTATTAACTTTCTTAGTACTTATGATAAAGCCATTTAAACTAACCTTAGTCATAAATCCAATTAACTCAGTCACCTCTTTTGTTGTATTTTCCAACCGTTTATTTGTCTTATAATTAATTTCAAATAAATCCGGATTCTTTCCTTGAAAATATAAGTACAATCGATCAATCAACTGAACTGTATCAGCAGTCATCCTAACTAAATCAAGCTCAAAAACTGAGGCTTCAAGGCGTTTTACAGAATTTCTCCCATTAATATAGTCTTTTCTACTTTTCCGAATATCATTAACCACATAAATATTACCCCCTGAATTCCTAAGCACCCCCGGCACTATTACAGTTCTAACAACTTCGTCAAGATTTATTTCCGGGAAATTAATATTAATATATTCTTTAATTAGCTCGAGCTTAGGTATTCTTTGACAATTTTGTGAGAACTCTTCCTCAAAATTATACTCATAGAGAGTTTTGTCTAATCGTATAGTTATTAAATCATCAATATACCCGCCATCATCATGATCAAAATAATCATGATGATCAATTCCGAATTTAACATTATCCTTATTGATATAGCCTCTTTTAAGATTTTGTCTGCGTTTATAATCTTTCCACAAAAACCTTGGATTTAACTTCTCTGTCAGTCTCCAAGTTACATAACTAAAAAAGATAGTTAAGCCCAGCTTAAATAGAGGAGTTTCCAAAAATTCTACAAGATAGTCAGTCATAGCTAATATTACTCAAAATATCTTATCACCTTTGCAGGATTCCCCATAACCAATGCATTTGCAGGGACATCTTTTGTTACAACTGAACCAGCAGCCACCATTGCCCATTCACCTATAGTAACACCACATACTATAGTTGCATTCGCCCCAATAGAAGAACCATACTTTAGAATAGTTTCGCTAACCTGCCAATCACCCCCACTTTTCAATGTTCCATCTTTATTGATAGCTCTTGGATATTTATCATTTGTAAAAGCAACTGATGGACCGATAAAAACGCCATCCTCAATAGTCACACCATGTGGAATCATCACACCGTCTTGAATCTTAACCTTATCGCCTATCTTAACCCCCTCATCCACAAATATGTGGCGATGAATCTTACACTGACTACCGATAATAGCTCCTTTCAATATAATAGTACCCTCTTCGATAATGGTTTCAGCCCCTATTACAGCTTCCGGAGCAACATAGTTTGGAAATTTTAAATTGTACATAAAAACGGTATTACACCTATCGGCGGAATTAAATATTTTATTATTAATAAGTTGCGCACTATTACTGTCATTTAGCATAATAGAAGCACCCAAGTATTTAAATCCAACAGGCGTATACACAACTAAGATGCAATATTCGCAAATAATCTTGATATTTGCAAACTGTTTGTCAATAATTTAACGTGAATTCGATATAATGACAATAATTCTCTTATTGAATAATAAAACAATAGCAAAATATTAATTTTATAGTATTAACTATAGCTTTCAAAGGTGTTTTTATTAGAAGATTAGCAAACCTTCAAAAATACCAAATAAAAGCCACAGAAGACTTACGAACTAATCATCGTTTATCAGTTCTATCTTCATGCAAAAGTATCCTGTAACCATACTATTTTCCGCCACGCCAATTTTATCGGCTGTCTTTCAGCCGATAA
>ERZ791605.1505-NODE-1505-length-11508-cov-2.707937_pt1 | contig 11508 bp, 9 predicted proteins | sample MGYA00509965_ERZ791605 | MGnify/ENA primary metagenome ERZ791605 (study PRJEB30046, sample SAMN00791923) | human gut metagenome | study: EMG produced TPA metagenomics assembly of the A metagenome-wide association study of gut microbiota in type 2... | reverse complement strand
GAAGATGATTAAATAAAAAGGGAAGGGAAGGCAGCAAAACAGATGGAATTGTCAATGTATACGCTTCTTTCGATAGCAAAAGCACATCATGCGTCCGACTTACATATTACCGTGGGGGTACGGCCGAAGTGCAGGATCAGCGGAACACTTTATGAAATGGACGGATTTGAGAAACTGACACCGGCGATGACCAAAGAATTGGTGGAATCCATGTTTAACGAAAAACAGAAAAAAACCATGGAAGCCACAGGGGAAGTGGACTTTGCCTACACGGATACGCGTGTGGGACGGTTCCGTGTCAACGCTTTCCACCAGAGAGGTTCCTATGCGGCTGTACTGCGTATCGTGGCAAGCGATATCCCGACACCGGAGGACCTCGGGGTGCCGGAAGCTGTCCTTGGGCTGACAAAGAAAAAGCGTGGGCTTGTCCTTGTCACGGGACCGACCGGAAGCGGTAAATCCACCACACTGGCATCTTTGATCGATGTCATCAATAAAGAACGGAACGAACATATCATTACACTCGAAGATCCGATCGAGTATTTACATAAGCATAACCGGTCCATCGTAAACCAAAGGGAGATCGGGCTGGATACCGATTCCTATGGAAATGCGCTCCGTGCGGCACTCCGTGAGGATCCGGACATCATCCTTGTGGGGGAGATGCGTGACTTTGATACGATTTCCACTGCCATCACAGCAGCAGAAACCGGACATCTGGTATTCTCCACCCTGCATACCATCGGTGCGGCACCTACCATTGAGCGTATTATCGATGTGTTCCCACCGCACCAGCAGAACCAGATTCGCTCGCAGCTGGCATCGGTTCTTGAGGCGGTAATTTCCCAGCAGCTTCTGCCGACGATCGACGGAAAATCCCGTGTGGCGGCATTTGAAGTCATGCTCGGTACCCCGGCGATCAAAAACCTGATCCGGGAGGATAAGGCACACCAGATTCCATCCATCATGCAGACAAGTAAGAAGATTGGCATGCAGACGATGGATGATTCCTTATTCAGCCTGTATCTGAAACACAAAATCGATGCGGCAAATGCCGTAGAGTATGCACAGGATACAGGAAACATGCAGCAGAAGCTGTTTTAAAAAGGAGTTAAGACATGGCAAGTTATAAATACGAAGTGGTCGGAGCCGATGGAAAACCAAAAACTGGCACCATCGAGGCCATGAACATGGAAGTCGCTTCGGCAGAACTCAAATCCGGCGGCAACACCATCGTTTCCATCGCAAGAGCCAACGCATTTAACAAAGATCTCGAAATCCATATCGGAAAAGTCGTCAGCGTCCGCGAAATGAGCGTATTCTGCCGCCAGTTTGAAAGCGTATTAAATGCCGGCGTGACCGTCGTTGAGGCACTCGACATGCTATCCGAGCAGACCGAGAACAAACCGTTTGCCAACGCAATCGCAGAAGTGCGGGATTCCGTACAGCGCGGGGAGACCCTCGCCGTTGCGATGGCGGAGCACCCGAAGATTTTTCCAAACCTCATGGTGCAGATGGTTGCCGCCGGGGAATCCTCCGGTGGACTGGATAAAGCATTCAGCCGTGTGGGAAGCCAGTTTGAAAAAGAGGCCCACCTGAAGGGACTGATCATCAAGTCGGCGATTTATCCGGTCATCCTGATTTTTGTTATTATCGTTGTTGTAGCCATCATGATGATTAAGATTGTGCCTACCTTTACTTCCCAGTTTGACGAAGTCGGCGGAAAACTGCCGGGCATCACGCTTGCAGTCATGGCAGTCAGCGATTTCTTTGTGCACAGCTGGTATTTTATTATCGCCATCATCGCCGGCATTGCAATATTTATCCATGCGTGGAAAAAGACAGAGGGCGGGGCACATATATTAGGAAAATTTATTCTAAAGGTACCACTGGTCGGTCCGCTCAGCATCAAGACGGCATCCTCGCGCATGACGCGTACATTGTCCACACTGATGGGCTCCGGTGTCCAGCTGGTGGATGCACTCGGGCTTGTGACCGAGATGATGGGGAATGCCGTGGTTAAGCAGGCATTGAAAGATGCGACCGAAGAGGTCAGCCGTGGAATCCCACTCTCGAAGCCACTGGCAGATTCCGGGGTCTTCCCACCGATGGTCTACCACATGATAGAGATCGGCGAGGAAACCGGTAATATGGAAGACATGCTTGACAAAGTCGCAGCATATTATGATGAAGAGGTGGAGTCGGCGACCGAGGCACTGCTTGCCGCAATGGAACCGCTCATCATCATTGTGATGGCAGTTATTGTGGTGCCGATCGTCCTTGCGATCATGATGCCGATGTACAGTCTGTACGACAGCATCGGAGCCTGACCGCAGGCAGAAGAAGGGTTGTTACATGTCTGCCATGAGACATGTGATGATAGATACATAAAAATATATTCAAAAAAGGAGAACAAAGGGTATGAAGAAAATTATGGAACTGCTTCAGAACATGAAAGCAAAGAATGAAAAGAAGGATAACAAAGGTTTCTCTCTCGTAGAGTTAATTATCGTTATCGCTATTATGGCAATTTTGGTAGGTATTGTTGGTACACAGGTAATTCCGTATATTAGCAAATCAAAAGTTGCAAAAGATCAGCAGGTATTGAATAGTATTTCAACCGCAGGTGTTGCAGCATATTCTGAAAATGGATTAACAGGAGATATTACAGTTGAAGTATTTAAGGATCCTGCATATGGTGCAGATACTGATGAGGGTAAGGTACAGGCAGCTATTCTTGCTGCATCAGGATTTAATAATCTTACAGAATTTCAGAATGCACTTGAGTCAGATGGAACTATTGGAAAAGTAGAGTTTAAGGTAACAGCAAGTAGTCATCAGGCTATAACAGCGGTTACTTATACAGGAACAGAACCTAAGTATAAAATTAAAGAGGTAAAAGCTACTTTATAATTTGAAATATAGTAAATAGAGGAGTATACGCGCAATGCCAACCCAACTTACGATTTTTCTTTATATTGTTATATTTTTATACGGAATCGTCATCGGCAGTTTCTTAAATGTGCTGATCTTCCGTATCCCGAAAAAAGAGAATATCGTGCAGTCCTCGCACTGTATGAACTGCGGGCGTAAGCTGGGCTGGCGGGACATGGTTCCTGTATTTTCCTACATAATTCTTCGGGGCAGATGCCGGCAATGTGGTGCTAGGATTTCCATACAGTACCCATTAATCGAGGCTTTAACATGGTGTGCTGTAGGTGGTCGTTTTCATGGCGGGCGGTTTCACGTTCAGCAGTGTACTGTATTGTCTCATGACATCTGCCCTGATTGTCATTGCGGTCATTGATGAGAGAACCTATCAGATACCGGTTTCCCAGAACCTGTTTCTGGGACTGCTCGGTATCATCATGACCGTGTATGATTTCCGGCATATCCTGTCCCATATCATCGGGGCAGTCATTGTCAGCCTGTTTTTGTATGGCCTGTATTATTTCTCCTCCGGCAAAGCAATCGGTGGGGGAGACATCAAACTCATGGCATATGCAGGCCTGCTTTTAGGCGCAAAAAATATTATTTTGGCATTTATTCTTGCATGCATTCTTGGCTCCGTCATCCATACCATCCGCATGAAAGTAAGCAAGCGAAACAACCTGCTTGCACTCGGCCCGTACCTTTCGGCAGGCATATTCATCGCCGCACTCTGGGGCAGCCGTTTCTGGACCTGGTATCTCGGCATGATGGGCATTTATTAAAACATGGCATGAACTGCTACGTATGGCATAATTAAAAAAAGTAAAGTTTTTCTTATTCCTGTGGCGAATTTTAAACATCTGTCATTTTCACCGCATAATTTTTTATGCCACAACGTTACGATGGAAAATGTAGAAAAATAATTAGGATTTGTGATTTTTCTCAAGGGTTAGAGCCTGTTAGAATTTTGTCAACACCCAGCGATTCCCGTACACGGATGTACGGGAAAGGACGACATGAGCCCGGATGGCGAATGTCGTCCGGTCGCGTCAGGCATTCATAACTTTTCGCCAAAATTCTTACAGTCTCTTCCCGAAGAGAACATGAACAAAGCATAATTATTTTTGTACATTTTCCAATGAAAACCTTTCGGAAAATATATAAGGAGAAAATGAAAATGGTCAAAAGAGTAGTAAGTATTGAGGCCGGTGTATGGTGGACAAAAGTCGCACTGGCCGATTACCGCAAGAAAAATCCACCGGTACATAAAGCGTTTGCGTTCCGCACCCCGGAACATGCGGTGGAAGATGGCTATATCCGCGACAAAGAAGCGTTTGCATCGGCATTAAAGACCGAACTAAGCAGACACGATATCCATGAGAAGGAAGTTGTATTTACCCTTTCCTCCTCTAAGGTCGTTACCCGCGAGGTCATGATCCCGTTTGTCAAGGACAATAAGATCATGGGAATCATTGAGGCACAGATCCGTGATTACTTCCCGATGGATGTGAGCAATTACACCATCAGCTACAGCAAGATGGACGTGGAGGAAGAAGACGGAAAGAAGATGCTTAAGCTGCTTCTCGTTGCAATTCCGGATAATCTTTTAAACAACTATGTGACCTTTGCCGAGCTGGCAGGGCTTAAGGTGGAGACGTTTGACTATATCGGAAACGGAACGGTACAGCTTTTGTGTGACAGTTTTCTGGAAAATGCCGTGGTCGTGCAGCTGGAAGAACAGGCAACGGTCATCAGTATTCTGGAAAATAAAAAACTGGTCTTTCAGCGTGTGACACCGTATGGCTATGGAGCTACGATCACGGCAGTGATCGACCATCCGGTGCTTGGCATTGACGATGAGGAGAAAGCACTTGATTTTCTTTTAGAACACAATGTGATATACAACCGTCCGACGGTTCCGGAGATGGGAAACCAGGAGGAGATGAAGCGCCAGCAGGCTCTGGCAGAAGAGGCATATGAGGATCTGGCAGAGTCCCTGCGGTATCATCTGCGCATTGCAAACACTGCGGTTGAGTATTATCAGAACCAGGTCAAACAGGAATTTGTCGGGAATGTCTATCTGGTTGGCGATGGTTCCCGTTTTGCAGGCATGCACAAACTGTTTGCACAGGAGCTTCCGCTTCCGCTGCAGGAAATTGATTTCACGAAGGTCATTGATTTACGGAGCGGAAAAAATAAGGCGGCTGAGGGGATGGTAACACCGGATGCGGCATCTTCCGGGACGAGACCGAAGGCGGCAACGGCTGTCGGTTTCCTTTCGGTCATCGGTGCGGCGGTTCATCCAATTGATGCCAGACCAAAGGACATGCTTGTGGCAGATTCCAAAAAGAACGACCTGCACACGGCATATGTGATTCTGGCGGGGGCAGTGCTGGTAAGTGTCCTGCTGATTCTCGGTTCTGGTGTGCGTCAGCTGCTGGCTTATCGTGAGCACCGCAGCCTGACCAAACGGATCAATGATCTTTCTTATGTGCAGGAGACGTATGACGATTACGCGCGGGTACAGGCGGAGGAACAGGTGTATGAGAAACTGGATCTTGCCACCATCACGAAAAATGAGCAGTTGTATCCGCTGATCATGCAGATGGAAAATGAACTTCCGACAACCATCCATGTAAAAAGTATCCAGACGGATGGTTCGCTGGTAACGCTGAATATGGAGGCAGACCGGAAAGTTACGGTCGGACAGATGCTGTTGAATTTTGCGGATGTGACGCTGCTTGAAAATCTTTCGATTCCGTCCATGTCGGAGGAGTCTGATGAAGACAGCGGCACGGCGACGTGGACGTATACGTTAAATGCTTATTATACCGGCGCATTTCTCGGGGAGGACGGGCATCTCGTAAAAGAAGCGGTTCCGTCAGCGGATACCGATGCCGATACAGACAGCGTGGAAGGAGAGGAGCAGACCAATGAATAGATTTAAAATTTCAGATTCCGACAAGCGGCTGCTGCTCATTTTCTGTGCGATTGTCATAGTGGCATGTTCGTATTTCTTTATTTTCAGTAAGGGAATGAGCAAGGCAGCGAAGATCGAAGAGCAGAATACGGCTGATCAGGCGAAAGTGCAGCAGATGGAACAGATGGAGGCAGGTCTTCCGAAGGTAAAAGAAAATATCCAGCGGATGGTGAAAAAGCAGAAGACGATTATCGGTATGTATCCTTCGGCAATGACAACCGAGAAGGCCATTGAGTCGTTACAGGCGTATGAGGATAACAGCAGCGATTTCCATATTACGGACATTACGTTTACCATGAACCAGCCGGTTGCTGTGGATGTGCAGACCGATGGCACGGACACGGCCGCAGGAACGGATGCTTCTTCCACTACCGCATCGGATGCAGAGGCATCTTCTGCATCCGAAAGCCAGAGTGAAGAGAGCACACAGGGGGCAGACGCAGCAGAACAGGAAACGGCAGGACCGGAGCCAAAAGAGGTCCGGGGATATTATGCTTCTATCGGTATCCGCTATGAGGCAGGTTATGCCGGGTTAAAGGAAATGATTGCTTATGTCAACAATTTTAAGGATCGTACAACGATTTCACAGTTTACGGCAAATTATGATGATTCCACCGGAAAATTAAACGGGGAGATGACACTGAATATGTATTATCTGGAGAACACCGGAAAAGAGTATGTTCCACCGGTATTCCCGAATATGTCAAAAGGTGTGATGAGTATTTTTGGCAGAAGCACATCGCTTGAAACTGCACCGTAAAACGGATGGGAAGGAGGTCCGCAGATGAAGAGACAACCGAATAACAATGGTGGATTTTCCCTGCTGGAAGTCATCCTTGCCATGGCAATTCTTGCCATTATTTCCATTCCGCTGCTGTCTTATTTTACGCAGTCCATGAAGTACAATGCGATGATGGCGGACAAACAGCACGCAACCAATCTGGCGCAGGAAGTGCTGGAGGATTTAAAAAACCAAAAAGAACTGGCACAGATCAAGGATGTGGGGACAGGCTTTCGTGTTCCCTATCTGGAAGGAAAGGGCTATACCCTGCTCCTTGAGACTCCGGCGGCTGCCCCGGCACCGGCATTTCAGGCGGAGAATGTGTACTACGCATCGGCAGGCATTTCTGGCAGGGCGTATGATGTCGAGGTTTCCGTCAGTACGGCTGCAGCTGAAAATGACACCAATATCCCACAGATCGAAGGGATCGATGACACAAAAGATGTTGTGGCACTGGAACATAACCAGCTGCAGGAAGCAATGACGTATTTTTCGGAAAAAAATATGACATATGCCGCTGCACATCCGGGGACGCTTCCGCTTGGGGATAGCGAACTGCAGGCGAAGATGAAGCGGAAATTTTCGGTCACGGCAGACAGCACGCATGTCCGGGTGGCATGCAGCTATACATGTGGGGAAACAGGCGATGAGGTATTGGGCATAGATCCTTCGGAAGTATACGAATGTAATGAGTTTGCAGAGGAAGACATCCGTGATGTGGAGCATATTTACCTTATGTACCATGTGGCACAGGACAGCGATACGATGGAGGTTGCATACGCTGCCGGTGTGAATCCCAAGCTGGTGTTTGTATGCCAGAATATTGCGGATGTCAACAGCATTAGACCGGATTATAAGATGACGGTGTTGCCGCAGGGATGCCCGATGCCGTCTGTGGCATCAAACCTTGGCAACAAGTCGTATCCGGATGATCCGGCTGCGGTGACCAACAAGGGAGCAATTTATCAGGACAGCTTTAAGCTGCCGGCTGGGTCAGTTGCCCCTCTGGTGGCAAGCAGCGGGGGAGTGCGAAAGGTCGATCTGACGGTCCGTGTATATAAGAAAGGCAAGGGCGGAAACAATCCGGATAAGGAAAAGTACCGTTATATTACGGTCAGCACGTCGAAAGGAGAGTAGCGATGAAAGGAAAACGGTTCAAACAGGATAACCGTGGTGCCTCCCTGCTTGCCGTACTGGTTTTGATGGTTGTGGTAAGCCTGATTGCCGTGGTGATCACCAAGATTACGATTGTCAATATTGAGATGAAGGAAGTGGAACGCGGCACGAAGAAAAATTTCTACAGTGCGGATGAACTGATGGATAATCTGCGTGCCGGTGCAAGGGAACTTGCAGAGCAGTCACTGGAGAAAGCGTATGCGGATGTCCTTGAAAATTACCTGACGTATTCTGCTTCCGGCGGGGACGTGCAGAAAGTATTTGCCACCAGATATATGGACGGGCTGCAGAAGCAGTTTGCAGAAAACCACACAGATCCGGCAGTTGGTGCGTCGGATACCATGGACGCTTCCGGCAATGTGGCATACCGGGTTTCCGGCTATGATACGGATACGGTAAAAAGCTGCATCAAAGAAGCCGCAGACCAGGGATGCTATATCCCTGCCGCAGATCCAAAATATGAGGTGGATTACGGTGCAGGGACGTTTACGTTAAAGGGTGTGCAGATCCGGTATAAGGATGCACAGGATTATGAGACAACGATCAAAGCCGACCTGGTGTTTTCCACTCCGAAGATGAATTTCTCCGGCAGGGGGCAGGTGCAGGAGTTTATGCGTTATGCGCTGATAGCCGACAGACAGATCAACATCGGGGCACAGAATGTGACAGTGGATGGCAGTGTGTATGCCGGGGCAGACGGAATTTATGCGTCCACGGGCGGAAACGGTACGATCAAGGGGAAGACGGTTCTTACACGCGGGGATATCGTGACGGAGAGCGGATCAGACCTGACGGTCGGGGACGGTGGTTCCTCGATCTGGGCAGAAAATATAAAGACATCGTCTGCCGGGACAAACGGTGCTTCTTCTATCCATATGAACGGAAATATGTATGTGGCGGATGATCTGGAACTGGCTGGCAGGGGGAGCTCCGTGACTTTGCAGGGCAATTATTACGGCTATAATTTCCAGAAAAATTATGGTGCACAGGATCCGGATTCTGCGAAAAAGGCGGAGTTTAGCAGTGCCATGATGGTCAATGGAAAAAGCAGCCATCTGGATATCAAAGGGCTGAATTACCTGCTTTTGGCAGGGCGGACGTTTATTTCGCGAAAGCTCGACGCCAGTAACGAGGATATTCTGATGGGCGAGTCCATCTCCGCGCGGACGAACCAGCTGGCATATTATGTTCCACTGGAATATGTGTCGGGAGATGGCAGAAGTCTGGATCAAAAGAAGTATGCGGCATATACCGGAATCAGTGAAAGTACGCTGAAAGGATATTTAAACAGCAGCCGGCAGGTGGTTCCCTATTATTTTCCGGGTGGGGTCTATTATTACCTGAATTTTAATTCGGAGAAGTCTGCGAATGACTTTTTTTCTGAGTATTATGTGAACAATCAGGGGAAAACGGCACAGTATGCCAATATCTATCTGGATGAGGATGCATTGATTGTGGATTCCAATACGATTATGACGTTTTCCGGGGACATTTTAAAACGGGCGGCTTCTGCAGATATGCTGGAGGTTGGAACGTATACGATTGCGCCGGACAACTGGAAAGACAGCAGTGGGTTATACTGGAAGTACTGTTCGAAGCTTGCCGTGCGCTATAAGTCGCTGGAACTGGGACTGACGGATCAGGGGCAGGGAGTGACCGAAGACAATGTCCGTCTGACATCTACGGATGCCAGTGGGCATGAAGTGATTGACAAAACGGTAAATCCGCTGTTTGACTATCTGATTGACCGGAGCGCATTTACCACAGAGGTGGAGAAACACAAGGCATCCCCGACGGCTTCGGAAACGGTGTATTCCCCGGCCGCAGATGTATACCTGATTGAAAATGCCGGAACTTATGCACTTCCAGCTACGGTTACAAAGGGAATTGTCATTGCAACCGGGGATGTCAGGGTGTCCGGCCAGTTTGAGGGAATGATTATTTCCGGTGGGGTGATCTCTTTTGATTCCAATGCTTCGGTACGGGGAAACAAGCTTTTGGTTTCCCAGCTGTTTACCGAGGACCAGAAACGGGATACTCCGCTGTTTTCCCAGTTTTTCAAAGGCTGTTCTTCCCTTGCGGCATCAAATATTTCTGGAAACCTTGATCTGGATTCTTATTTGAACTATGATAATTGGAAGAAGAACGGGTAAGGGGTGTGCCAATGAAGAAACGAAAACTTTTGGGGCAGAATGGAATTACGCTCGTTGAAATCATTATCGTTATTGCGATTATTGGCATTCTTGCAAGCACGTCTGTCATGATGATCGGGCATCTGCACTATGCCAATACGCAGAAAGTGGTAAGGACGCTGGATGCTTCGTTGGATGCGCTTCAGGTCAGGACGATGAGCAAAGCCGGCAGTTCTTATCTGTATATTTACAAGCTGGACAATGGATATTATACGCGTGTCCTGTCCGATAATCTGGGCAGTTTTGACGATACAAAGCTGACATCTGACGGGACGAAGCTGTGTAATAATACAATTAAAATCCGTAAGGACAGCAGCACCGGGGAGGAACTGACAGAACCGGGTGCCGGTGGGACATTTATTAAGATTGCCTATAAGAAAACGGCATTTTATGACGATTGTACAAATGTGAATGCCATTTATATTGATGGTGTCCCGGCATACACAATCCGGCTGGTGAAAGATACCGGCAGGCATTTTACGGAGCAGTAACTTTTTAAAGGGGGTGGCAGTGTGCCGAACGATCATAGGGGAATTACGCTTGTGGAACTGATTATCGCGATTGCAATTTCAACGGTTATTTTAGGCGCTGCAACGCTTTTCCTTGGAATGGCGCACAAAAATTATAACCACGCGTCTGCGCAGATTGATCTGCAGTCGGAGTCACAGATTCTGATGGAGCAGATCGGCATGTGGGTGATGGAAGGAAACCGGGTGGAGGAACTTGACCCATCCGTGTCCGGTGTCCGTGGGATCGCCATTTATACGATTCCGAACACCCCGTCGGTAACCAATCCGGCAGGTGCCGCAGCCCCGGAGGCTGCAAGCAAGCGGGTGATCTGGATTTCTGCAGGTGGAAAGAAATTATATACAAAGAAAATGGCTGTGGCAGATCCAAAAACCGATACAACGGTGATTTCCGCAGCTACGGATGAGGTGCAGGAACATCTGATCGGCGAATATGTTACGGCATTTGCCGGCACGGTAAATGCTTCCGCGGGAAAGGCATCCGTTGCGGTTTCTTTTGATATGCAATATCTGGAACAGAAGTATACGATACAAAATGAATTCAAGCTGAGAAATGTACTCAGGTAAGGAAGGGGCGTTCGTATTGAAGATGATAAGATGGCATCGGCAGAAAAAAAATAATGGAAGCAGGAATAAAAGAATTGCATCCGCAGTCTGCATGCTGGGGGTGCTTGTTGTCTGTCTTGGGGTTGTCGGATATCGGAATAAATTAAAGGCGGATGAAAAACTTCCGGTGATGACAAGAGGAGTCGTTGACCAGATAGAGCAGATTCCGGAGTCGAAGCGCAACATTTACGATGCGAATGCCGCAGCGGCAAAGCTTGGAACTAGGGAAAACCCGTTTCTGATTCTTGAAATTGTGCCTTATGAAGAATACGCAGAGTTTGGATACCAGATCAGTGGATGTGAACCGGTAAATGT
>ERZ791605.1476-NODE-1476-length-11754-cov-2.831524_pt1 | contig 11754 bp, 10 predicted proteins | sample MGYA00509965_ERZ791605 | MGnify/ENA primary metagenome ERZ791605 (study PRJEB30046, sample SAMN00791923) | human gut metagenome | study: EMG produced TPA metagenomics assembly of the A metagenome-wide association study of gut microbiota in type 2... | reverse complement strand
TAAAGTCTGACATATTTTTGTGAGGATAAATTCTTCTTCACGTTGGCTGTTACATAGAACCATCAGAAAAGTGCATGTTTTATTGTACTTGTTTCTTGATGCTCTGTGTGACAGCTTTTTTGTTTTTCTTCCACCCAACTTGGGCGGAAGTTAGCAGACGACACACGAAGGAGGAAATAAATGACTAACGAATTTGATTTTAATGTAAAACAAGATGATTATGAGGAGTGGTTCAGCCAAATCAGTCAAACAGAGGAAAATAATTGCCTAAAGTTTTCTGCGCCAGACCCTTATGCAAAATGCGTTCGTTCTCAAGAAAGTTCAAATAGAATATTTGCCAAAACAGACACAGACGGAAACATCCATGCAGATAATCTCTCCGCTTACTGGATACCGCAGCTTACACTTCAAAAGGAAATTGGAGGTACAGTTTATACAGTTACCGGATACTATGAGGGCAAAACGGATTTTATTCGTAAGTTAGAGCGAATGATTGTTGACAGAATGCACAGAGCTATGGAGGGTGACACCGATGACAAATAACAAATTGTTTGATACAATAACCTTGACTAATCAAGAACTGCCAGTTGCCCCTATGAAGGAGGAAACAGAAATGTTAAGGGCAACAGATAAAATAACCGCTTTATATTGCAGACTCTCCCAAGAGGATGCGTTGGCTGGCGATAGTAATTCTATTGTGAATCAGAAAAATATCCTGCTTCAATATGCAAAGGATAATCGCTTTCCGAACCCAACTTTTTTCGTAGATGATGGCTACAGTGGCACTACTTTTGACCGCCCAGGATTTCAGAAAATGCTGGATGAAATCGAATCCGGCAATGTGGCAATTTGTATCACAAAAGATCTCTCCAGACTTGGCAGAAACTCTGCTATGACAGGGCTGTACACCAATATCACATTCCCGAAACATGGTGTCCGATATATTGCCATCAATGACAATTTTGATACCAGCGACCAAAACGGCATGAGTATTGATATGGCAGGTATCAAAAACTGGATCAATGAGTTTTACGCTCGTGATACCAGTCGCAAAATCAGAGCCGTTAATAAGTCAAAAGGTTCTCGTGGCATCCCACTGACTACTAATGTCCCTTACGGGTACATAAAGAACCCGGATAATCCGGCTCAGTGGCTTGTAGATGAAGAAGCTGCCATTGTGGTGAAGTATATCTTCAAGATGGCAATGGAAGGACGTGGACCAAGCCAGATTGCATCGCAGCTGACCAAGGAAAAAGTACTTACACCGACAGCCTACAAGCAGAAACAGGGATTAAATACCCCACAGGCAACACCTGAGAATCCAAGCAAATGGCACCAGACAACGGTACGAAACATTTTGGAGCGCAGAGAGTACACCGGCTGTACCGTTAACTTCAAGACTTTCACCAATTCTATCTGGGACAAGAAAAAACGTGAGAATCCGATAGAGAATCAATCCATCTTTTATGATACTCATGAAGCAATCATCCCGGAAGATATATTCGAAAAAGTTCAGGTACTGCGACAGAATCGTCACCGCAGAAGCAAGACTGGAAAAACAAGCTTGTTCTCCGGTTTGGTATATTGTGCCGATTGTGGAGAAAAGCTGTACTACTGCACAGCTAATAATTTTGAAAAAAGACAGGATTTCTTCGAGTGTTCCACACATCGTAAAAACGATGAAAAATGCAAATCCCACTATATCCGAGCAGTCGTCTTGGAAGATATGGTGTGGATGCATATGGAAACAGTCATCAGCTATATTCTCCGCTATGAAGATCACTTCCGTGCAGTTGTTCAGGAAAGTATGAGCATGGAGAGCAAGGAAAAGATTCAGGCATGGAAAAAACAGCTTACGCAGGCTGAAAAGCGTATTGTAGAGTTGGACAGGCTGTTCGTGAAGATTTACGAGGACAATGCTAAAGGAAAGCTGTCTGATGAACGTTTCTCCATGATGAGTGCAAACTATGAGGAGGAACAGAAACAACTCAGAATGGACGCTGTAGAGCTTCAGAAGAGCATTGAAGATCAAGAGCACCGGAGTGAACGACTGGAAAAGTTTATCCGAAAAGCAACACACTATCAGGATTTAGATTCACTGACACCGGATGCTCTGCGAGATATGGTCAGTGCTATTTATGTAAGTGCACCGGATAAATCTTCGGGTAAACGTCAGCAGAAAATCGAAATCTATTATGATGGTGCAGGGTTTATTCCGCTGAGTTTATTGACGCAAAGAGAAACGGCGTAACCGAAGTCACGCCGTTTTGTCCCCGAAAATCGGGATTTTTAAATTTTACTGTTTTATGGGCACCGCCCTAATCCGGAGGATTTTTTCATTCTTCCCTGTTATTAAATACATCATTAAATACATTCTTCACAATGTCAACACAAGAAATAACTATTCCTACCACAGTAACAACAATCGATACTGTATTTGCAGCATCAGCTTTGACATACTTAGTAACTCTATATGTTATTAACACTATTATTAATAATATGAGTAAACGCAAGCAAATCTTTTTTAAAAAAACACCTACTTTTTTTATGAATTTTTTTCTATTCTCTTTTTTTAAATCTTTATCCCGATATTTTTGTAATTCTTCGTTTTGTGCTTGAATTGTCGCATCCTTTTCTTCCATTGTAGCTGCACTCTCAGTCTCTTGTTGTTTTTTAAGTGCTTCTTCTATTTGGATTGTCCTCTTTAGCTGTTCTATTTCAGCTTGATAATCCTCTAACAGTTCCTTATTTTGTTTAATTTGGGTTTTATGTAATTCACGTTCTGCTTCAAATCGTTCTATATGTTTAGAATCAAAATTCAAACTATCTTCTAAGTTATCAGTCGTTATATCTTCCGGTTTTACTGCTTTTTCTCTTAAAGCCAGCAATCTCGCAGCCAACTGTTGTTCATCCAATTCCCCTTTTTGGTATGCTTGCTTACACTCATCAAATTTTTTTGAAACATTTTGTGAAATAAGATTAGATAAGACTATTTTTGCTTTTAATACCGAATTTATATTTTGCGGAAAATCATTATTTCCGAAACCTTTACTTAGCTTATACCATAGAATATTTGTAATCATTCCCATTGATATAGCATATCCAACCATTTTTTTCTCACTGCTAATCTCATTACTAATTAAATCAACCATTTTCCTAGAATATTCTTGTACTTTCCTAGTTTCTGTTATAAAAATAGCCCCACTTTCCGTATATTCATAAAATGGTTTATTATTTCTAAGTTTATTTATATGACTAATCATTTTTACAGCAAATTGTACTTCTAGATCTTTTTTCTCTTCCTCACTAAAAGTCCATTCAAGGTTTGCATCGGTATCACTTTTGTAATAATAAGAGGCTCTCTCGTCCTGTATTATCCCATAAGAATATTGCAATTTTGTATAAAAATCCGCTTTTCTGTCACTAATATCACTTACATCTTGACAGCCATTCGTAATCGCCTTCATAGCAACATTATCTTTTAATAATACTTTTCCTTTAACAATTTCTTCTGCTTTTGCAAAAAACAAATCAATTTCTGCCTTAGTCTCCTCAAAATATCTGAATCGAACCCTTTTTTCTTTAGAATTAGCATCCCTCGCTAATTTGAATAAATCAAGAGCTAACCTTTGAAAAACTTCGCCATTATAACCATAAATATCAAAAAGGACTTCCATATCCAAATATAACGTTAAATCTCTTTTTAAACTTCCTATTTCATCAATATTATAATTCAAACCCGTATAAAGAATTACTCCTTCTCTAACTGAATTTAAATACTCTGTTATTTTTTTATCATCTGATTTTTTTATTATAAAAGAACTTATTTCCTCCTGATATTTGTTTCCATTTGATTCATCTATTAAATATGAAACAAAAGCTCTCATTAATTCCTTTTTTTCTCTATTATTCAGTTTATAATCTTTTGTTTCTTCTATAAAAGAAATCAATTGTTCTGATACACTAATTTCCGCAGTTTCTGCTAAATCTCTGTATTTTTTTAACGCTCCATCAACTCTTATTTTTTCACCATTAACGCAATAATTTCCAGTTGCATCATATGTAACAAAATCAATTTTCTTCAATGTGGATTTCAAAACTGCATCTGGCAAATAAAATTCAAATTCATTTTCCACTCTGCTTTTTATCTCACCTATTGAAAACGCATATAGTTTTTTCTCATAGATAATATATTTAATAAACTCTGCTAATATTTGATATGGACTTTTATAATTCCCATGACTGCTTAATTCCTTATATGTCACATAAGATGCCAAAATAGGCGTTGCATGATTTTTTTCCATTACTTTTCCTCTTTCCGTACTCTTCATTTTTGATATCTATCAAACTCTCATCAATTGCGCTTCTGAGATATGCTTAATAAATTCATTATATATCCTCCACATACTACTGTAAAGAAAGTTAAAGATCCAAGCTATAACGATTAAAAGCTGAACAAATCAGATTAATTATCTCTCATTTGTTCAGCCCTTTGTTTACCTGTAAATCAATTCTTTCAACACAATCTCTTCTGCAGCATTCCATATTTGTTTTTCCTCTGCTTCACTATACAATACCGTTGTAAAAACCAATGTCCAAAGTAGGAAAAATTTGAGTAAATTCCGACACTTATTTTATGCAGTTCTATCTTTATGAGATTTCATCAACATCATAATACTTAAAATCCCGGAAGCAGGCACTTCCTCCTGTTTCCTCTGCCGCATAGCAGAACAGACCAAACCGGCAACCAGTAAAATGATCCAGTTTGAAGTACAGCTTATGCACGGTTCCGATGGGTAGCCAGTCTCCCTTATTTACCCGGTAATAGCAGCGTGCTTCATCCTTCATGTTACAGAAATCTGCTTCAAGACGAAAATCCATCTGGTGTGATTCAACAACAGTTCCTTCCGTCATATCCAATATACCATCTTCTTTTTTATCCAGCATAAGGACTTCATATTTTCCATGACGTTTTGTAATGCCAACTGCAGCATAACAGCCCTGCAACGCACACAAACCTGCGACATCGCCCTCTTTCAATGCAGAAGCATCAACCGTAACCTCAGCTGCGCAGGACGGATAACTCATCCTTTGCGTAAGCGTATTTACTGCCTGTGTAAGCTCTGTACAAACTTCCCGTGTTGTAATTGTATAGGTTCCCTGCAATGCATCCAGATGATAGTACCGTGGATCTGGATCATGATTAAACTGCCAGCGCGGAAGCAGCCCATTACGGAAATCATCACTTCCCACTAATGGCTGATAAATATATCCTGGTCTGGTACTGTGAACCTCTATTTCTTCCGGCACATGTCCGTTCTGTCCAAAAAACGGAAAATGATCCTTCCAGGTAACCGGAAGCAGAATAGGAATCCGTCCAACTGCTCCGGAATCCTGAAACAGCATTGCATACCACTTTCCATCCGGCGTATCCACTATTCCTCCCTGTGCCACGCCCTGTCCACAATATCCACGATCATCACAAAGTACATCTCCACCCGTGAATTCTCCTTCCAGAGAATCACTGTAAAAGCATGCTTCCGTCCGCATCCAGCGGTCTCTCAGGGAATGAACCAGAAAAATATAATAATAGCCGTTTATTTTTTGAATATGAGAACCCTCATAGCCTAGCTCCGGGTTCTTATGATCACTGACTAAAAGACGATGTAATCCGTCCTTCTTTGGTGCAGTCAAATCTTCATTCAATTCTGTAATCCAGATTTCATCATTTCCATATACAATATAGTTTCTGCCATCCTCATCAAATAATAAAGAGCCGTCATGATAAAAGCCTTCTATCAGCTGCTTTTTCCATGGACCATCTATTTTTTCCGAAGTATACAAATAAGTCTTACGGGTATCATTTGCCACAAAGCAGATATAAAATCGGCCTTCATGATAGCGCAGGGAAGCTGCCCACATGCCCTGTCCGTAAATATTCTGACCGCTTTTCAGTTGCTGCGCATCCGTATGATCCAACGTCTCATAGACATAAGTCACATGCTCCCAGTGCACCAAATCAAAAGACTGCAGAATCTCACAGCCCGGCATAAAGTGCATGGTTGTGGATACCATATAATAGGTGTCTTCTACGCGGATCACGTCCGGATCTGGATAATCCAATCTTGTTATAGGATTTACATTCATTGTTTATTCCTTTCTGTTTTATCTCCATATTCTTTCTTTGTTCTATTCTATTTTTACTATTTTATCTTTGTTTCTTATCTATACATTAACAGTAGTATGCTTTTTAGTTGTACGTAAAATGATATGCCCTAGCACCATGACTCTTTAATGACACACTAAGGCTCTTTGGCTCTTCCACGTGCTCTCCGCTCCAAAGCTCCGTTCCATTTACTCCATCATAAATCTCCAGATCGGCAAGCGGTATGGATATGTCACTGTCTTTATCACCCAGATTAAATACCGCGACATAATATCCACCCTTTGTATCTGCTGCAATCCACAATGCATGCTCTATACCATCGATTTCACGTCTCCACACCTGATGCGAATGCCGTGCATTTGCATGCATGGCAAGTATTTCAGAATTGGTTACCAGATTCATAGTGAATTCGTCAAACCCTGTCAGCTCTCCTCCCAGCATCAAAGGAGAACGCATGATACTCCAGAGTGTCAGCATGGTGATCTGCTCATCCTGTGTAAAATTCGTCCAGTTATTCACATCATATACCTGCCGTATCGGTCCGACCGGAAGCATATCGGCATCCGGCCAGTGCCCTGCACCTGCATGGGTGCACCATTTTTCTGCTCTTGAAAACATATCATATAACAGTTCCCACTTATCCCAGAAATCATCGGTGATTCTCCACATATTGGAAATCTGCTTATAAAGCTCTGCCTTTTCTAAAAGAGCAGGTCCCGGCGACAGACTTAAAACCATGGGTCTTCCGCAACCATGCAATGCTTTGCTCAGCATAATCAGTTCGGATTCCTCATGTGGCAGTTCCCGTGCAATATCATCACATTTAATAAAATCCACACCCCAGGAAGCATATAATTCAAAAATACTGTTATAGTATTCCCGTGCCCCGTCTTTCTCAGGATCTACACCATACATATCCGTATTCCAGGCACAGATACTGTTTGTTTTGGCAATTTCCCGGGCATGTCTGTCACTGTTCATGATTTTCGTGTTCTGATGTACAGCCTGTCGTGGAATCCCTCTCATAATATGAATGCCGAACTTCAATCCAAGAGAATGGACATATTCTGCCAATGGTCCAAAGCCCGCACCGTTTGCTGCGGAAGGAAAACGATTTACTGCGGGAAGCAGTCTTCCATACTCATCCATTACTACATCCGCAAAAGGATGATACTCATTGGTTGCAGCATAAGGCTCATACCATTGGATATCCACCACAATATATTCCCAACCGTACTCCTTCAGATGCTCAGCCATAAATTCAGCGTTCCGTCGTACGATATCTTCTGTAACAGCCGCTCCATAACAATCCCAGCTGTTCCACCCCATAGGTGCTGTTTTCATCTTCATCTGTTTTATACCCTCTCGATATCCTGTTAATTCTGTCCGTAATATGCATTTGCACCATGCTTACGGAAATAATGCTTATCCTGTAATTCCTGCGGGGCAGGTGCTACCTGCGGATGAATCAGCTCGGTTCGATATGCCATCTTGGCAACCTCTTCAAGAACCACCGCATTGTGGACGGCCTCCTTTGCATCCTTGCCCCAGGAAAAAGGACCATGATCCTTGCACAACACTGCAGGAACTGCCATTACATCCTTCTTCATGCGTTTAAATTCCGAAACAATCAGGTGTCCGGTATTTTCTTCGTAAGCAGAGTTAATCTCTTCCTTCGTCAGACATCTCACACAGGGGATTTCTCCGTAGAAATAATCCGCATGAGTCGTACCATAACAGGGAATTGGATCTATGTCAATACTTTGGACACCAAAAGTTGAACTTTTCTCCCAGCATAACATATGCCGAGAGAATTATTTCTTAGGCTGCTAGAGCCATGGTTGTCGAGACACGGGTGTATAAATATACTTTGATTTTCTCTTTATTCAATTTACATATCACCTCCAGGAAGTGCCGAAACTGCCGACAGATTGATACTGACTAATGTATCCATCTGCCTGATTGCCAAATTTCTAAGCAATATAAGTCTTTCTGATTGAGATTTCCCCTGCTCAATTAAAATAGCATTATAACTTTCCATATTTGCCAATACCAACAACTGATTTAAATTTGCATCATCACGCACATTCCCCTTTTTACCCGGATTATTATTTTTCCATTGCTTTGCAGTCTGACCAAATAAAGCAACATTTAAAAGATCTGCTTCACTGGCATATGTATAAGCAATCTGTTCTGGTGTTAGCTCTGGTGGAATCAAATTTTCCTTCACCGCATCCGTGTGAATACGGTAGTTCACCTTTGATAAAGCCCTGTTCAAGTTCCAGTCCAATGAAAATCGACTATTTTCATCTTGTTTTAACCTGCGGTAATCTTTCATAATATACAGTTGAAATTCCGGAGAAATCCATGTAGCAAATGCCATTGCAATATCGTTATGTGCATAAGTTCCTCCACCATATCTGCCTGCTTTTGACACATTCCAATAGCATTGGTCTGTTCAATCCATTTGGTTGGCGTCATAACAAACCTGTTTAAGCCTGCCTCACTTCTAACCGCCTCGAATTGCACACGGTTAAAATCTGGATTATGAAGTTCTTCCCAAACAGCCAAAAACTCAACTGTATTTCTATTTCGCATCCAGTCCTGATAATTGTTCCATAACAAAATCCAAATACTCTTTTGTTGATGCCATATTATTTTCCTCCACACCCTTAGGCTCTCTTTATCGGATGCCTGATTACAGTCTTCAACTTCTCCGGCGCTACTTTCCTCGCATCGCTCAGATAAATCTCGTGGTGCATTCTCCGATCCGTTATATCCAATGCGTATCCCTGTTCTTCCATAAACCTGTGCATTGCATCTACCGTAACAGGCTCATCGTCATACGCTCCGATATGCATACACTGTACACACAGACCTTCCTCATAGGAAAAAAACTCAGCCTTAGAAAAATCCTGCTTTTTCTTTGCCGTAGCTTTCCTGACAGCCCAGTCGAAATCTTCCCTGGTAACAAAATCCGGCAATCGAATAACAGAGATCCACTTAAAATCTTCCTTACGAGCATAATCAATTCCGGATACTCCATCCTGCCACCAGAATCCCTCTAATGGCGGCACGACATAATCGAAATATCCATCAATCTGATGATCTTCCTTTTTGCTCATTTTAATCGTAAATGCAATTCCATACAGAAGTCCGATAGCCTGCTTGTATTCTCCGTCTGCATCATTTGGATTGCCGCTTCCCCTTACCGCTATATAGTTCATTTTCGGAACAGTTACGATAGACGGTGTGCCTTTCGGCATATAAAATTCTTTATATTCCTTCTTGTAGTCAAAAGCCATATCCTTTACACCCCCTCTAAGTCCTTCTCTTCATAAGGCTTATTCCAGGAACCAATCTCTATCAGATTTCCTTCCGGATCAGCAATATAGCAGGTTCTCTGTCCCCAAGGTTCAAGTTCCGGTTCAAGCACAGATGTTGCACCATTTTCCACAGCCTTCTTGTATGCCTCGTCCACCTCTTCAAAAGTATCAACATATAGAGCTATTTCTGAATGACCATTCAGCCCCTTGATATACTCATATCGCCGATTTGTCATCTTCTCAAAATCATTCCGCCCATACAGTAAAAAAAGTGTTCCGTCTTTTACAAGATAAACATTGGAAGTATTCTCTTCTTCCTTAATTTCAAATCCGAGAACATCCTTGTAAAAACGAATCATCTTTGCCATATCATCAACAAATAACCCAAAACCGTCTAATCTCATTTTCCTAATCCTCCATAGATTTTTAATATTTCCTCTGCATTCCTGCGAATAATGTCCCGCACTTCTTCGGGCTCAAGCACCTCTACTTTTGCTTCAAATGTCATAAGCCATGTCACAAGGTTTTCCATATCCGTATAGTCTGCTGAAAAGAGCAGCCTTTCATCGTCCGTTTCTGTAAAGCAGTTCGGTCCAAATTCTTCAACCAGCCGCCACTTCATATTCGGTGTGAAAAGAGCTTTTACCTTTATCCCACCCGGAAATATCTTCTCATTTGACAAATCCGGCATTGGTACATCTCTACGCAGGAATCCACGGTCTGTTTCAACAACACAATCCATACGGTTCAGTTTGAACAGCCTGTAATCTTTACGTTCTAAACACCACCCCCATACATACCAGCTCGACCACCGGAAAACCAGATAATATGGTTCTACCCTTCGGTTGCTCTCTCCGGACGGAGCATAATACTTAAATCGTATGATGCGCCTGTTTTCTATTGCACTCTGTATTACCTCGATCTTTGGAGCAAGAGAACCCTTATACCATGAAGATAAGTCAATCAGCATAGAGTCTCTTCCACTGATGAACTCTGATGATCCGGTCTGGATTTTCTCCATCAGTTGACTGTAGTACCTGCTTCCGCTCACACTGTCAAGACTCCGCAAACCCGCAAGAATCATCTGCATATCTTTGGAACTCAAAATCGTCCTGTCCATACGATATCCATCCATAATACTGATACCACCACCGGTACCCTGTGCAGTTTTTATAGGAATACCTGCTTTACAAAGGTCTTCAATATCCCGATTTATTGTCCTTCGAGATACCTCAAATCTTTCTGCCAGTTCAGGAGCCGTTGTCTTTTCTTCCTGCAGTAAGATTGACAATATACCGATAAGTCTATCTATTTTCATCGTTTCTTACACTCCATACATATTATACCTGATTCAACACGACAGCTATATGTCATGTTTATTATATCTGCGAAAAATTTTTCTGTATACAATAGAATGCACGCTCCGCAAACATTCTATTGTCATGAACAAAAAGCCTACGAACATCAGATTTTATTCCCAATGTCCGAAGGCTCAATAACATTAGTTGAATTTTCTCCATCCGATAAGCCAAGTTAGCCTATGATTCACTTGGAATCATCTGAAAATACTTCAACGCCTCTTCAATCGCTATTTCTTTTTCTTTTGGGCATTCCGGCTGTCCGCCCTTCTCAGATTTTGGCTTATTATAGTTCTCTCTTTCTATAATTCCATGCTTCTGCTTTATCTGTGCAATATACAGATTAGATACCTTCATCCCATCATTATGCTTTGCCACATACTTCTTTATCTCCTCATAAGTAGCCTTGCTCTCAGCCGCCGTTAAATCCATCTCGTCCATGTCAAGTCTCACATTCACATGATGCTTCGCTTCGTGGAGTTTGGACAATAAACATACTGTCTCCACATGTTTCGTAAACGGAAAAAGATCAAACGGTGTACACTCTTTCATCCGGTATCCATGCTTTGTCAGATACTTCAGAGCATCAGTCTGGAGGCCTGTGCCGCCGAAGTATACGCCTTCGTCAACATCGTTGTAAGCTACATCGATAGCGAAGGAGCCCGGTTTCTTCAGGTTCAGTTTGCCATAGCCGATACCTGCGTTCCAAGCAGTATCATTGCCGTTTTCATAGGTGGTGTTCTTCCAGTATTCACCGAATACGCGGAAGTCGGAAACCGGAATGGTCAGGTTAGCGCCGATCAGTTCATTGCCAGCATAGTCGCCATCAGCTTTGTCGCCTACAAATTTGATGTAGTCAACGCCGACGTTAGCAACGTTGATGTCAGCTGCGCCACGAGCGAAG
>ERZ791605.1465-NODE-1465-length-11795-cov-6.570613_pt1 | contig 11795 bp, 10 predicted proteins | sample MGYA00509965_ERZ791605 | MGnify/ENA primary metagenome ERZ791605 (study PRJEB30046, sample SAMN00791923) | human gut metagenome | study: EMG produced TPA metagenomics assembly of the A metagenome-wide association study of gut microbiota in type 2... | reverse complement strand
CGTGGCGACGCTGAAAGACGCCGATGCCAGTATTTTGCTGCAGGTTCGCGACGCGCTGCCGCTGATGCCGGGCCTGGCGCAGCTGGTGCTCAAGCTGGAAACGCTGGGCTGGAAAGTGGCGATCGCCTCCGGCGGTTTCACCTTCTTTGCCGAGTATCTGCGCGACAAACTGCATCTCGACGCGGTATTCGCCAATGAGCTGGAGATCCGCGACGGCAAGCTCACCGGCAACGTGCTCGGCGATATCGTCGATGCGAAATATAAAGCCAATACGTTGCGCAAGCTGGCGGAAAAGTATGAGATCCCAACGGCGCAAACCGTGGCTATCGGCGATGGCGCCAACGACCTGCCGATGATTAAGGCAGCAGGGCTTGGCATCGCCTATCACGCGAAGCCCAAAGTGAATGAACAGGCGGAAGTGACTATCCGCCACGCTGACCTGATGGGGGTATTCTGTATTCTCTCGGGCAGCATGAACCAAAAGTAAGAGGTAAACGTGGCGAAAGCTCCAAAACGCGCATTTGTCTGTAATGAATGTGGTGCGGATTATCCGCGCTGGCAGGGGCAGTGCAGCGCCTGCCATGCCTGGAACACCATCACCGAGATGCGCATCGCCGCGTCGCCGCAGGTGGCGAGAAACGAGCGTCTTTCAGGCTATGCCGGTAACGCCGGCGTGTCGAAGGTGCAGAAGCTGTCAGATATCAGCCTGGAGGCGCTGCCGCGTTTCTCCACCGGCTTTAAAGAATTTGACCGCGTGCTGGGCGGCGGCGTGGTGCCGGGCAGCGCGATCCTGATTGGCGGCAACCCCGGCGCGGGCAAATCGACGCTGCTGCTGCAAACCCTCTGCAAACTGGCGGAAGGGATGAAAACCCTGTACGTCACCGGGGAGGAGTCCCTGCAGCAGGTGGCGATGCGCGCCCATCGTCTCGGGTTGCCAACGGCCAACCTGAACATGCTCTCGGAAACCAGCATTGAGCAGATCTGTCAGATCGCCGATGAAGAAAAGCCGCAGCTGATGGTGATCGACTCCATCCAGGTGATGCATATGGCCGACGTGCAGTCGTCGCCGGGCAGCGTCGCCCAGGTACGGGAAACCGCGGCCTATTTGACGCGCTTTGCTAAAACTCGCGGCGTGGCGATTGTGATGGTCGGCCACGTCACCAAAGACGGCTCGCTGGCCGGTCCGAAGGTGCTGGAGCACTGTATCGACTGCTCGGTGCTGCTGGACGGGGATGCCGACTCCCGCTTCCGCACGTTGCGCAGCCATAAAAACCGCTTTGGCGCGGTGAACGAGCTGGGCGTCTTCGCCATGACCGAGCAGGGCCTGCGCGAAGTGAGCAACCCGTCCGCTATCTTCCTCAGCCGGGGAGATGAAATCACCTCCGGTAGCTCGGTGATGGTGGTCTGGGAAGGGACCCGCCCGCTGCTGGTGGAGATCCAGGCGCTGGTCGATCACTCGATGATGTCCAACCCGCGCCGCGTTGCGGTGGGGCTGGAACAGAACCGTCTGGCGATCCTGCTGGCGGTGCTGCACCGTCACGGCGGCCTACAGATGGCCGATCAGGACGTCTTCGTCAATGTGGTCGGCGGGGTGAAGGTCACGGAAACCAGCGCCGACCTGGCGCTGCTGCTGGCGATGGTCTCCAGCCTGCGCGACCGTCCTCTGCCGCAGGATCTGGTGGTCTTTGGCGAAGTGGGGCTGGCCGGGGAAATTCGCCCGGTACCGAGCGGTCAGGAGCGTATCTCCGAAGCGGCGAAGCACGGCTTCCGCCGCGCCATCGTCCCGGCGGCCAATGTGCCGAAAAAAGTGCCGGAAGGCATGCAAATCTTTGGCGTGAAAAAGCTTTCAGACGCGCTAAGCGTTTTTGACGACTTATAATAAGTTAAAAGGAGATTAGCGATGTCGTCATTTGACTATTTAAAAAGCGCCATTAAGCAGAAAGGCTGTACCCTGCAGCAGGTGGCGGAAGCCAGCGGAATGACCAAGGGGTATCTTAGCCAGCTGCTGAATGCCAAAATCAAAAGCCCGAGCGCGCAGAAGCTTGAAGCGCTGCATCGTTTCCTCGGGCTGGAGTTTCCCCGCCGACAGAAAAGCGTCGGCGTGGTGTTTGGTAAGTTTTACCCGCTGCATACCGGGCATATCTACCTGATACAGCGCGCCTGTAGCCAGGTCGATGAGCTGCATATCATTATGGGCTATGACGATACCCGCGACCGCGAGCTGTTTGAAGAGAGCGCCATGTCGCAACAGCCGACGGTGCCTGACCGCCTGCGCTGGCTGCTGCAAACCTTTAAATATCAGAAGAATATTCGCATCCACGCCTTCAATGAAGAGGGGATGGAGCCCTATCCGCACGGCTGGGACGTGTGGAGCCATGGGATCCGCGCTTTTATGAGCGAAAAAGGGATCGAGCCGAACCGGATCTATACCTCGGAAGAGGCCGATGCGCCGCAGTACCTTGAGCATCTGGGGATCGAGACGGTGCTTATCGATCCTAAGCGGACCTTTATGAATATTAGCGGCGGGCAGATCCGCGAGAACCCGTTCCGCTACTGGGAATATATTCCGACGGAAGTGAAACCGTTCTTTGTGCGGACGGTGGCGATCCTCGGCGGCGAGTCGAGCGGTAAATCGACGCTGGTCAATAAACTCGCCAATATCTTCAATACCACCAGCGCCTGGGAATATGGCCGGGATTATGTTTTTTCGCATCTCGGCGGCGATGAGATGGCGCTCCAGTATTCGGATTACGATAAAATTGCCCTTGGGCATGCGCAGTATATTGATTTTGCGGTGAAATATGCCAACAAGGTGGCGTTCATCGATACCGACTTCGTCAGCACTCAGGCCTTCTGTCTGAAGTACGAGGGACGTGAGCACCCGTTTGTGCAGGCGCTGATTGATGAATACCGCTTCGACCTGGTGATCCTGCTGGAGAACAATACCCCGTGGGTGGCCGATGGACTGCGCAGTCTTGGGAGCTCGGTGGATCGTAAAGAGTTTCAGTCGTTGCTGGTATCGCTGCTGAAAGAGAACGAGATCGAATTCGTTCATGTGAAGGAGTCGGACTACGATGCCCGGTTCCTGCGCTGCGTCGAGCTGGTGAAACAGCTGATGGGCGAGCAGGGGTAGGGGCTCTGCGGGCTGTTGCCCTCACCCCAACCCTCTCCCAATGGGAGAGGGAGCAAACATTAAAAAAGGCAACTTGCGTTGCCTTTTTGCGTTTTATTTCGCGATACGTTTGTACTTGATTCGCTTCGGCTCCAGCGCGTCGGCGCCGAGAGTGCGTTTCTTGTACTCTTCGTACTCGGTAAAGTTACCTTCGAAGAACTCAACCTTACCTTCATCCTGGTAATCCAGAATGTGGGTGGCAATACGGTCAAGGAACCAGCGGTCGTGCGAGATAACCATCGCGCAGCCCGGGAACTCCAGCAGGGCGTTTTCCAGCGCGCGCAGGGTTTCGATATCCAGGTCGTTGGTTGGTTCATCGAGCAGCAGGACGTTACCGCCGACCTGCAGCAGTTTCGCCAGGTGCAGACGACCACGTTCACCGCCGGACAGCTCGCCAACGCGTTTACCCTGGTCGACGCCTTTGAAGTTAAAGCGGCCCACGTAGGCGCGGCTCGGCATCTCGGTGTTGCCGATCTTCATGATATCCAGGCCGCCAGACACTTCTTCCCACACGGTCTTACTGTTGTCCATCGCGTCGCGGAACTGATCGACGGAAGCCAGCTTAACGGTTTCACCCAGGGTGATGGTGCCGGAATCAGGCTGTTCCTGGCCGGACATCATGCGGAAGAGGGTGGATTTACCCGCGCCGTTCGGACCGATGATGCCGACGATAGCGCCTTTCGGTACCGAGAAGCTCAGATCGTCAATCAGAACGCGGTCGCCGTAGGATTTGCGCAGATGGCTGACTTCCAGAACTTTATCGCCCAGACGCGGGCCTGGCGGAATGAACAGTTCGTTAGTCTCGTTACGTTTCTGATATTCAACGTTGTTAAGCTCTTCAAAGCGCGCCAGGCGGGCTTTGCCCTTAGACTGACGGCCTTTCGCGCCCTGGCGAACCCACTCGAGTTCTTTCTCGATAGATTTGCGGCGTGCGGCTTCCTGAGAAGCTTCCTGCGCCAGACGCTGGTCTTTCTGCTCCAGCCAGGAGGAGTAGTTGCCTTCCCACGGAATACCTTCGCCGCGGTCAAGCTCGAGGATCCAGCCGGCGACGTTATCAAGGAAGTAACGGTCGTGGGTAATCGCCACCACGGTGCCTTCGAAGTCGTGCAGGAAGCGTTCCAGCCAGGCCACGGATTCGGCATCCAGGTGGTTGGTCGGTTCGTCGAGCAGCAGCATGTCTGGTTTTTCCAGCAGCAGGCGGCACAGCGCGACGCGGCGGCGTTCACCACCGGAAAGATTAGCGATTTTCGCATCCCAGTCCGGCAGGCGCAGGGCGTCGGCCGCGCGCTCCAGCTGGACGTTCAGATTGTGGCCGTCGTGCGCCTGGATAATCTCTTCGAACTTGCCTTGCTGTGCGGCAAGCTTATCGAAGTCCGCATCCGGCTCGGCGTATTTGGCATAGACTTCGTCCAGCCCCTTCAGCGCGTTAACCACTTCGGCGACCGCTTCTTCCACGGACTCGCGCACGGTGTGCTCCGGGTTGAGCTGCGGCTCCTGCGGCAGGTAGCCGATTTTGATGCCGGGCTGCGGACGCGCTTCACCTTCGATCTCGGTGTCGATACCGGCCATGATGCGCAGCAGGGTAGATTTACCGGCGCCGTTCAGACCGAGCACACCGATTTTCGCGCCAGGGAAAAAGCTGAGGGAGATATTTTTCAAAATATGACGTTTCGGCGGAACCACTTTGCCGACACGATGCATGGTATAAACGAATTGAGCCACGTTGGACTTCGCCTCTTTCTATTTTGATAGATAGTTCAAAGCCGAAGTGTAGCCTTTTTCGCGCGCTAATCCCAGCGAGGCGACAGGATTCACAGAAGCGTAAAAAAATGTCCAGGACATGGCGCGTTTAGCGTTGTCTGATTAGCATAAGTAAAGCCGCCTGCCGAACCGGCAGGGGTTTTTAAGCGGCACGATGCTGCGAAAATGCACCGGAAAGAGGAAGAGCTTGTGGAAAAAGCCAAAAAAATGGCGTGGCATCTTTTGGCTGCCAGCGTTGGTTTGTTGACGTTGAGTCAGCTGGCGCATGCGGATTCACTGGATGAACAGCGCAGCCGCTACGCACAAATTAAGCAGGCGTGGGATAACCGGCAGATGGATGTAGTCGACCAGCTGATGCCCACGTTAAGCACCTATCCCCTGTATCCCTATTTGCAGTACCGACAGATCACCGACGATCTGATGAACCAGCCGGCGCTGGTGGTGAAAAACTTTATTGACGCCAATCCGACGCTGCCCCCTGCGCGTTCATTACGTTCGCGCTTCGTGAATGAACTGGCCCGGCGCAGCGACTGGCGCGGCTTGCTGGCGTTTAGCCCGGATAAGCCGACCAGCACCGAGGCGCAGTGCAACTATTACTACGCCAAGCTGAGCGTGGGGCAGTCGCAGGAGGCCTGGAGCGGGGCGAAAGAGCTGTGGCTGACGGGCAAGAATCAGCCCGGCGCCTGTGAACCGCTGTTCAGCGCCTGGCGCGACTCCGGTCAGCAGGATCCGCTGGCCTATCTCGAACGGATCCGCCTGGCGATGAAGGCCGGCAATATCGGGCTGGTGAAATCGCTGGCCCAGCAAATGCCCGCCAACTACCAGAGCATCGCCAGCGCCGTGGTCGCCCTGGCTAACGATCCAAACAGCGTCCTCACCTTCGCCCGCACCACCGGGGCGACGGACTTTACCCGTCAGATGGCCGCCGTCGCCTTCGCCAGCGTCGCCCGCCAGGACGTGGAAAATGCCCGCCTGATGATCCCTTCGCTGGTACAGGCTCAGCAGCTCAATGAGGATCAGACCCAGGAACTGCGCGATATTGTCGCCTGGCGACTGATGGGTAGCGATGTAACCGAAGAGCAGGCCATCTGGCGCGATGACGCAATCATGCGTTCGCAGTCCACGCCGCTGGTGGAGCGGCGGGTACGGATGGCGTTGGGGACGGGCGATCGCCATGGCCTCAACACCTGGCTGGCGCGCCTGCCGATGGAGGCGAAAGAGAAAGACGAATGGCGCTACTGGCAGGCGGATCTGCTGCTGGAGCGCGGCAGGGATGAGGAGGCGCAGGCGATCCTTCGCTCGTTGATGCAACAGCGAGGCTTCTACCCGATGGTCGCCGCGCAGCGTCTTGGCGAGGAGTATACCTTCCGCATCGATAAAGCCTCGGGCACCATCGATCCGGCGCTGGCCTCCGGGCCGGAGATGGCGCGGGTACGTGAGCTGATGTACTGGAATATGGATAACACCGCGCGCACCGAATGGGCCAACCTGGTCACTAGTCGCACCAAATCCCAGCAGGCGCAGCTGGCGCGCTATGCCTTCGATCAGCACTGGTGGGATCTGAGCGTGCAGGCGACGATCGCCGGTAAGCTGTGGGATCAGCTGGAAGAACGTTTCCCGCTGGCCTATAACGACCTGTTTGCCCGCTATGTTAGCGGCAAAGATATTCCGCAGAGCTACGCGATGGCGATTGCCCGTCAGGAGAGCGCCTGGAACCCGAAAGTGCGCTCGCCGGTCGGCGCCAGCGGACTGATGCAGATTATGCCGGGCACCGCGACGCATACCGTCAGTATGTTCAGCATTCCCGGCTACAGCGGCCCGTCGCAGCTGTTGGATCCGGAAACCAACATCAACATCGGCACCAGCTATCTGCAGTACGTTTATCAGCAGTTCGGCAATAACCGTATCTACGCCTCAGCGGCCTATAACGCCGGGCCGGGCCGGGTACGCAGCTGGCAGGGGAACAGCGCCGGACGGATCGACGCCGTGGCGTTTGTCGAGAGTATTCCGTTTTCGGAAACCCGCGGCTACGTGAAGAATGTCCTCTCCTATGACGCCTACTACCGCTACTTTATGGGGCAGCAGGATAAGATCCTCAGCGATGCGGAGTGGCGCCAGCGTTACTGATCGCCGGGAAGTATGTTATGCTTTGTACTCGTTGAAGAGTACATTCGACGGGCAGCGTAAGCTGCCCGTCTCAATATGGTGGCGCGATATGACCCAACAATCTCCCTATTCCGCGGCCGTTGCCGAACAACGTCATCAGGAGTGGCTGCGCTTTGTTGCCCTGCTTCAGCAGGCCTATGCTGAGGATCTGCATCTGCCGTTGCTGCAGCTGATGCTGACGCCCGACGAGCGCGAAGCCCTGGGTACCCGGGTGCGCATTATCGAAGAGTTGCTGCGCGGCGAGATGAGCCAGCGTGAGCTGAAAAATGAGCTCGGCGCCGGAATTGCGACCATTACCCGCGGGTCGAACAGCCTGAAATCGGCGCCGGTAGAGCTGCGCCAGTGGCTGGAGCAGACGCTGCTGGCTAGCGATAAATAGCGTTATGGAACGGGCTTAGCGCCAGCACGACCGCCTGGTGGTAAACGCTGCTGCGGGTTAATCTGCCGCCGGTGAAAACCCCAATCGCCCCCTCTTTACGACCGATCTGATCGATGCCGGTATACTGCGACATGACCGGGCCGAGGGCTTCGCCAGCGCGAACCTGCTCAAGAATAACGTCAGGCAACGGCAGCGTGGCTGAGCGCGCTTCTCCGCGCTGGCTGGCGCTTTCGATGACCACCCAGCTAAAGGTGCTGTCATCGTCGATACCGGCTTCGATGGCTACCCAGAAATCGGCATTTGGCTGGGCAAGGCGCGCATTGGCGACGCGATTTCGTGCGCCAGCGCGCGTTTCCTCGCTGCCGAAGGGCTGTTCCGGCACGCCGCTCTCGACGGCGACGGACTCAATGTGGCAGGATCCTTCGCCGAAAATCTCGTCAAAAGCCTGCAGAATTGCCTGAATTTTGGCGGGATTAGTGGTCGCTGAGACAACATGGTGCATAATCAAAACAACTCAGAATAAACTAACGTCATCGCAGTATACTCTAAATCACCCCGAGGGCAGGCGGTAATGCCCGAAAGCGGTTGATAACGAGTCCAGAACGGAAAAAAAGCATGTTACAAGTATACCTTGTTCGCCACGGTGAAACGCAGTGGAACGCCGAGCGACGTATTCAGGGTCAGTCCGACAGCCCGCTGACCGCCCATGGTGAGCGCCAGGCCTGGCAGGTGGGCGAGCGCGCCAGAACGCTGGGGATCACCCATATCATTACCAGCGATCTGGGGCGAACCCGCCGCACAGCAGAAATTATCGCCGAAGCCTGCGGCTGCAGCGTGATCGCCGATGCGCGCCTGCGCGAACTGGATATGGGGGTGCTGGAGAAGCGCCATATCGACTCGCTCAGCGAAGAAGAAGAAGGCTGGCGTCGCCAGCTGGTCAACGGCACACCGGACGGTCGTATTCCGCAGGGCGAATCGATGCAGGAGCTCAGCGAGCGTATGCATGCGGCGCTGGCATCCTGTCTGGAATTACCCGCCGGTAGCCGGCCGCTGCTGGTGAGTCATGGGATCGCGCTGGGCTGCCTGGTGAGCACGATATTAGGGCTGCCGGCGTACGCTGAGCGTCGTCTGCGGCTGCGCAACTGCTCTATTTCGCGCGTCGACTATCAGCAAAGCCCGTGGCTGGCTTCCGGCTGGGTGGTGGAAACGGCGGGCGACGTCTCGCATCTTGACGCCCCCGCAATGGACGAGCTGCAGCGTTAACGGCGGATCGGGATCAGATACTCGCAGCGCAACTGAATCGGCGTGGCCTGATCCCGGCTTTCATCTTCAGGGTAGAAGCGTTCAATATCCAGCCCCTTGCGACGCGTCAGGTTCAGCATCGGCATGCAGGTGCCGTAGACGGTCAGGATGAATTCCTGCAGACCGGTACCCAGCCCTTCATACGTAAACATGACATACTCGCCGCCCTCCAGGGTCACTGGATGGGCATGCTGCAGGTGGCCGTTAGCCATCTCCGGCGTCAGCGCGGTGGTATAGAATACTTCCTGCTCATCGTCTTTTTCCAGGCTCGGACGCGGCTCATGCAGCCCGTAGAGCACCGGGGGGATTGACGGTGAGTTGCCGAGGAAGTCTCGCCAGAACTGGACCCGCATCTGGTTACGAAAATCGGAGATTTCCTCGAGCTTACAGGTATAGCTCTGGGTCACGCCAAGCAGCTGAGTAGGGGGCAGAGTGATAAACTCATGTTTCGGCAGGGTAAATTCGCCAAGACGCAGCGGCGGGCGCATACCGAACGAGCTCCAGTCCGGCGAGCGGCGGTAGAGCGCCGGCGTCAGCGAGAATTGTTTCTTAAACGCTCGGGTGAAGGTCTGCTGGGAGTCGAAACGGTACTGCAGCGCAATATCAAGGATTGGACGGGCGGTCAGGCGTAATGCGACAGCAGATTTCGACAAGCGGCGCGCGCGAATATAGGCACCGATGGCATGGCCGGTGACATCCTTAAACATTCGCTGCAAATGCCACTTGGAATAACCTGCCTTCGCCGCCACATTATCCAGAGAAAGCGGCTGATCCAGGTGACCTTCCAGCCAGCTAAGGAGATCGCGAATAATCCCTGCTTGATCCATAAAATGTCCCCATCCTTAAACACAGGTGCCTGATATTAAAGTAGCGGATAATAGCATTTTTTGATGTTTTAGCATTCAGTGTTTTTTTTGCTTTTAAATGCGGTAGGTCAGGGGATTTGAACGATAATTTTGTAAAGCTGTGATCTATAAACCTTTTCTGCTAAGTGCGTGATAATCACTCAGCTATATTTTTTAATAATGGTAACAATATGAAATACAAGAAGTTTGCGATGGGGCTGCTCCTGCTGGCCGGTAGCCAGCTGGCTCAGGCGGAGCAGATTGGTTCCGTGGATACGGTCTTCAAATGGTTAGGGCCGGATCACAAAATCGTCGTCGAAGCCTTTGACGATCCGGATGTACAGAACGTGACCTGCTATATCAGCCGGGCGAAAACCGGTGGCATCAAAGGCGGGCTGGGGCTGGCGGAAGATACCTCTGACGCGGCGATTTCCTGCCAGCAGGTCGGGCCGATTGAGCTAACGGACAAAATCAAAAACGGCAAAAGCCAGGGCGACGTGGTGTTCCAGAAGCGCACCTCGCTGGTGTTTAAAAAACTGCAGGTCGTGCGTTTCTATGATGCGAAGCGCAATGCGCTGGTCTATCTGACCTACTCGGATAAAGTGGTTGATGGCTCGCCGAAGAACGCCATCAGCGCCGTGCCGATCATGCCATGGAATAAATAAACGGGAGCGCGCATGCAGCAGCCACGGATTTGGTTAGTTGAGGATGAACAGAGTATCGCTGATACCCTGGTTTACATGCTGCAGCAGGAGGGCTTCCAGGTCAGCGTCTTTGGCCGCGGTTTGCCCGCGCTGGAGGCGGCGGCGCATCAGGCGCCAGATGTCGCCATCCTCGACGTCGGCTTGCCGGATATCAGCGGCTTCGAGCTCTGTCGGCGTCTGCTGACGCGCTTTCCGGCGCTGCCGGTGCTGCTGATCAGCGGTCAGGATTTGCGCCCGGCGCAGAACCCGGCCCTGCCGGAGGTGGAGTGGCTGCGTAAGCCCTTTACCCGCGCCCAGCTGGCGCAGGCGCTGAGCGCGGCGTACGCGAGGATTTGAGATTCCTCCGCTACCCGGGTTTCATGCGGATGATTAAGGTAGCGGCAGGACTCTGATGAGATTGGCCCCGATGAAACGTTACGCAACCGCACTGCTCTTTTGCACTCTGTCGCTGACCAGCCTGGCCGCTCGCGCCGATATTATCGATGACGCGATCGGCAATATTCAGCAAGCCATTAACGACGCCTATAACCCGGGCAGCAGTCGCTCCGATGACGACGACAGATACGATGACGATGGCCGGTATGATGACGGGCGCTATCAGGGGAGCCGTCAGCAGAGCCGTGACAGTCAGCGCCAGTATGACGAGCGGCAACGCCAGCTGGACGAGCGCCGCCGCCAGCTGGATGAACGCCAGCGTCAGCTCGACCGCGATCGTCGTCAGTTAGAAAGCGACCAGCGTCGGCTGGATGATAGCTACTGATCGCCCCCCGCAGGCCAGCGCTTAATCCAGCGCTATTTCCATCCCGTCATAGCCCGCTTCGAAACCTGTCGGCAGCGGGTTATCCATCATCCAGACGTCAAACTGGTGGCTGATATGGGTGAGGATCACCCGCGGACAGCCAATGACCTGGTTAAGGCTGCGGACGGTGTTTAGATCGTTATGGTTACGCGGGGTCTGCGCGCGCGGCTCATGACTGCAGTCGATGATCATCGCCTGCGGGCGGTTATTGAGCAAAAACTTCAGCGTCTTGTCCGGCAGCCCGGCGGTATCCGAGAGCCAGGCCAGCCGGCTGTGGGCCGACTCCAGCAGATAACCAAAGGTCAGCTTCGAGTGATTAAGGGGTAGGGGCGTCACCCGCAGCCCCTGCAGGTTAAACATCACAAACGGCGTGACGGTATGGCTAAAGTCAAGCAGACCGGGGTGTTTGAGCAGATCGTCGCAGCCGGCGTCATCCGGCGGGCCATAGACCGGAATCGACGCGCCGACTCCCCAGCGCAGCGGAAACAGCCCCTGCACATGATCCAGATGGTAGTGGGTCAGCAGCACCTGTTGAAAGCTGCCGGCGGGATGATGCTCCATCAGATCCGGTCGTCCGGCATCGAGCAGCGTCACGGCGCTGTTGAACGTGACCACTCCGCTACAGGGGCGGCGTCGGTGGCTCTCCTCGCGGCGTGCGCGGCGGCAG